>Ga0154565_1070_pt4 | contig 30360 bp, 29 predicted proteins | sample RifGroF2_FD_105708 | JGI IMG/M metagenome (GOLD analysis project Ga0154565, IMG submission 105708) | Lentisphaerae bacterium GWF2_52_8 | reverse complement strand
GGAATGGGCCAAGGCACACCCTTCCGAAAATTTCAGGAGCATCATCAGGAAGCGTACCGATATTTACCGCAGAACCGATTTCAATCCCGAGTGGCTTGATTACTGTGGTACGGGGCTACCAGAGGGATGGCTCAATGTCCTTGACGAACTTGAAAAAATCTACCTGGAGACAAAGGCTGATTCCAGCTCGAAAGATTTCGAGAAACGTTGCATAGACCTGCTCCATCCTCACTTCGTTACCAGGGTCGAGCGCGACATTGCCGCCCAGCCTTCCGGGACGCAAAAAACCGGCTATCAATGCGGGAGTTTGCGCTATGATTCGGAGCCCGCCAAGAACAATCCGCAACGCATCGGCTTCCATATTGCCAACGCCTGCTATCCCGCTTCACCCTTTGACGACCCTCTTTACATGGCCTCCTGTTTGCTCGTCCTTAGCACGCAGTGCGCAGCCAAGTTTGGCGTTACGGAAATCGGTACGGGCACCTGGATGAACTCACTGCCGAAATGGCTTGAGCTTTTCCCGAAGGAATGGCAGGAAAACATGGGTCCGCCCAGCGATGATATCGCCTGGCACTACGGTTTCTGGGGCCAGTTCATCACTGCGCGCCGCGGCTTCAACCACAAGCTTGGCGCACAGTTCAGGAAAAGCGGAAAAATCCCTTATGTGATGCGCAGTTCGTGGTGCTCCATATCCTCGCTCAGAAAGCACCTTGAAACAAAGTTTTTCTCGCAGGTTTCATAGGCGCAGCAAGCGGTCTGCCATGTTTCCCGCGCCCTTGATGACAAGTTTGTCCGGGAAGACTTCAACGCTTGCATAGGCGTTCGGTTCAGCTTCGATGAGGCCGGGGAATGTGACATGGTGGACACCCTTGCGGAGCGCATAGCCTCCATTGTGGTCATGCCCGGTGAAGAATGCGGCAGGCGCAGGACTCGAATCGATGATTTCGAGAACTTCCCTGTAATCCCAGGGCAGGTGGTAGTAACTGCTCGCTTCAGGGCAAAGAGGCAGGTGACAAAAGGCGAGGACCCTTTCTCCGCAGGTTTCCGCGTCTTTTAAAGACTCTGTGAGCCAGGCGCGTTGAGTTTGACCGAGCCCTCCGTTGAAGTCCTGTATTTCGGGCTTTTCATCTCCCCTGTTGTCTTCAAAAAATCTGCGTGATTCCGCAAAAGCTGGACTGTCGGGAGCGATTGCATTCATCACCATGGAGTTCAAAAAAATGAAGCGCCATCCGCAATGGCTGAACTCTTTCCATGATTCCTTTTCCGGTATCTCCAGGAGTTTGCAACTGCGTTTGTATCCCAAGGAGCCTAGTCCGTGGTTGCCAAGGACGCGGTGCAGGGGGTGGCGCAGCAAGGCGAATGCTTTGAGCACGTTTTTGACATCGCACTCACAGTCGGCCTGCTTTTCGCGGTCATCGCTGAGGTCTCCAAGTTCGACCGCAAAGGCAAGCGTCTGCCGATTCCAGTCGGCGACGCATTGTTCGAGTTTGCCCAAAGCGTCGCGGTAGGCACGACGCCCCAGCGTATCCTTGTCTGCGTATTGTATGTCGGCTACGACGCCGAAAGAAAACAATTTACTGTCCATGCTCTTTCCCGGCTGTAAATCCAATTTCTTGCTTTCCTTAACTCTAGCCCTATCTTATTAAACTGTCTATTGGCCGCAACAAGTCCAGGGGCTGATTTTCTGAAAAACTCAAGCTCAAATTGGGAGGGGTACATGAAACTCGTCGTCAGGTTCGTATTTGCACTGTGTATTTTGGGGATTGTACGAGTTGCGGTATTGACGGCCGCAGAGGAAGAAGTTGCCAAAAAACCTGAAGCCGATGAGGCTCTGAAGGTCTTGAAGGATGGCAATGAACGCTTTTTAGCGGGGAAGCCGCTTCGCCCTCATGCTGGCACGGACCGCATAAAACTTGCGGGTGAGGCAAATCAGGGGGCCTACGCCTATGCAACGGTGCTTTCGTGCTCGGATTCGCGTGTTCCTGTCGAGTATGTCTTTGATGCGGGAGTGATGGATGTTTTTGTCGTCCGCATAGCAGGGAACGTGTGTGACACCGACGAGATTGGCTCCATCGAATATGGGATTGCCCATGTGAAGACTCCCGTGCTCGTCGTGCTTGGACACAGCCAATGCGGGGCGGTTACTGCCGTCTGCGATCATCTGCAAGGCAAAAAGCAGCAGCTTGAACGCAATATCCCCCCTCTTGTGGACAAGATAATTCCGGCCGCTGAACGCGCCATGAAAAGCCATTCGGAGCTGAAAGGCGCGGAACTTCTGCCTTATGCAATCGAGGAAAATGTCTGGCAGAGTATTAACGACCTTTTCATGAAGAGCCCGGCGACGCGGCAACTTGTCAAGGATGGCAAAGTAAAGCTTGTCGGCGCGATCTATGACGTCGGCAGCGGCAAGGTGAACTGGTTGCCAGATGCGAAAGTTGCCGAGCTTCTAAAGAAAGTGGAGGAGTCTCCCGAAAAGGCAAAAGAAGCTTACGCCACGGAATAGCCGGTTGGGATAAAGTCTTCACCGAGAACGTTTCTGGTTCTGCTGTCGGCAACAAAGGCAGCGGAACAATACTTAACTTACCGTTTGGGGCCAAAGAGTAAAACAGGTGTGGGCGGCTTTGGTTTTTCTGCCGCCGGGGGAGGGGGCGGCGTTGGCTCGGCCTTTTTCTCCGCCACAGGTATGATTGCAGGTGCGGCAGGAGCCTTTTCAGCAGGCTTGGCAGGCGGCTCATCAGCTTTCTTATCTTCTGCGGCTGGAGCAGTAGCAGGAACTGCTTCCGCCTTCTTTTCGGGAGCCTTTACCGGAGCCTCTTGGGCAACTGCGGCTGGAGGATTAGCCGCCGCCGCTTTTTCGGCTATTGGAGCTGGGGCGGGAGCCAGTTCAGCTTTTTTCTCCACAAGTGGTGCTGCCGCCGGAGGAGCTTCAGGTTTCTTTTCGATCTTTATGGGTGGAGGAGGGGCGGGTGCTTCCGCCTTTTTTTCAGGAGCGGCGGCAGGTGTAGGTATTTTGTCTAGGCGGAATGGGAGGGCAGGCAGTTTTTCAAAGCTGCAGAGAGTCCCGAGGGGAGAGGCGCCCCAATCGTAATAGACTGCAACAGGTTCCTTGACGAGCGGGCTTGAAACTATCACCTGGCTGCGCCCGTCAATGACAGCATCGGCCCAGATAAATTTCTTGTCCTTTCCGGCTATTGCGAAACCTTTGACCTTGAGTTGCTGGTCGGTGCTGCTGAGCCCGGAACCCGTAGACTCGAAACTCAGGCGGAGCTTGGAACCGTCGAGTGTTGCAGATGAGAAGACAGGCGGAGAGAGGATTCCTTCACGCTCGTATACTTTTGCAAGCGCAAGCTGTGCAAGTCTTTTCCCAATCTCCTTTCTATTCGGAGATTCTCCCAGGTCGAGAGAGGGCGCCATCCCTATGGAGGGAAGGGTCTTCGAAAGGAACTCCTGCAGCTCGCGGAAAAGCGGAAGCCTGTTTTGCTCAAGGGTCTCGATAGGATTCTTCTGTGCTGTGCCGCATGCCGGCAATTGCACATAGAGGAAAGGCAATGATTCCTGTTTTGCCGCACTGCGGCAGTCCTTGATGAGGAGAGGGAGCAGCGTATAGTCGAGCGCGCTCAGGGAACTGGAATCCTGAACCCATATCAAGCCCTTTGGGGAATATTGGAAGAAGGGTGCAAGCACGGAGTTGAAGAAGTTTCCAGGCCGGGCCGGATGTTCGGGACCGCGTGGTTGGGGCGGTGCCGGGTTCTTTTCATTGCCAGCCTCCTTGGCCTGTTCCCATTCCCGGAGGAGGTCTGGATAGACTCGCATTGCATCGGGATATTTTTTAAGTTCGCGTACCCACTCAGCCAGGAGTGGCTGAAGTGCAGGGCTGCTTCGGAGCGTCTCTTCCCTTATCCATGATTCGGTCGGGACTGCCGGGCGGGGGCATTCGATTATTCCGACAGGAACTGAAATCCCGTTCTGGAGCGAATGGGCAAAAAAGTAACCGATTGCTGAGAAATCGGCGGCATTTTTTGGAGTGCATTCCTTCCACTTGCCATTCAGTTCGCCGGAAGGAGAAACGGCAGGTCCGGACTCTATGGAGAAGAGACGAATGCGCGGGGTGAGCGAGGTTTTGATTTCTTCTGTCGCTTCTGGAATGTCCTTTAGGGGGGTCTGGAGCAATGACTGCCCGAAGATCAGCCAAATATCTCCAACAACCACGTCACGGACCAAAAGCTTCGGGGAGTTGCCGACAAAAATCTTCAAGGTCATGGGGGCCGTGCTGCCTGGCATGGCTTTCAGTGTAAGCTTCCATCTCCCCTGCTCGTCAGCCGCACCGCTGAGCTTCTGCCCATTGTATTCAATGGAGACGCGCTCGCCCGGAGAGGCCGTACCCCACACCGGACAGGGGACTCCCCTGGGAAGAACCATGCTGTCGCTAAAGAACGGGTTTAGTTTCACCTCGGCCAGCGTGACGGCGGTGAAACAGAAGCAGATGCCCGCCATTAGAAGCGGCAAAAGTCCCTTCCTCATGAAAATCCTCCCTGGTTTTTTGAAATGCGGCAAGGAGGCTCACTCTTCCCAGCCGCTTGCATAAAAATCTTTGCGATCAATCGCCGTAGACGAAGGTGCGGTATGTGCCTACTATGCCAAGGATATTGAAGGCCTTGTAATCCACATATTTCACCGCTGTCAGGTTATTGTTGTGGATGGCCATGTCGATGGAAGCGTCGCCGTAGGCGAACATTGCCAGGAAGCTCTTGCACTCGGAGACAGCCACTTTGGTGTACTTTATTTCTCCGGAGGGGGCAGAGACAGGGAGGGACACCTTTGTATAAAAGATACCCAGCGGATAGGTTGTGGCGCAACCGCTCAGGAGTACCGCAGTGGCCAGCACAGCCGCCGCCTTGCAAAGATTCTTGATCATTGTTAAGCTCTCCTTATATTGTCAGATCGCTATATTCAAAGTCATTTTACATGCATACAGGGAATTGTCAAGGGTAGCGGGCTTTTTAGGGCTAGAGGAGTGAAGAGAGAGCCTTTTGTGCATCAATAGGGATTGTAAAGGAGAAGGTCGAGCCGCGGCCCGCCTCGCTCTCAACGAAGAGGCTGCCGCCAAGGGCTTCGACTAGCTGTTTTGAAATGGCGAGCCCCAACCCGCTTCCTCCGTATTTCTGCGCCACGGAGGAGTCCGCCTGGTAGAAAGGTTTGAAGAGATGGTCCTGCAATTTCTTGTCGATCCCGATTCCGGTATCGCTTATTTTTACCAGGAGATGTTCGCCATTGTCAAGGGAGCATTTGAGCTTGACATGGCCCTTTTGTGTGAACTTCATGGCATTCCCTAGGAGGTTTATTACGATCTGGCGCAGGCGGAGCAGGTCTCCGTTGATTTCTTCCGGGACAGCGTCGTCTATCTCGCAGATGAGTTCTACGCCGCTTTCCTTTGCCGTGGGAAGGAAGCTGTTGACGCAGTCGCGGAAAAGCTCTCTTGCAGAGAGCGGGCGGATGTGGAAATCCATTGCGCCGTGCTCGATCTTGGTCAGGTCGAGGATGTCGTTGATCAGGACAAGCAGGTGTTCACCGGAAGACTTGATAATGTCGGTGTATTCCTTTTGCATCGGGCTGAGCCCGGTGGTTTCCAGGAGATTGATGAAGCCGGCAATCGAATTGAGGGGGGTCTTGACGTCATGAGAGATCAGGGCGAAGAACTTGCTGCGCATACGCGCATTTTGTTCCGCCTCGAACTTGGCCTTGGCCATCGCCTCCTGGGCCTTCTTGTGGGTGGTGACATCCCGGAAATACCAGATGCGCCCTGAGCAGGAATTCCCCTCCTGTTCGAGCGGGGCGGAATAGAGTTCAAGATTCCTGTCTCCAGAGGCCTTTATATCGCTCAGTATTAGCCCGCGGGCGTCGTGGGGGAGTGCAAGGCAGGCGGAGAGGAATGCAGTCCCCCCATCGACCCTCTCGGAGATGTGCTTGAAGAAGGATTGTCCGTCCGGAAAGTCCTTCTCCTGCGCTTCCCACATGCTCTTCAAGAGCTCGTTTGCAAAAATGATCCTGCCGAGTCCGTCGACAACGAGGATGCCGTCGGGCGAGAATTCGCTGACCGCGCCGAGCATGGCGTTCTGTACGCGGATTTTTTCGCGTGCGTGTTCAAGGAGTCGTTCAAGCTGGATTTCGCGCCAGACCATTTCGACCGCGGAAGGGAGGAGTTCGAGGAAATCGGAGTTTTTTACAAGGTAGTCGCGCGCACCCCTCTTGAGCATCTTGACGGCTACGGCCTCTGAGCCCTGCCCTGTGGCGATAATGAAAGGGATATTTATATTGTTTTTTGCGAGTATGGAAATGAGTTCGTCGCCCGAGCAGTCCGGCAGGACGAGGTCGATAATCATGAGGTCGGCATTGTTTCCTGCGAGCCAGCTGACGACCTCCCCGGCCCGGTGGAAGCAGATGCATTCGTGGCCTTCACGAACGAGACGGCGGCGGATAAGTTCATTAAGTCCGGCGTCATCCTCGACGATGACGATTTTCAGATTTTCACTCATTGCTCGAGCTCCTCCCCCAAAACAGGTATCTCACAGGACATCATAAATGCCGCGAAGTTCTTAATAGACTCGACGAACTTGCCATAGTCAACCTGTTTTTTAAGGTATGAGTTGCAACCCAGGCGGTAACAAAGCTCCACTTCGGATGGACGGTCACTGGTGGTAAGCATTATTACGGGTATCTTGCGTAGAGATTCGGAAGACTTAAGTTTCCTTAAAACCTCAATGCCGTCGAGCTTTGGCATGCGGATGTCCAGGAGTATGACAAGCTTGTCGCCATGGGGGATGCTTGCGGGATTTTCGAGGAGCTGAAGTGTTTCCTCTCCGTTGTGCGTGCGCAGGAATATGGCCTTGTCGAGCCCTGCGCGCTTGAGATTGGTCCTTATGAGCTGTGCGGCGGCGTCATCATCCTCTGCTATGAGGATTTGTAACTGAGATTCTCTCTCCTGCATGGCTCTTTCCTTGCCTGTCTCTTTAAATAATAAGCTGATGGCTTTGTTTTATGTTTGGTAAAATATTGCAAATGAAACACTGAAAACCGGAATTATGACGCGGGGTGTTCTTCCTGTCTGGGAATTTCTATAATGAAGGTGCTGCCCTTCCCTGGCTCGGATTCGGCCCAGGCCCGGCCATTGTGGAGGTCAAGTGCGCGGTTGACGATCGCAAGCCCGATGCCGTCCCCTTTCGCTATATCCTCATCCACGCGGAAAAACGCGTGAAAAACACGGTCGAGATGTTCCTTGCGTATGCCGATGCCATTGTCGGAGACGAAGTAACGGACATGCTCGGAATCCTGCTCAGAGCGGATTTCTATTTTGGGCTGGACTTCCTTGCTGCGATACTTTATGGCGTTTCCGATAAGGTTGCTGAAAACCTGCTCAAGCTGGGAGCGGTCGCCCATGCAATCGTGAAGATCTGCGATGTTTATGCTGGCATCAGATTCCTGTATCTGGAAACCTAGTCCTCCAACGACATTCTGGAGCAGTTCGTTCATATTGAGCGGTTCAATTTTGAGGGATTCGCGGCCCATGCGCGAGAGCCTCAAAAGCCCTTCCAGCAGGAGTTCCATGCGTTTGGAGCCGTTGATGATGTAATTCAAGGCCACGCCGATTTCGTTTTCGGAAAGGTCGGCGATGCGTGCCTGGTCTGAGGCGGCGCCCTTCGACAGTTCCTCATTAAGGGTTGCGCAGGAGGACTTGAGTTCTTCGCTGAATCCCTGAATGCTGATCAGGGGGGTGCGGAGGTCGTGTGAGGCAGCATAGAGAATCTGCTCAAGTTCTTCATTCTTGCGCTTGAGGGCGCTGTTTTGCTGAAGGATGGTCCTGTTGCGCTCGAGCACCTTGTTTTCAAGGCTTTCGTTGAGCTTTCGTACTTCCTCGGCATCCTCGCATATTTTCGCATCGCGCACCTTGATGGAATTCTGCATGTTGTTGAAGGATTTTGCAAGGCTTGAAAGCTCTGTAGGTGAAGTGATTGCGATGTTCTGGCTGAGGTCTCCCTTGCTTATGCGCCTGGCGCCTTCATCAAGCTTCATGAGGCTGATGGTGATGTTGCGGAAAATGCCTATGGACGCAAGGATAAGGGCAACAAGTGCCGCGAGAACCGCGATAGCTATTCCGAAGTAAAACTGCCTTGCGATGGCCTGTTTGAACTGTATCTGTTCCTTTATGCCGTCAAGCAGCTTGATGATTGTACTGTTTACGGGAGGCAGATACTGTGTCTCAATGTCGAGGAGGCTGCCTGCCTCACTGAACTTGCCTTCCTTGCAAAGCAGGACAGCATTGGCATAGGATTCCCCCTGCCGTTTCCTTTTTGAAAGGAAGGATTCGTTGAAGTAGGAGTTTTTCACATTCACATGGTAGTCTTTCTCCCACTGGCGATAATCCTTGTCCCAATTTTCAATATCCTCCCGCCAGCGCACGAGGCGCTGCTCTATGTCGTTCAGCTCATTGAGATGGCGTAAGTCCCCCTTGCTGTCAACAATGTTGCGGAGACTTTCGATAATATATTTGCGTTCCTCCTCCTCTATTGCGAGGTAGGAGCTGATGATGTCATGGCTGCTGCGGAGGTACTGCAACTCTTTCGACTGCATTCCGTGGGTATTGTATATCTGGAAGAGGACTATGGCTACAAAAACGAAAAAGAGCAGGCTTATGATGGCAAGCTGGCTCTTGATGCTTTTAATTTGCATGAATATCCCGGTCATTTTCTTTCACCTGCTTTTCCAGCATTCCCCGGAGGGACTGCATTGGAAGATGCGTCCAATGCCTTTTTGAAATCCAGGAGCGTTTCCATATATGCATAGGAGGCGGGTTCAAACCTCATCGAAAGCTGGTTGAAGCTTCCGGCTTGCCGTGTTTTGAAAGAAATCATCCAAGTCATTTTTTTCAGTGTTCCGGGATCAATTGGATCCCCGGGCCTTTCAAGATAACAGATGACGTTTTCGGGTATCCGCATGGATACCCACAGGAGCTTGACCTTGTCTTCCTGCAGGCGGCCCTCTTTCAGGGCTTTCATAAAATCGCCCCGCCGGATGGCGATGATATCCGTGCGGCCTTCGGCCAAATCTTCTATCGCCTGCTTTGGACTGGCTACTGAGGAAACCTTCGCAAACCATGAGTCAAGGCCGCCTGGCAGCTTTTCGCGCAGCCAAGTGGACGGCAGAAGAAAAGTCGCCAGCGAGCATTTATCTCCCAGGGACAGCCGCATCGCGCGCGTTTCGTTAATATAATTGACGGAGGCCGTCGTAACAAGCATGCCTCTCGCATCTTCCTTTTCGGTCTCTGAAAGCGCATGGTAGAAAATGGCGTGAGGTGTGTTTTTCTTCTGAAGCTCGATGAAGGTTGCGGGATCGACGTAAAGCATATCGAGCGCTCCGTGAATAAGGCCAGCGACCGCGTCTTCCGCAGAATCTGCGTAGTATGGATGGAGAACCAGTCCGTAGCTGCGGTCGAGGCGTCTATAGAACTCTGACCATTGTTTTTCAGACTCAGCCCTTGAGACCTCAGGGACAATTCCTATCCGGAGTTCGATGAAGGGTTCATTCCGTTTTGGGAAAAGCGAGGGCCAAAAGGCGATGAGGATCGCAAGTGCTTCAACAATAAAAAAGACGCCCAGCGCAATAATAATCTTTTTGCGCTTCACTTGTTGAGCACCGCCGAAATTTTGCTCTGGAGGTCAGCGGGCTGGAATGGTTTTACAAGGTAGTTTGTGGCTCCGGCCTTGATAGCCTCCATCACCTGCCCCTTTTCCGCGACAGATGTGCACATGATCACCGGGAGCTTTGCGGTTTCCGGCTGTGAACGGATTGCCTTGAGGGTTTCCATGCCGTTCATTTCGGGCATGTTGATGTCGCAAAGGATGAAGGTGAAGTCATTGTTGTTGGCCTTCAGGACATCGAGCGCCTCCTTGCCATTGCCGGCCTCCAGAACGATTGCGTCAGGATGCAGTTCAGAAATCACGCGCTTCTGAATCTTGCGCATCGTCGATGAGTCGTCTATTAAGAGAATTTTCATACTTCCTCCATTGAAACTTCAATGTTGAATTTTCCCCAATCCGGAAATTTCATCGGCACAATCACCCAAGGGTTTCCTTGCTTGGCATGCATCTGCTGGTTTGCACCAAGCACAACGGTAGGCAGGGCAAGGTCGACCCGCATTCCATCCATCTTGGCGGCGGCGGCGCCGGCAATGATATTCAGAAGCTCGCCAAACCCGTCCATGAGATCCGTATTAGGCTCTTTGACCTCATCCATAAGAAACGCGCTGACGGCCTTGCATCCGGTCTCCAAGGACATCGTCATAAGCACTGCGCCCTTTACTCCGCCGCTGAGCCCTATCACGCCCAGAAGGTCGTAGGTGGTGATGAATCCGGCCTCTTTGAGTTCGAGCTTCCCATCCCGCAACGGCTCGACAGCACACATTGATTTGAAAGTGGTTACTGTCGCTTCGATGAAGGGGTTGATGTGTTCAATTTTCATACTGCGAACCTTTGCTTGAAAATTCCTCGTCGAAATAGCCCCCATCATGCATTGTTCAGCCTTTGCCTGATAATTAAGCTTTATCAGGCCCTTATTCAAATAAAAATACCTTCCGCCAGTGAAAATCAGCGGATAAAAAAATTGCCTGTCTGCTTTCCCTGTCCGGGGATGAAGGATTTTTAGCACTTGTTGCATTATTCGACACTTGCAGGATTTCCTTACAGAATTTTGCCTTGCGCAGTTGATGCTTGGCTGTTCCTGTCCCATGGCCTGGAGCTTGCGAGAAAAGATGCTTGATCATTAATTTTGCTGGCAGTGCGCGAAATCATATGAGTGCCCGTGGCACGTTAAATGCGCGTCATCCCGTAGAAACAAAGCAGAAGGCAAGAAAATATGAACAAGATAAAAAACACGGTTAGAGCCGCGGCATTTGTCATGCTCTGCATCCTGAGCAGCATAGTATACTCTGAAACCGTTCAGGATGGTATTGATACTCTGACTGCCAAAATTGAGCAGGACAAAAAGAAGGCAGTGGAAAGCGAACTCAAAATGCTCGACAAGATTGAAGGGCTGAAGAAAACTTTCGAGGAGGCAAGCCGCTCGGAAAGCAGCCTGAAGGGGCAGAATGGATTGGGCCGGATCGAACAAATGGAGCTTAAGGCCGAACTTTACGGAATAGAAAAACAGGCCCGCAAACGCCTTGAAAAAGAATTTACGGACCTCTCACTAACAATAACTGAATGGCAAAACTGCAAAAAAAACCTCGCTGAACACCGCCAGACCCTCCGCCTGCAGCAAAAAATTCTCGACCTCGAAACAAAGGACTCTAGCGACCAGCAGCCAGGGGCTCCTGCGGTCAATCTCGACGACATAAAAAACTACGAGGCCTATGATGTCAAAAAGGATGCCACTCTCCGCGAAATAAGCGCCATGCCCGAAGTCTACGGCAGCGCCGACATGTGGGAGCAGATATACAAGGCCAATAAGAATCTCATAAAAGACCCGGCAAAGCCGGTTCCAGCCGGGACAAAACTCAAAATACCGATCATTTCACAGACTCCTAAATTTGACGACTTGAACTAAAAAGAGGCAGTTTGTCATGGGAACAAAACTCGGTTCCGTTCTGATTGTCGAGGACGACCCTCTCGTCCTCATGAACTATTCCGAGATACTGGAAGAGTCAGGCTTCGTGCCGACTCCCACCGCAAGCGTGGAGCAGGCATGGAACACTGCGCAGAACCGCGAGTTCGACATAGTGCTCTGCGACCATGACCTTGGCGACGGAAAAGGCTGGGACCTCATACGCAAGCTCAACGATTGCGGAAAGAAGTTTCCCGTCATTTACCTGAGCGCAGCAGTCCCGAAAGTGCTTGAGGAGGTCGCGGCTCTCCCCCTTGTCCAAAAAGTTCTTGCCAAACCCGTGTCTCCGGCGGAACTGCTGAAAGCCCTGCGCGAGAGCATCCGCATTCCCGCAGACGAACCGTATCCAAAACTGATAGGCATGGAGGAACGCGTACTCCTGCTGGATGAAAAACTTTACCAGGCGCCGTCCGAATGAAAAGCAAAGCAATATTTATACAATCCGCAATCGTTTTGCTGGCCGCCCTGATCGCCTCGGCACTTATCTATGGGCTTCTTCAGGGTGAACAGAAATTCAAGGACATGGCGCTGGAGAAAAAGATTGCCAAGGCCAAGAAGATCGAGGACGCCCTCATGAATGGAAAGGATCATATTTCCGAAAAACGATTTGAGTATGCACGCCGTGCAATCGCAAACCTTGACGAAAAGGATCTCAATACCGAACAGAAGCGCCGTTATCTTCTGATAATTGGCGATATTAATGTCTTGCGCTGCCAGAATGCAAAAGAGCCGGAGATCCGGCAGTTTTATCTGGATATGGCTACAAAATTTTTTGCCCAAGCCGCCGCGATATCCGGTAGCAAGGAAGAAAAGAACGAGATAATCCGCAGAAACGCCATACTCTTTCTCGACCATAAGGACTGGGCGCGTGCCCTTTCCTCGTTCAGGGAGGCGGAATCATACCAGATACTGCCCGAAGACCGCTGGAAAATACTTCTTCAGGAAGCGCAATGTCTTTCCCAGCTTCACAGGAACTATGAACAGCTTCAGGTTCTTTCCCAGGTGGCTGACGAGAGCGATGACCGCGATATATGGGCTCAGGCAACCCTCTCAAAAGCCTCACTCCTGGTCTCTGCCTGTCTCGACCCGGAGATCATGAAGACCATTACTGCGCCAAAAGAAACACTTTCCGCCAAGGAGCTTACGACAAAGTTCAAAAAGGAGGCGGAAGAGGCTTACCTTAAAATAATAAAGGATATGCCGGCGGTCAATGACTTTAGCGCAACGGCCGAGGTAGGGCTCCTGCGGCTGGCCATAATGGACAAGAACCGGATACGTGCCTATGAGATTGGCAACAAGATACAGGAATCAGGCGGAGCCATGAAGGAAAAGGCCGAGTCCATCCTTCTCCTCGGAAAGCTTGAGGAAGACTCGGGAAACGTTCTTGTGGCGATACGGACACTTGAACTTTGCATGAAACGCTACCCAAAAACGACGCTTCGCCTTGATGTTTTGACTTCTTTATACAGGCTCTATACAAAAAATGAGGCATGGGAAAAGGCCTTCAACACACTTGAAGACCTTTTTGTTCACGAGCCGGATGAAAAAACCATTTCAGGTCTGATGAAACAACTTAGCAGCGATAGCAAGATTGTCGAAGTTCTCGCCGCAAGCGATGCAAAAGCCGACTATGACCGGAGGCTCGAGTATATGCTTGCCTATCTGCGCAAATCCCATCCTATCATATGGAGGAATATAGAAAATGACGCATATCTGCTCTACGCAAGGTTGCTTTTCCTCTGTGGGAATTACGAGCGCGCTGAAAAAGAACTCGAAATGTGCCTCAATACGCCCAAAAACACAGAGGCTCAAATTGAGACGATATATTATCTCGACATGAGTTCCGCCGTCAAGGGCAAAAAGGATCCTGTTGTATGCATTACGCGTGCGCGCCGTTACCTTAACAGCTTTCCCAAGGGGGCGCATTACCAGGAGGCGCTGATGAACCTCCTTGATTCCTATTACAAAATGGGCCTTTTCGAAGCAGCCATATCCATATCCAGGAAAATCTACGTGGACGATCTCTCAAAAGATAATCTCTATGCTCAAAACCCCTTCTGGATCAAAACAGTAGCCCGCATCGGCCAGTGTTACCAGAAGCTTGGGGAGAATGAGAAATCCAACAAGATACTCCGCGCAAACAACAGCCTTTTCCTTGATAAACCTTATGCCGGAGAGGTTTTTCTCTCATGGTCGCGCGATGCAGAGGCGGCAAACCAGCTGTCCGAAGCTATCCGCAGAATCGAGCTGGTGCTTCCCAGCGTGGTGGATACTGACACCAGGGCGGAGCTATATGTGGCACAATATTTGCTAAAACTGAAAAATGACGGCATACGGGATTTCAATGATGCGAGATTGCTTCTCTCCAAGATCGGGGCAAGCAAATCACTCGCAGAGGAAAAGAAAAGGGTACTTAGAAGGCAGCTTTATGAGGGATTGCTCGAATACGCTTTTGCGAACAGCCCGGAGCACATCAATGGACTCCTGGACGAACTGGTGCCGGAATTCAAGGATCAGAACTGGCCGGAGATATGGATACTGAAATCTCTCTCCCGCATGTTCGGGCACACCGAGCTTGAGACTTTGGGGAAGAAACACAAGGAAACACTTGAGAACGTTTACAAAGACAAAAACACCGAGACAGTCAAGTTCATCCGTGAGCAGGTCAAGCTCATAAACTCGGTGGTCGAAATAGAAAACACTGTGAAGAAACTCAAAACGGAAAGGGGTTTATAATCATGAAGCAGCTTATCGCCACGCTAGAGGCGCAGATCAAAAACTGCAAAGGGCTCCTCTCGGTCTTTCAGGATGAGCGCAAGCTTTACCAGGAAAAGGGAGAAGCCCCCCAGCGGGATGTCAACGAGATAATCAAGCGGAAGAAGCAGATTGTGGAGGCATTCGAAAAACAGCATCAGCTGTTTCGCGAACTCCAGCAATGCAGTGAGAACGCCGCCTCGGATGACAAAGGATCCTTTGAACGCCGCCGTCTGCTCATCCGCGAGCTTGCCGGGGTGCTTGAACAGCTTCTTGTAATAGACCAGGAAAATGAGAAACTCCTGCGCAGTTTGACATGCACAAAACCGACCTTCCAGCAAAGCATGGCAAAACAGCGTCCTGCGTTGCAGACCCGTCTCCCCTTCATGCCAAACCACTCGGCGGCAAGCGCCATAGGAACCATTTCGATGCCCCCGCCAGCCGCTAAGACTATCTCCCCGGCAATTCAGCGTCCCGCAATCGCAGCGGTAGCGGCCAAGTCTGCCACGGCTGCCGCGACAACAAGCCAAAACAGCAGCCAGCAGGCGGCTCCGCGCAGCCAGCTCCGCCGTTATACGGAGGCTACACAGCTCCTGCAGTTGACATCAAAATATGCCTAAAAAAACATCAGACATACGCACAGTCGAGGATGCCCGGCTCTCCATCGAGAGGGCCTTCCTCGTTTTCCAGGAACAGAGCGAGGCGCTCGAACAAGTCCACGAGGACTTGCGCAACGAGCTGCATGAGGTTCAAACTGACCTGGCCGCCAAAAACGAGGAGCTGGCTCTACGCATCGCCGAAATCGAAGCTATCAGGGAAAGACTTTCGGGGATACTGGAATCCATTGGAGACGCCGTTTTTCTTCTTGGCACGGATGGCTCCCTCAGCGCTGCGAATGCCGCGGCAGAATCCTTGGAGAAATCCATTCCCGGCGGTGCGGATTCTCTCTTGAGAACCAGTTCGCTCTCAGCACTGCTCCGCAAGGGGAAAAGTGTGCGCGACGAACTCATCGATCTGAACATTGATAATGAGAAACTTTATTACCTGGCTTCGGCTGTGCCTATGAGCGGAGCTGCGGACCAGACTCATTGCCAGGTTTTGTGCCTGAAGGATATTACCGTGCAGCGCAAGTTGCAAGAACGGTTGGCCAGGGAGGACCGCATGGCCGCCCTTGGGCATGTCGCCGCAAGCGTGGCGCACGAAATACGGAACCCGCTCGGGGCGTTGGAGGGTTTTGCTGCCCTGCTTGGGCGTGACCTGAGGGAAGAGCCGCAAAAAAAGCGCCTTGCCGACAAGATAGTGCAGGCGTCGCGGCAGCTCAACGCGGTCGTTGGGAACCTGCTTTCCTACACGCGTGAAATGAAACCCTCGGCCTCTCCGCAAAACCTGAACAGCCTCATTTTGGAGGCCTTGGAATTTATGCAGCCGCTTGCGGATGACCGCCAAGTCGAATTGCGGGCGCAAGTCTCGAAGCGCCCGGTGATCGCATCCGTCGACCCGGTTCAATTCAAGCAGGTGATAGGAAACCTCGTCTCGAACGCCCTTGACGCCTGTCCGCGCCGTGCCGGAGGCTTTGTCACGGTCTGCAGTTCCAGCTCCGGCAAGATGGCGCTTGTCGAGGTGAGTGACAATGGGCCGGGCATCCCGGCGTCTAAAAAGAAACAGATTTTCGAGCCGTTCTTTACCATGAAGGACGGAGGCATAGGACTTGGACTTTCCCTTTGCCAGAGGATAGCGGAGTCTCATGACGGAACTATCCATGAGTGTGGAGAAGAAGGAAAAGGAGCGCATTTCGTGCTCAAACTGAAGAAGGCGGAGGGGAAAGATGATTGACCGGATACTCGTTGCCGACGATGAGATGCTTGTGCGGCAGGTGCTTGAGGAAACCGCGCTGCGCCGTGGGGTCGAGGTCTTTGCGGCCGCCTCGGGAGAGGAGGCCATTGAGGCTTTGCGCAAAAAAGATTTCCAGATGGCCTTTGTCGATCTTAAGATGGGCAAGGCAGGCGGGCTGGATGTGCTCAAGTTTGCACGAAGCCATTGCCCGGAACTGCTGCTGGTCATCATGACAGCATATGGGACTGTCGAGACTGCCGTGGAGGCCATGAAACTCGGAGCATTCGATTTCGTCATCAAGCCTTTTTCTCCCGACCAGATGGAAATCATGATTGAAAAGGGAAGGCTTTGGCTCGAATTGCGGGCGCGCGACAGCTATCTGCGCCAGGAACTCAGCGCCACGAAAGGCTACCAGCAGCGCATGATTGGAGACTCGGAAGTCTTGCGCAGCGTCACCAGGCTCGTGCAGCGCGTGGCTTCCACCGATGCGAGCGTGCTCATCACCGGCGAAAGCGGCACCGGCAAGGAGCTGATAGCTTCCGAGATTCACCGGCTCTCCGATCCTGAGGACAAGAAACCTTACATAAAAATGAACTGTGCGGCAGTGCCCGAAACCTTGCTCGAAAGCGAACTTTTCGGGCACGAAAAAGGCGCCTTTACCGGAGCGGCCGAACGCAGGGTCGGGCGTTTCGAACTTGCAAATGGCGGCACCCTTCTCCTTGACGAGATTGGCGAGATAGCGCCTGCGATGCAGGCAAAACTTCTGCGCGTGCTTCAGGAATCGGAATTTGAACGCCTTGGCGGCGAGAAGACCATCAACGTCAAGGTGCGGGTCATAGCCACAACAAACCGCAAGCTCAAGGACGAGGTCGGGGCAGGGCGTTTCCGCGAGGACCTTTTCTACCGGCTGAACGTGTTTCCGATACACCTGCCTCCGCTCCGTGAGAGGGGAGGGGACTCTTCCGCGATAGCCCGTTTTTTCCTTGCCCAGCAGTCACAGAAACTTGGTCGGCCTCTTTCCTTCAGCAGGGAAGCCCTTGCAGCATTTGAGTCCTACAACTGGCCCGGCAATATTCGCGAGCTCGAAAATGTCGTGGAGCGCTTGGCGATTCTTGAGGATGGCCCGCAGATCGAAGTCTCATCTCTTCCCCCTGAGATTTTGAATTCCGAGAATCTTTCCTATTCGGTGGCAAAGACAGCTCCAGACTGCAAAGCCAGTGATCTTAGAGGATATGACAACACATTAAACTTGCAGGAAATCGAGAAGCGCACTATTGAGAGGGCGCTTTCTGAAACACGTGGAAACAAGACAAAAGCGGCCTCCCTGCTTGGTTTCAGTGTGCGCACCTTGCGCAACAAACTCAAGGAATATGGGGAAGGCCTTAAGATAGACGGCTTGACTGAAGACTGATATACGATACAGTGAAACATCACAGGAGACAAAACATATGAGCGATGGCAAGGACATGACCGTGCGAGAGGCAAACATCTACGCCCTCGAAAGCTCGCAGGACGCTTTCATAAAGCTCAAGGAGGCTTTCAAGGCTTCAAGCGAATCCTTCGACCTGGGCAACGATGCCATAGGCTTGCAGCTGATAAAGGACGAGATCATCCCGCAGTTGAGCAACCTTTATCAGTTTTGCTACACACTCATAAACGTCTTTGACGCCGTCCTCAGCGATGACGTGCGTGAGGAGATGCAGTCCAGCTTTGCGTCCCTTGAGGCGTTGATGCGGACGCTTACCGATGAAACCGAGGCGGGCAATTTTACGGAGGTTGGCGACATTCTCCGTTTCGACCTGAGCGACCAGATCAACCAGCTTTCAGTTTCTTTCCCAAAGATTGCGGAGTGTTTCCGCAAGTCCCCGATGAAAGAGCTTGACGCCCACTAAAACCGGGCGCAATCCCGGGAGGACTCAGAATGCTTGCCGGAAAGAAAGCCTCCCTCTGGCAAAACAACTCGGAAATCTTTGCTGCGCACGCTGCGCCGGCCTCTTGCGTGGACATACTTTTATCAGCGGCAAAACCAAATGATTTCGAGGTGGGGGAGCCTGATCCATCCGGTTTTCAGCCCTGTCATGGAGGGTCTGGACTCATTCTTCTCCACAGCCGCCGCGACCCTCTCGGTGAAGCCAGGCGTCAGGTAAGGGCATGGGCGGATACTGCCAAACCGGTGATGAACGGGGTGGTGCTGGCTCTCGGTTTCGGCGGGCTTTACCACTTGCAGGCGCTTGCAGAGCTGATGGAGCCGGGAGGACTGCTTTTTGTTGCGGATTCCATACCTGGGGCTGCAAGGGAGGCGCTGGGGCATTTCGATCTGAGTCCTGTCGCATCGAAGGAAGGAGTCAGCGTCCTTTTTTCGGTTTCCAAAGATGCATCAGCCATTGCCGACGAGTTCCGCTACCATCTGCGGCAGCGCCTTGACTTCGCAGTGTCCATCTTTATCCAGCCAGCCCTCCAAAGGGCTTGGCCGGAACAATACAGGTATCTGGAAGAAAGGTTAAAACGCGAATTCAAGCTTGAGGCGATGAACCGAGCCACAACTGCGCGCTACATGGAATTATGGCAGCGTAACGCCCTCGTCAATTTGCCGCTTTCGCTGCGTTGTCCCATGATGGACGCGTTAGCGGGGGCCTTTGAGGGAAAAGTTGCGCTGATTCTTGGAGCGGGCCCTTCCCTGGACGAGGCGATGCCCCTTTTGAGGCGGATACGGGAGAAGGCTCTCTTCATAGCTGTGGGCACTGCGCTCAAATCGCTGCTTGAAGAAGGAATAAAACCGGATTTTGTGGTTTCCGTTGACAGTGTGCCTGCAGTGATGAAGCAGTTCGAAGGAGTTTCGGCTGATTCAGCGTGGCTTCTGACCCATCATCAGGCACCGCCCGAACTCTTCAATCTTTTTGAGAACAGAGCCTTTATCTTTGCGGCAAACCTCCTTGGCGGTTTCAACACCTGGCTCGAAGGGACTGCCGCGCTGCCCATGCGCCTTTCGGTAGGAGGAACCGTTGCTTTGACTGCAATGGATGCGGCAATCAGCATGGGCTGCCGCCATATCGTGATTGCCGGACTCGACCTCTCTTTCCGTCAGGACGGCCCTACTCATGCAAGGCACAGTGTTTATGATGGCTGCAAAGGAGAGGAGAAGCTTATTCCCGTGCCCGGGAATTCGGGGCAGACGGTCATGACTACCCCGCAGTTTGCCATGTATATCGAGATGTTGCACTCATATTTTTACTGCGAGAGCAAGGAGCACGGCATGAAATTTTATAACCTGGCCCTGAATGGCGCCGCTTTCCACAACACCGAGCTTGTGGCTCCTGAAGCCCTCGAAAAACTGCCTCTCCCCTTTTCTTTGACCCATGCGGAAGCGCTGCTTCAAGGGCTCCATGAAAAAGCTCCCAGGCCGGACAGGAACAGCGTATTGCCGGCCTTTGCCTGCGCCATCGCCGAGCTTGAGGACATTGAAAGGAATGCAGCTGCTGCGAAACAGGCCTGCGAAATACTCAGGGACAGCCCGGCTTCATCGAATGCCCGCCTTTCCGCAGAGCTCAATCGTCTTGACGCGAGCATCAAGGGAAAGCGCACGGCCTTGTTTCTTCTCTCAGGCTCCCTCCGCCTCTTGGCGGAGAAATGCTGCGCGACGGGCATCTCCGAAAAGGACGGCTTTGCGAGTTCGCTCGAGTTTTACGAAAAATGCGCAGGCAGTGCTGCGGACGCCCGGAAACTGATCGGGTCAGCCTTGCGTGAATATGCGGGAAGTGGGGAGGAAAAGAGTCAATGAGCATGGCAAGCAGCGGAAACCCTGATGAAACGCTCAAGCGGAACCTGGACTTCCTGAGGAGGCGCATCTCGAATTTTTCCTATGCAGCCATTGAGTCCTCCCCCAGTAAACCCGGGATAGATGTACGAGTGGAAGAAGGTGCCGTCGAACCAGTGTTTGAGGTCAGCAGCCCTTCCGGTGGACGAATGCTTCTGCATAGCCGCCGCAATCCTCTCGACGAGGCGGAACGCCAGTTGAGGACATGGATTGAGAAGGAGAATCCCGAGCTCAAGGGCATGGTTGTGCTTGCGGGTGCGGCGGGCCTTTATCACGCGGAGGCCTTGCTGAAGATGCTTCCGCAAGGCGCCACTCTTCTTGTGGCGGACTCCCATCCTGAAAATCTCCGCGAGGTCCTCCGTTACAGGGATATTTCCCACATGCATGTTCCCGGAGTGAATTTCATATTTGCCGTGATGGATAATCTTTCTTTGCTGGCCCGCGAATACCGCCACTACCTTACGCTTGTCGAGCGTTTCAGTGTTGCAGTCTTTGTGCCGGCCAGCCTCAAAAGGGCGTTCCCTCGGGATTGTACAGAGCTCTTTGAGGCAATTAAAAAGGAATCCCTGATAGAGGGACTCGACCGCAACACCAAGGCTAATTCCTGCGATGAATGGATACAGCACGCCATTTACAATCTCCCCCAATTGCTGCATTCCCCGAAAATAGACGCCTTGCATGGGTGCTGGGAGGGCCATGACGCCCTGGTGATAGGTGCCGGGCCCTCACTCAATGATTCCCTTCCCTGGATCAGGGAGATAGCCGGGCGTTGTGTGATTTTTTCAGTGGGAACCGCATTGAAGCCTCTCTTGGCCGGAGGCGTTGAGCCTGATTTTGTAGTGTCCATCGACAGCGACATAATTATCTTGCGCCAGTTCCAGGGGATTGAGAAGGGCAATTTCTTCCTTCTTGCTCCCTACTCGATTTTCCCTGAACTCGCACAGATGTTCAGCGGGCAGACTTTTTATTTCGCAAACACAGCACTTAAATCCTTGAACGTCTGGCTTAAATCATTCGGGGCGTTGCCTTCTCCAGCGGCCGCAGGAGGCACGGTGGCAGTCAGCGCAATCGACTTGGCCCGTTCATTCGGCTGCAAGCGGATAATCTTTACCGGGCTCGACCTGGCAGTCCTTAAGGATGGCACAAGCCACGCGGCAGAAAGTGTGTACGGCGGCGAAAAAGAAAACCCTTCCGAGCTTGTGCCGGTACCTGGCAACTATGAGGAAAAGGTTTTGACCAGCCGGCAGTTTGCCATGTACATAGACATATTGAATTCATATTTGGATGATGCTGTGAAAGGAGGCACTCTTTTCTACAACGCCACGAGGGGAGGCGCCTCTTTCCGGCACACAAAACTGCTGCTCCCGGAAGAGCTTCCTTCCTTCCTCTGGACGGAGCTCCCTCCGCGAAAGGCCGAATACATAAGGAAGTGGCACGACGAGGCTCCACGTCCCGTCAAGGAAGAGGCAAGCAATGCGATGCGCGATGCCCTGATGGCCCTCCGCAGGCTGGAGGCCGATGCCTCCGCGGCGGGGCAAATCTGCAAAATGCTTGCTTCAGATTTTGGGAAAATCCGTCATGGCGGGCGTCTTTTGGAGGAGCTTTCGAGGCTCGATGCAAAAATAAAGGCTGAAAGGACCGCCAACCTTCTGGTTACGGGAAGCCTTGAGGCTCTCTTCATGGATCTTTATTCCAGCCAGGATAATGAAAAGAACAGGGATTCGGAAGCAGACCTGGCGCGTGCCGTAAAATTCTACCAGCATTTGAAGGGTGGCGCGGAATGGATGGCAGGCATGCTCGACCTTGCCCTGCAGGGCTATGAAAGCAATTTCAAATTTATCATTGGGAACAGCGGCAAATGAGCTCCAATCCGCCCAGAAAAACCGATGAGGTTCTATGTAGGAACCTTGAGTTCATCCGCGGGTGCAGTTCAAAGGCCAGCTTTGCCGAACTTGAGGCGGCGACTGCGCAAGTTCCCGGCATCAGGGTGGAAATGGCACCGGATTCACGGGAAGCAGTCTTCACGGCGACAACTGCGGGAGCTGGGCGAATCCTTCTCCATAGCCGCAGGGAGCCGCTTGAGGAAGCAAAACGCCAGTTGCTTCTCTGGGTGAGCGAGGAAAAACCCTCTCTTGATGGACTGGTGCTTTTGGTTGGAGCCGCAGGGCTATATCACCTTGAGGCGCTGCTTCCAATGCTGCCGGATTGTGCCACTCTTCTCTTGGCAGAGCAACGGCCTGAGAATCTGCTTGAGGCCTTGCGCGTACGGGACATTACGCATCTTCAAAAAGAATCAGGGGCCAGGCTTTTCTTTGCAGTCTCCAGGGGCCTTTCCCGGATGGCAGAGGAGTATCGCTTGTGTCTTTCAGCTATCAAGTGCTTCAGTGTTGCTGTCTTTGTCCCTCCGGGCCTTAGAAGGGCCTTCCCTGGGTCCTCAGCGGAGCTTGTCGACCTGCTGAAAAAAGAAGCAGGAGTCGAAGGAATCGACCGAAGCACCAGGGCGCACACTTCTGATGAATGGCTCCGGCACGCGATTTTGAATTTGCCGCTCTGCCTGAAGGAAGCCAAAATTGATGCCCTCAAAGGCAAGTGGGATGGAGGCAGTGCTGTGATTGTTGCTGCCGGCCCCAGTCTGGACGAAAGCATTCCCTATTTAAAAAAGATATCCGGCAAATGTTTGCTCTTTTGTGCAGGAACCGCCCTTAAGCCTTTGCTTGCCGCTGGAATTGAGCCTGATTTTACTGTGGCAGTGGATAGCGATGCGATAACCATGGAGCAGTACAGGGGGATTCAGAAAGGAAGGATCTTCCTTTTGGGTTCCCAGTCGGTATTTCCGGAATTGGCGGAATTTTTCAGGGGGCAGACGTTTTATTTTGCAAATACCGCCCTGCAATCCTTCAACACTTGGCTTGCCTCCTTTGCTGCTTTGCCCGCTCCGGTCGCGGCGGGAGGGACTGTTGCGGTGCCCATGATAGACCTTGCCCGGCAGATGGGATGCAAACGGGTAATTTTTGCCGGGCTTGACCTCGCTTTTCTCAAAGATGGCACAACACATGCGAACAAAAGCATGTATGACGGGAGCAGGCAAAACCTGGAAGGGCTTGTCGAAGTTCCCGGCAACTGGGAGAAAACGGTTTTGACAAGCTGGCAATTCTCCCTGTATATTGAGATATTGAATTCATACCTGGATTTCGCTGTTCGGGAATCTGGAGTGGATTTTTACAACGCTAACACGGGAGGTGCGGCGTTTCGGCATGCAAAACTCCTCAGGCCAGAGGATTTGCCGGGACTCGGGTGGACAGCAGGAGACCCTGAGAAAGCGGAGCTCTTGCAGCGCTCTTACAAGGAGGCTGCCCGCCCGGACATGGAGAAGGCCAGTGGCGTAACAGCTGAAGCCTTGACTGCGCTTCGAAGACTGGAAGCTGACGCTGAGGCCGCTGGAAATGCTTGCGAAATACTCGCAGCCGGACCGGAAAAGATGAGGCACGGAGGACGTTTGATGGAGGAGATTCTGAGGCTGGACAGGAACATAAAGGCCAACAGCACCGGAAATCTCCTGGCAATAGGAGGGATGGAGGCTGTCTTTATGAACCTTTACAATAAGAGACAAGAAGATATAGGAGCAAACAACGACAGCGCAATGGAACAAAGCCTGAAGTTTTACCGACATCTCCAGGCTACCGCAAGCTGGGTTGCAGGCATGCTGGAGATAGCCATGAATGATATAAGGACAATTTCAAATTTATAACAGGGAGAAAAGTAATCATGTCAAAAAACGTGACAGCCAATTATCAGCAGGCGCAGGTGGGAACTGCGAATCCGGGACAGCGCGTGGTGCTAGTTTACAGGGGAATCGTCAAAAACCTTCAGTCCGCAATAGAATTAATTGGAGCGGCAAAGGATGATCCCAACAACCTCCTGAAGGCCGGTTCCTCAATACAATTGGCCGAGCAGTTGGTACTCGAGCTCCAGCTTGCGCTTGACAAGGAAAAAGGCGGAGCCCTGGCAAAGGATCTTGACGGACTCTATGATTTTTGGCGGAGGCACCTCTCTGATGCGAATGTGAAAAAGAGCAGGGAAATGATCCAGGAAGTCCTTAACATGGTCAAGGACCTCGCGGAAAGTTGGGCTGCGGCTGAAAAAAGCGCACGCGCCACAATGAATAAAACGGGGGACGCATGAGGCTTCTGCTTCCGGATCTGCTAAAGGAATGGCAGGAGCACGCCTCAGAAATAGAGGCGGCGATCAGCGATAGAAATTTCAGGGCCTTTACTCTGGCCTTCAGGCGAGGTTGCCGCTGTTTTGAAAAGATAAAAGAACTGCTTGAGAAGGAAAAGAATCTCAAGGATACCCTTAGCAAAGAGGAAAAGGAAGAGGTCAAGGCTGCGGTCAGCCGTTGGGACGGCATCACCGAAAAGATAAAACCATGGATGGGAGAGGTGAAGGAAAAGCTGGCCCAGGTTGAAACAAAACGCAGGAACATGCGCAAATTGGGAAAAGCCTATACCTACAAAGCGAATACCACAGGGGTAACCCTGCGGGTCAAGGCAAAGTGAGAAACTATGGCAAACGAGGAAAAAGCACTGAGTCCAGAACTCAAAATCATCTCGGGCCTCATGCTCGACCGGGAAAGCATCAAACTCAGGACGGGGCTCAGCAAGATAATCCACAAGGGAGAGTCCCAGGGCGAACCCGGCAACCGGCAGATCGTCGGAGGCGATGCGCCGGGGGCCAAACAGGATTGCCCTCCTACGATAATCATAGAGAAAAAGGGCGAGCAAATTGCGAAGATCATCGTAAAGTGTCCCTGTGGACGCCATTCGGAGTTGCTTTGTGAATACAATGAATAGAGGATGCTATTCTGGGGCGCGCTGGAGCTAAAGAAAGGGTTTGGCGATGAAAGAACTTATCTTGAGAATTCGTATGGCGGCTATTTTTGCAATGGCAGGCCTGGCAATTTTCCTGGCAGCCGGATGTGCCTCGACAAAGGTTGTAATTCTAGCACCGGAAATGGCGGAGGAGCGCACAAAAGAGCCTTTGCTCCTGCTTCCCCCGGTGGCCTCAAGGCCCGAACTGCTCTCAACAGCCAGCGCCCTGGGCAAATACCTGAATGTTGAAGTGCCTAAAAGGGTAAGCGGGACAGTCACTTATGGCGGAAATATCGATTCCCTCAAGAATATCGCCACATGGAATAATCTTATAAAAAACGGTTCCTTGAATGCCTCGGAAATGGCGGCAATCGGCAAAACTGTCGGATGCAACTCTGTGCTGGGATGCCAAATCCTTGAGCTCAATCCATATCCGCCCTTCCGGATGGTTAATCAGTATCTTTGGGTCGATTCTGAAACCGGGAACGTCATCGCGCGCTTGTATCATGATATAAACCTTGCTGACTCTGAGACGAATTACCGTTTCAAGAATTATGCCGGGCAGGGGCCTGCAAAACAGCTGTATGAAGCTTTTTTCTACAGCGAAGACCTTTATCAGACGGCCTATCTTATGCCGGAAGAGTTTAATCGTTTTTCCGCAGCGTTTTCTGCGGCAGTCCTCTTTGAAGAGGCTAGGAAAATACCTTGGTGGCTCTTCTGGCGTTCATTCTAAGATAGGGAAATAAAATCCTTTGTGCGTGAAAAACTTGCCTCATTTATAGAAAAAAGAGCCTGGCAAGATTGGGTGAAAAAAGGGAGGAAGCGCCCTAAATATTCCTTGAAAATAGCCGAAAATACAGTTCATGTAATAGGCGTTTATTTTTTAAGGTGGGCGAGCTGATGAGTTTTCCATCAGATAAGATTGATCCTAAAGATTTGCTGCTAAGGCTTGAAGGCCAGAGCTCTCTTTTATCCAATCAATCCGCTTCACTCGACAAGAAAAATATATCCGCCTTTGCTGAAGAATTATCTTCTGCGTTAAGCAATTTGAGCGGGATGGAGAATTCGGAGAAGTTGCGCCAGGATGCCATAGCCAATGGCAAGGCCATCATCAAGAATTGGCACCCTCCAACCGATGAGCAGATAGATAAGATATTCATGAGCATGCGCAAAGAGCTTTCTTCCGGTAAAAACACTAAAGCCTCCTAAAATTTCAAGAGCCTGGTTTAAAAGATTTTTGCCTATTATTAGGAATGATTATCATTTCTAGTTATTTCTTCCCTGTTGCATCTCCAAATTATTGAGATTTTGGCGAGAGCAAAACTTTCCTTGAAAATTATCCGTTAATTGCAGGCAAGATTTTTCAGGCTTTCGAAATTGCTTCTCCTTTTAATATGCATGAAAATAAGGGGCTTCCTGAAAGCTTCATCTTTATTCTGCCTGCTTCGCTAGTTCTGAGTCAGATACCGAGTCTTGCCCTGAGAGGGACTTGCGCACCCCTGGCACAGAAGATGCGTTAAACTTCAGTTGACTCCAAAAGAAATCAAGGGAGAGCACGATGATAGACAACATCTACAGGACGGCCTCGAACATGACGCTCGAGCTGCGGCGACAGGAGTCTATTGCCCGTAACATAGCGGGTGCTACCGTGCCTGGATACAAGCAGGAGTTCATGGTTTCTGACAGCTTCAAGAGTCAACTCGAGAACGCTGGCGCAAACCCGCTTGAGCAAGTTACCGGAACGGATTCCGGGAAGACTTGCGTGGACTTTTCACAGGGAGTTATGAAGGACACAGGACGCAAACTGGACTTTGCACTTACAGGGGACGCCTTCTTTCAGGTGTCAGGCGCCGACGGCAAACTGATGTATACGAGAAATGGCGCATTTCATATTTCAAAGGACGGGAATCTGGAGACAAGCGAAGGCTACACAGTAAATGGACAGGGAGGAAACCTCACCTTTTCTTCTACGGATATCCTTAATAATATCGAAATTACCTCCGATGGTCTTCTCCGCGTCTTGCAGCCGGACACCGGAACTATGCGCGACATCGGAAAGCTCAAGATAGTCAAGATCGATCAAAAGGATAACCTTGACCGCTTGACAGCAAGCTATTTTGCCGACACCGGGAGGAAAGCGAATGTTGCGGATGCGGTTTCCGGACAGTATGAGGTCTTGAGCGGTTATCTTGAGATGGCGAATTCTTCACCAATGAGCCAGATGAGCAACATGGTCCAGAGTGCCCGGGATTTTGAGATGGGACAAAAACTGCTAAAAATGCTCGGTGACCGTTTTACTCAGGAAATACGGACTTTTACCAAATAAGCAAAGCAAAGAAGCAGAATTTTAAAATAGGGAGAAACAGGCATGAACAGGACACTACTAATATCGGCGAGCGGAATGGAAGCTCAGCAGATGAGGACAGATGTAATAGCCAACAACATGGCTAACGTCAACACGACTTCCTTCAAGCGAAGCATAGCAAACTTTCAAGACATGCTCTATGAGCGTATAGCGTCTCCCGGTTCAGATTCGGCAAACACAACGCTGCCCGTAGGCATTCAGCTTGGAACAGGAGTGAGGAACGCGTCAGTCTCGAAGATATTTGAGCAGGGCGGACTACAGACCTCCTCATCGGATCTTGATGTGGCGATAGAGGGCGAAGGCTTCTATCAGGTTACCCTTCCCGACGGTCGGACGGCCTATACCAGGGCAGGCAGTTTCCACATGGATTCGACCGGAAACGTGGTAACCACCGAAGGCTACACTGTGCAGGGATTTCCGACTCTCGACCCCAAGGCGACATCGGTGACAATCAACTCCGATGGCACTGTTTCCGTCTATGTTGATGGTGCGAACAGCAACAAGGGGCGCGTTCAGCTTGCACGGATACCAAATCCTGAGGGCATGATTTACATGGGGCGCAATCTTTATCTTGAGACGACCGCCAGCGGTTCTCCCCAGACAGGAAACCCAGGTGAAAGCAATTTTGGCAATCTGGCGCAGCATTATACGGAAAGCTCGAACGTTGAGATAGTCGAGGAAATGGTGGACATGATTGCCGCGCAAAGGGCATACGAACTTAACTCGAAGAGCATAAAAAACGCCGACGATATGCTTCGGATGGTTACAAACCTCAAGTAATTCACGGCATATGGAGGGAAAAACAATGGAACCTATCGCAAGCAGAATCAGAGATTCGCTACTTGCCTTTGCATTTATCATCGCACTGGTCTGCGGACAGCTGTCGCTGCGTGCAAATGATGGAGAGGAACATGCACGCGTGGTCATGATAAAGCCGAGAATAGAGACAAGGGGCTCTGTTGTCAAGATGAAGGATATGCTGCTGAATCCCGACCTCTTGCAGGAGGAGGAAAAAGAGCTTGAAATCATGGATACGCCCATAAGGGCGGACAAAAGCCTGAGCTTGCTTGAGCTTGCCTGTCTGATGCAGAAGCATCCGCAACTGCACGAACTCTCGATAAGGGGGCCGTCTTCTGTCGTGGTGCAGAGGGGTTCCAATAGCGAGGCGCTGGACAAGGCCAAGCAGGCCATCATAGCCTATCTGAAGGAGAATGCGCCGTGGAAAGATTGGGAAGTGGACGTGATGTTCAGCCCGAGCGATGAACACCTGATATCCAGGGTTGAGCCATTCAAGAGGGTGGAGGTTTTTCCTTATGACAATAAGGGAATGTTGGGAACTGTGGCATTGAGTGTTGCGTTCTTCAACGAATTTGACCGCCAGGTTTCCAAGCAGACCATTTCTCCGGTCATACTAAAGAAGGTTTACGTTTCAGTGATGAATTCCCAGGTAAAACAGGGGCGGGTACTCAACGGATCCGAGCTCAAAAAGGTTCCGATGTGGCTTGGCGCCGACAAGAGAGACTATATAACCGATGAAAAGGACTGCCTTGGCAAGGAACTTGCGAAAAGCATGTCTCCAGGAGACATACTCAAGGCCGGAGACCTCTTGAATCCGGTTTGTGCGAAGCAGGGAGAGACAGTATGGGTCGAATGTCGTTCGGGCGCCTTGTCAGTGAAGCTCGCGGTTACGGCGATGGAGGCTGGGCGCAAGGGAGACATGGTGACGGTAAAGAATCAGTCGACCCAAAAGACATTCAAGGTTGAAATGATTGGCGAAAGACAGGCAGTTTACAGAATTTGAGGCTGCAGATGAGAAAGGCAAAAGGTGGTTGAAATGAAAAAGGCTCTGTCAATCTTTGCAGCAGCGAGTTGCGCGGCTGGGGCAGCATGGGCCGATGTCACACCGACCGACAACGTGACTCTGGCGCTAAACATGTATTCAAATCAGCGCGCCCGTCAGATCGGTGATCTCCTGACGGTGACAGTGAACGAATCGACATCATCGAGCAAAACCGAGGCCTTAAAGACTTCAAAGACAGCGAAGGCTGACGGAAGCATTCCCTATTTTGGAGATCAGCTCTCCAACGCATCCGGGCTTCTTCAGAAATTCCACAACAACCTTACCACAGATTATCTTGGCAAAGACCTTCCGATAGCCGAGTATAAGATTGACGCGTCGAGCGCCTTTGACGGCAGCGGCTCGTCCTCTTCGGCAGAGAAACTCAACGTTACGTTTACGGTCCGGGTGGTTGACATCCTGCAGAATGGAACGCTCGTGGTTCGCGGAGACCGCCGCATACTCATGAAAAACGAGAGCGTTAACATCGTGTTCACGGGCCTTGTTCGCCCGAAAGACATATCTGCGACAAACTCGATAGATTCGACCCGTGTTGCCGATGCCCACATCTATTATGAGAATGAGGGCGAAGTCAGCCGCGGCACAAAACCCGGTTACGTATGGCGGATTTTCCAATACCTGAATCCGTTCTAAGCTGAAAGGCAGTGTTTGTTATGAAAGCCATCAAAAAAATCATTCTCCCGGCACTTGCCCTGATCCTTGGCGCGACTCTTCTCTCAGCGCAGGATTCGGCCTCTGCAAAAGGCAAGCACAAGCTGAAGGTGCGTGTGAAGGATGTGGCCCGGCTCTCCGGTACTGAAAGCTATACGCTTGTCGGTTACGGTTTGGTAGTGGGGCTTGCCGGCACGGGGGACAGCGACAAGAGCCTGGTTCAGCGAACCATAACGAACATGGTCCAGAATTTCAACGTCATAGTCAGCGAGGCCGATGTGAAGGCTCAAAACACCGCGTGCGTGATGGTAACCGCGACAATCAGGGGCACCACTCATAAGGGTGACATGATACAGGCGAACGTATCGTCCATCGGTGATGCGAAATCATTGCTGGGCGGCGAGCTTTTGCTTACGCCGATTCTTGGCGCGGACGGAGAGACCTGGGGTATCGGACAGGGCCCGGTGGTAACTGGCGGCTTCTCCTTTGGAAACGAGGGTGAAGGCGGCAGCAAGCAGGTCAAGAACCACCCGACAGTAGGTTCGCTCACAAACGGCGTCAAGCT
>Ga0154565_1031_pt3 | contig 31880 bp, 32 predicted proteins | sample RifGroF2_FD_105708 | JGI IMG/M metagenome (GOLD analysis project Ga0154565, IMG submission 105708) | Lentisphaerae bacterium GWF2_52_8 | reverse complement strand
GGCGAAATGGCGCAGGCTCATGGCGGCTCCGACATTTCCCTTGGAACTTGAACTGCACCGTATCGACTGCCTGTGCAGCAATTCAATGCTGGAAAACTATGTGCTGCTCCTGGATCGCGTCCGGGAACTTGCCAATGAAGTCAAGCTGCCCCCGCCCCTTCTGAATGGACGGGACCTCATCTCCCTGGGCATAAAGCCCGGTCCACTGATCGGGGATTTGCTCAATAAGATAAGCGAACTTCAGTTGGAAGGAGAAATAAGCACTCGTGAAGAGGCTTTCAAAAAAATATCATATTTTTTGAAAGATGAATGACAAAGCCGTGAATGTGCAGTAAACTAAAAACAGACTCTAAGTAATTGCAAACAGGAGGACTTCATGTCAAACAGCCTTTCTCTTCGAAGTAAATTCGTTTCGATTATTGTTGTTACAGTCCTTTTGTTGAGCGGAATCAGCACATGGATACTCTTTGTGCTGCATGGAGTCTCTGTGGACTCGCAAAAGGCACTGGAGCTGAATAATCTCCGCGCCATGATAATCCAGCGGAAGGCCGACCATCTCAAATGGCTGACTGATCTTGACCAATTTATAATGAAGGATTGCAAAGGGGAGCTGAAGGTACAGACCGACAATCACAAATGCGGCCTTGGCGAATGGTACTACAGTGATGCACGTACCACAGTGGAAAACAATATACCAGGACTCAAAGAGACACTTGGAGAACTTGAGGAACCGCACAAGCACCTTCATGAATCTGCGATTACAATAAAGAATTTGGCTGCCGACAAAAGCCTGGACGGCATAGCTCGCATGGCTAGCATCCACAAGGTATATGAAACTCAAACGCTTCCTGCCTTGGAAAAATGTGGAACCCTGCTCGGAAAACTCGTAGAAAAAACCGAAAGCGAAGTCAAAGCTATCAATACCCTTGTAAAGGAAAGTAGTACCCGTGCAGAAGCAGTGTCCATCCCGGTTCTTCTTGTTGGTGCCCTGCTTGCGCTAGGCTTCGGCATCTGGCTAGCGATTTCTATCAGCCGCAGCCTCGGAAAGATAATCGTGGAGTTGTCAGAAAGTTCACGCCAGCTTACAGCCGCTTCATCGCAGGTGGCGGGGGCAAGCCAGTCCTTGGCGGCGGGGGCAAGCGAACAGGCGTCAAGCCTCGAAGAAACGTCAGCCTCATTGGAAGAGGTATCCTCAATGGTCCAGAGGAATGCCAAAAATGCCAACCAGGCGGATGGCCTTATGCATAAGGCACAAGATACCGTCACAAAGGGCGACGCATCCATGGCTCGTATGCTTGAGTCGATAAATGGGATCAAAAGTTCTGCAAGCGCCACTGCAAAAATTATTAAGACCATTGATGAAATCGCCTTCCAGACAAATCTCTTGGCGCTTAATGCCGCAGTTGAGGCTGCCCGCGCAGGAGAAGCCGGAAAAGGTTTTGCTGTCGTGGCCGAGGAAGTGCGCAATCTTGCCCGCCGAAGCGCCGAAGCCGCCCGGAACACGGCAGACCTTCTGGAAGGGAGCCAAAGACAGGCTGATTCCGGCGTAAATGTCGCAAAAGAAACCGCAGAAAATCTCACCGAGATAAAGACTAGCGCAACAGAAGTGGCGACACTGGTCAGCGAAATAGCCCATGCCTCGCAGGAGCAGTCACAGGGAATCGGGCAGATTAATACCGCAGTCTCTGAAATGGATAAAGTAGTCCAGCAGAATTCTGCAGCTTCGGAAGAGTCTGCCAGCGCAGCTGAGCAACTCTCCGCGCAATCGCATGAACTAAACAATATTGTAGGGAGACTGGTAGTTCTGGTGGATGGCGGTGCTGGGAATGCGGCTGGCGGAGAATATACATCTGCACAGACGTCCCATTATGAGATGCATTCATCTCCTAGAGAGCAGGCGCATCAAAAATTACAGGCGAAAACAAACCGGCCCGCGCTGAAGAAGGCAGAGGAAATCATTCCTCTCGACGATTCAGACCTGAAGGACTTCTGAGGAGCCGCCGGTCCTTCCCATACTTCAAATCCCGGCATTTGCCTAAAGGAGCGTAAGAGCTCCTTTAGCTTTTTTTGCGTCTTATCCAAGTCGCGATCAATACCCTTTTGTGTTCATTAAGTGGCAAACTGCTGCTTTAGCTGAACGGCAGAATCATGGTGCAGTGTGCTTGACCTCCCTGTCTGGGACAGAGGCAATAAGACAAAAGAAGTCGTTTGCTTACCAGCGTTTGTACTTGAAGAAGAGCATCAGCCCTATCGGAGATATGAGAGAGACGACGATGATCACAAAGAAAGTATAATATCCGCTGTGCTGGTAGGGGAAGTCCACGTTCATTGAAAAGAGGCTCACCACAAAGGTCGGAACCATGACACCCAGCGTAATTTGCGCCAGTGTCTTCATCAGGACGTTCAGGTTGTTGTTGACGATGGAGGCGCGGGCGTCCATCATGCTCGCAAGAATGTCCGAATAGATTTCAGCCTGCTTGTAGCACTGGAGGTTTTCGATCATGATGTCATCAAGAAGTTCGAGGTGGTCCGGGGTGAATGTCATCTTCGTGGAGTTGTTTTTCAGTTTTTCCAGAAGCATGCCGTTCGAGTTGATCGAATTCAGGTAATAAACCAGGCTCTTTTCCAACGTAAACATGTGCAGCAGGTATTTGTTCTCCATGGAGGAGTTGACCTTCTGCTCGATTTCGTTTGAAATCATGTTTATGACGCGCAGGTGGTCGAGGAAGTGCGTGATCGAGCTGTAGATCATTTTGAGGAGCAGTTCGTTCATCGAATTGACCTTCTGGAACTGCTTGCCTGCGAAAACGGGAAGGTTGTCGGAGACGATGATGACCATGCGGTCCTTGAAGAGGAAAACACCCATCGAGGAGACCCTGAACATCAGCTGTTCCTGCGAGGAATAGTTTTTTGGACGCTTGAGAATGATGCCGATATATTCATCTTCAAACTCAAGGCGCGAGATCTCGTCGGGATCCAACGAGGAGTTGAGGGTGTGGTCATCGATGCCAAGCCGGCGTATGAGTTCTTTTTCCGTGTCGTCCGGCGTTTCAAAGACAAGAAGAGGGCTGTCTCCCCGCTCACACGGCATTATCGTGCCGTTCATGATTTCAAAACGCTTGAGCATGGACACTGCCTTTTTTCCGATTCTGCCCCCTTCAATATAGCGCGTAAGCTAGTGCAGAAGATGCAGCGGGGCAAGCAGGCAATCTTTTTCTTAGTGAAAAATTATTTTGTCCGAAACATCAGCAGAAAAGCCACATTGTGAAAACAAGCACGATTGCGAGGCTTGGGATTGCCGCCAGATACGACCAGAAAAGCAGGCTCGCCATGTTGTCCTCAATCTCCTTGTTTCGCCCCAAGGCGCAAATGACCGCTAGATTCGTGGCTGGCGGAGACGCCGCCTCAAGTACTAGGACCAGGATGCAGATTGTGTCCAGGGGCAGGAGATTGACGCGTGAAAGGAGCAAGAGCCCCCCGATAGCAAGAAGCGGCAGCAGAACAAGCTTTACAGAGAGGACTCCGAGTATGGTGCGCTTGTTAAAAGAGCCGCGTCCGGGGCCGTGGGCAAGTTTGCCTCCAAGCACTATCAGCGCGCAGGGGACAGCCGCCATGCCAAGGATGTCTGCCGCCTCAAGAATCGGGCTGAAAACGCCTGTCTTCACGCAGAAGAGAGCGCGAAGGAAAGGGATTAGCCCGACCAATACTCCGAGCGCCATGCCGATAATCGGCGGAGTCAGGACGTCAAAAAGTCTGCGGGAACCCCGGTTTTGGCCTCCTGTCAGCAACTTGTAGCCCAGTGTCCAGAGCAGAGGGGAATAGATGATAAGGAAAATCGAGATGTACGAAACTCCGGCTGCCTGGGCGTCGGGACGCCCGGCAAAGACGGGAAAGGATAGCGTGACCGCCGCAAGCAGCGGGATCGGAATGTAACTGGCGTTTCCAAAGGAGGAGGCTACCATGAGAAGTGGATGGAAACGTGTCTCCACACGGCACAGCAGCCCCATCAACCAGCCCAGAAAAAGGCCCGCAAGTACGAACAAGACACAGGAAAGCGGAAGTATCCAGTGGGTTTGCAGCATTTCCAAGTTCACCGTCCGTGCGACCTTGGAGAAGAGAAGGCAGGGCAGCATCATTGCAAAGACAAGCTTGCTGAGAATGGCGAGGGATTCGTCGCTCAGGATTTTTTTCCGCACAAGAAATGCGCCTGCAAAGGCTACGAGCAGCACGGTCCCTATGGCTTTTGCAGCATAGCCCGAGAGAGGAAGGAGTTCGTTCATTTGAATTTCTTGTATGGGGGCGGAGTGCCGCCATTCGCGGTGATCTTTGCCGCGATCTTGTCCTGATTGGTGTCTTCGCTGTAGTTTGTCAGAGCCAGCGACCAGTAATGAATAGCCTTCTCCATCTTGCCTGCGGCTGCAAAAATATCGCCCGCATGGTCGGAGATCACGGAGTCAGGGATGCTGTCTTCACGCTTGAGCGCCTTTTCGATGGTTTCAAGAGCTTCCTTGTTTTTGCCCTTGCGGAAAAAAAGCCAGGCAAGGCTGTCGAGGTAGGCTGCCTCATCGGGTTTGACTTTAAGCGCATTGCGGATAAACTGCTCGGCCTGATCGAGATTGACGTCGTTGTCGGCCCACGTGTAACCGAGGAAGTTGGAAACTTCGTCGTCCTGGGGATTTGCGGCGAGTATTTTGACGAGGGGGGCTGTTCCCTTTTCAAGCATCCCGGCCTTCTCGCAAATGAATGCGTAACTCAGGTAGAATTCCTTGTTTAGAAAATCCTCGCGCCCATTTTCCCTTGCAAGTTTTTCGGCGCGTTCAAGACATGAGGCCGCATCGACGAATTGTCCAAGCTCCCGATGGGAGATCGCAGCCATGTAGAGGCCTTCCGGCGACTCCAATTTGCTGAACTTGCTGAGGGCTTTCCAATACATGTGCATCTCAAAATAAGCCAGTCCCATCTGGTAGAGGGCGCCCGGATGATCAGGGTTGGATATCAGGAACCACTCGAACGCGTTGATTGCGTCACGGTATTGTCTGGCGCGAAGAGCGCTGCGCCCGAGCTCGTAGTAATAAACCGGGTTCAGCTTGTTTTTGTGAAATATGCGCTGCCAGAGGCGCAGGGAATTGTTATAGTCCCCATCTTCGTAGTAAAAAGTTGCCAGGAAGCTCAGTGAATTAATATCCGAGGGGCTGGAGAGGATATTTTCAAGAATGAAGTCGCGTCCGCGTTCAGCCTGACCGGTCTCGCGGCATATCTCGAGTATCGGAATAAAATCCCCTGCAGGATAGTAACGCTTTGAGCATAGGTCCTCCAAGCGGGTCAGGGTTTTCTCGAAAAGCCGCTTGCAGTGCTCCCTGCTGCTGGAAAAAAGAAACCAAAAACCATCATTATCCGGAGCCGCAAGAGAAGCGCGCCCATAAAATATCAAGGCTCCACGCAGGAGTGTAAAGTCATTGCGCCAGGATTCGAGTTCGAAGGCTTTGGAAAAAAGACGGTCGCCATCTTCCCAGCGACCCGCATCCAGGTAGAGTTCGCTGAGAATTAGCACGAGATCAGCAAAGGGCTGCTCCTGCATTGATTTCTCATTGAGGCTGTCCAGTGATTTTTCAAGCAGGGTGCACGCCTCTGCATCACGACCGGATTGCTTGAGCACTGAGGCTGTCACCACGTTAAGCCGCAGAGCGGAAGGATTGGCTTGGGCGAGCGGAAGAAGACGCTCGGTGCAATCCTTTAATTCCTTGGCCTTCCCCCATTCGGAAAGGAGAAGTTGCAAAGGCTCTGCCGCATTGGGATCATAGCGCAGACACTCAAGGAGTCCGTCAATGACTTCGGGAGTGATTTTCTTTTTTTCCTTGGCAATGGCCAGAGCCTCGGCAAAGGAACTAAGCGCCTTCACCTTCTTTTCTCCGGCCTCGGAAACTTGCAAATCCTTCCTGAGCGCCGGGTGTCCTTCGGCGTCAAGCACCTGATCCGGGGCAGCCGTAAGCACCATGCTGCCGCAAAGGATCAGTGCAGCCATGAAAGATTGAGCGAGTTGTTTGCCCATTTTACTCTCCCATTGCCAGGGAAAACTCGAAGAAGCTGCCAAAAGACAAAAAAGGACAGTAAGTCCTTTTCTCTTAGACCACCGCTTTTCAAGGATGCCCAAATATATAAGACCCCCGTCAGCGCAATCCGCGTGAAGGGGGTCTTAAGGCCGTTTGGCGGCCATTGTCGCCGCCATAATTTATTTCTTCTTATGCCGCAACAACTTCAACTGCTTCTTGCGTTTGTGCTTGGCAATTTTCTTGCGGCGCTTTTTTCTGAGGTTGCCCATGTTTCTACCTTAAATCTTCTTTTTGTGATAAAGTCCCGTCACAACCCCTCCACCGGGGTCGCACATCTGATTACTATAGCTCAGGTTGTCAAAAAGTCATCTGCACAAGAATAAAATTGAAAAGTTTCTTTGGGCGAGGCTGTTTTTGTGACGGACAATAGAATCCGGCATTCGCTTATTCCGAGAGCAGAAGAAATTTGGGGTTGACGTGGTTTTTGTTTGCCCGCGAGATCAAGCAAATTTTAAATATTGATTTATTTGTCCGTAAAATCAAGCGCGGCAATCCGGGAATTGCTCTGCCCTGAGCCTTGAAAAGCACGTCCTGTCCACGTATCTTCTGAGCTTAATTTTAGGAGGTGCTCGCCACTTGGCGGCCCATGGCGAAATACCGTTTCAAAAGGTTCAGGGATTTCCAGGAGGATGACCTCCTCATAGATTTGCATGTCCATTCGCGCTGGAGCGATGGCGTTTCGACCGTCGCGGAGCTCGCCGCCGGCGCCATCCAAGAGGGATTGCGCTGTATGGCGATTACCGACCATGTGTCCGCAAACTCCAAATTTTGCGGGGAGCTCGCATTGGAAATCGCGCTGTCTGTCAGGGAATTAGGAATTCCCATCCTTAGCGGTTTTGAGGCCAGCGTCAGCAATTTTGATGGTGATCTCGAATTGCCCGGGGAGGCCTGCGAGACAGCCGACCTTATCATTGGCAGCGTCCATGGCATCCCGATAGGCTCTGGCCTTCTTGAGGTGGGGGGAATGCCGTTTTCCGAGCTTGCCCACCTTGAGACGAAATTGTGCCTTGCGATTATCTCGTCCGGTAACGCCGATATCCTTGGGCATGCAGGAGGGCTTTGTCTGAACCGCTACAAACGCATGGATAAAGAGTCTTTGGAAAGTATTGTCGAGGCTTGCGCTTTTTCCGGCACCGCCTTCGAAATCAGCGCAAAATACCACGCCTCTCTCATTCCGGAGCTTTTGACCATTTTGGACAGGCACAATCCCACGGTCTCGATAGGCTCAGACGCGCACAATCCGCAAGAGATCGGCTCCTGTACTGCTCTTTTGCGGAAAAACTGGGCATTATGGAGGGGCTTCGCATGTGCGGCATCCTCGTAAACATCGGAGCCGAGGAGATAAGGAAGGATCACCCGGCACTTGAAATGATCAGGCATCGCGGACCTGACGGCTGTGGCGCGGTCTCTTTTGACTTGCCTGACTTTCGCGTTGGACTGGGGCACCGCAGGCTTTCGATCATCGACCTGTCCGAACGCGGCGCACAACCGATGTCCTACGAGGACGGACGCTACTGGATCACCTTCAACGGTGAGATTTATAATTATGTGGAACTGCGTAAGGAGCTTTCTGCCGAAGGCTACAAATTCGTCTCCGACTGCGATACAGAGGTTTTGCTGGCCGCGTATCGGCACTGGGGTCAGAAATGTCTGCAGCATTTCAACGGGATGTTTGCATTCTGCATTTACGACACGCAGCGCAAGGGCATTTTCATTGCGCGCGACCGCCTGGGGATCAAACCGCTATACTACGTCAACCAGCCCGGCTGCTTCAGGGCGGTTTCGGAGATCAAGCAATTTCTTTCCATGCCCTCTTTCCGGGCAAAGGCAAACAAGCTGCATCTTTACCACTTTCTCAACAGCGGAGATTTCAGTTTCGACGGGGAAAGCATGTGGGAATCTGTCCGTGAGCTGGAGCCCGGGCACTTTATCGAAATCCTCTTTGACGGGTGGCGTCCCGGTGACCCCGTGGCTTCCCGCTGCTGGTATGAAATTCCTTGGTCACGCCCATTGGAAATGTCTTTCGAGGTGGCCGCCGCCGAGTTCCGGAGAATACTTGAGGATTCTGTGAAACTGCGGCTCCGCGCCGATGTCCCCGTGGGCTTCCTGCTTTCGGGCGGGCTCGATTCCTCGACCCTTGTCGGGCTTGCGCACAAGGTTCCGCGCGAGGCAGGAGCCGCCCTGAAGACCTACTCCTCCTGCTACGAGGACAAGTCTGTTGATGAGCGCGAGTTCATAAACGCAGTGCTTGAGTTTACCGGCGCTGAATCCTGCCTGCACTTCCCAAAACCGGAAGACTTCAGCAGGAACCTCGACAAGGTGATATGGCACAACGACCTTCCCGTGCTGCACGGCTCACCGACCGCCCAGTGGCTCCTCTACGAACGGATCAAGGCCGAAAACGACGCGCGAAAAGTCATCATCGAGGGGCAGGGGGGCGATGAAATCCTCTGCGGCTACGGCGATTTCCAATGGGCCGCGCTCTACGAAGACTTTTCGAGGGGGAGGCTTTGCCGATTCGGCAGGCAGTTCCGCGATTTCCAGAGCCGCTACCATGAGCCGCTTGCGATAATCGCCAGAAAGTTCTTCCGCATGGCCTGCCCGGGAAGGGTTTCCTATCCCGCCAACAAAATGCTGAACGCGTCCCGGCTGCTCGGGACGGAAATCCCGCCACAGATAGCTGTCCGCCGCGAGGCTGGCACTGTGGTGCAGCTCCATCGCCAGCGGCTGACGCTTCTGCGTTACATCCTTCACAACGTAGACCGCAATTCCATGGCGCACTCCCGCGAGACCCGCGTGCCTTTCCTCGACTACAGGCTTGTCGAATTCTGCCTGCGCCTGCCTGTCGAGCATAAAATTTCACACGGCATTTCCAAAAGGGTATTGCGCGAATCGACCGCTGATGTCCTTCCGGAAAAGGTGCGCGCGCGCGTCGACAAGCGCGGCTATTCAAGCCCGGTCAAGAATTGGGCGCGCACAGAACTGCGTGAATTCCTTCAGGGGCATTTTGACAAGATACTCTCGATGCCGTTTGTAAATGCCGACCCGCTGCGCTCTTATTTCAAGAGCTTCACGGAAGAGGACGCTCCGTTCGATCCCGTCCTCTGGAGGCTCATGGCAGTAAGCCGCTGGCAGGAAATATTCGGGGTGGAATTATGAAAAGAATGAGAGCCTTGATCTTTTCGAAGCACCGGACGCTGCAACTCAAATCGCTTCTGGTTTCCCTGCGCTGCCTGACAGATCTTCCGATCGAGTCGGTCCGCGTGATTTATGTGCCGTCGGAAACGATAAGCTACACCCCTCTTATGGGCGAGTTCCCTTGCAAGTTCATCAGGCAAACCGTGTTTCTGGAAAACGTGAGGGAGGCTCTTTCCGGCGGCAGCCACGAGTATGTGCTCTTCATGGTCGACGACCTTATCTACAGGGAAGAAACCAGTTTTGCCCAGATACTCGGATTCATGGATTCGCACCAGGATGTCTCCGCGTTTTCTCCGCGCATGGGACGCAACATAGAGAGCCAGCCCATGCCATCATTTGAGGATTGCGGAAACGGCATTCTTTCGTGGAACACCTCGCGCAGCCTCGGCAAGCACTGGAATTATTTCTGGGAAGTCTCAAGCAGCATCTACCGGCGCAAGACCGTGGAGGAATATCTCTCGCACTGCCGTGCCTGGCGGGAAACCTTTCCCAATCCGTTCGAATGGCATTACTACTCGTGCCTGCCTAACACTCGTTCAAGGAACTTTGCCAAACTTTACCTTTCGCTACGCTATCCATTCCGCCGGCAAGCCCAGCGGATGGCCTGCTTCGAGAAATCGCGCTGTTGCACACAGGGGGTAAACCTGGTTGCCGAGAGGGAATCGGGAGTTCCCGATCGGTTTAGTTGCGAGGAATTGCATCGAAAAATGATGGACGGCTACGTAATTGATTTCCGACCTCTCCGCCACGCAGACATCAGCGCTCCCAACGCCGGGGCTGGCTACTTCTCGCTTGTCAAGAAGTCCGAGCTTCTGAAGGAAGGCTTCTGAGAGCCGGAGAGAGGGGGTGAGATGTGAGGGACTATATTTCCGAAAAGGACCGGGCCTTCCCGGGGCTTATCCTTCTCCTCGGCCTTGTCAATGGAGCTTTACCCTGTCTTGCAACGGGGGTTTCCTTCCTTGCAGCCTTCGCCTGGATTTTCCCTGGACTGGGCCTCTGCCTCTGTTGCGCCAAGCCAAGGATATTTGCAAGGTTTGCGCTTTTCAGCATGCTGGGATTTTTTTCAGCATGCTGGCAGCTTCATCTGCCGGCAAAGCACTATGAAAAATTTTTGCCAGGCTCCTCGTCATGCGGAGCCGAGGCGGAATTGATGATCACGGACACGACTTGCACGGGGCAGCTTGTGGAATGGATGCCAAACCCAAAGCTTGTCGATGCGCGCGTGCTGAGTTTCCGTTTCACGGATGACGAAAAATTCCGCAAGTCGGAAGGGAAAATATTGCTGCGCCTTCCTGTCGATTCCCCCCGTGTTCAGTATGGTGACACTCTTCGCGTGCAGGGAGCTTTCGTGCGTTCCCCTCCTGCGCTTTTCGAAGGTGCCTTTGATTTTCAGCGCTACCTTCGATCCCAGGGGGTCGAAAGGATTTTCGAATCCGCCAGCGTCGAGATTATCAGTCAGCCCTCATTACTTTCTGCCGCGGGGCTTTTTCGTGGCATCCTCAAGATGCGGGACTTCCTGATGGCACGTTTCAGCGACGGTGTCACAGAGATTTCCAACAAGAAGATGCTTGGCGCCCTTGTTTTCGGAACGAGGCAGGGGCTCGATTTTGAGACCAGGCAGGCTTTTGTGCGCAGCGGGACGGTGCACGTCCTTACGGTCAGCGGCTTCCATGTCGGGCTGCTTGCCGCTATTTTCCTGTGGATGCTCCGCCCCCTGCCATTTCGGGCGCGCTATCTCATCCTTCCCATAATCGTGCTCATATACGTGCTGACAACGGGAATGCAGCCTCCTGCCATGAGGGCCTTGCTCATGATAAGCGTCTGGTCTTTGCACCGGGCCTTTCTCTGGTCTCCGTCCTCACTGAACGTCATTTTTGTTTCGGCGGCGTTGATCATCGCGTGGAATCCCTTTGTGATGCTTGACATGGGCTTCCAGTATTCATTCACCTGCGTCTTTTTCCTGCTTGCGTCCTGGCAGGGCCTGCGGGCATGGGGGGAAGGCCTCTCAGAGCGCCTCAAATGGATTCCGCCTGCTGCCCTCAGGTTCAGGACAATCGTTGAGCACCGCGTTGCGCTCAATATCTTCGCCGCCATGGCAAGCTGTGTTGTCGCCTGGCTCGCAAGCTATGGTATCACGCTCTTTTATCAAGGGCTTTATGTGCCGATGGCCGTCCCTGCGAATCTGCTGGCACTGCCCGTTGCATGGTGCCTGTTCATGCTTGCCGCAGTCAAGTTTTTCCTGCTGCCGTTTGCATTTCTTTCCTGCTGGACTGGACATCTGCTCGAATATCTTTTGGAGGTGCTTACCGCAATATGCGGACTCTTTGCTGGGGCGCACGGCGAATTTGCAGGCAAGCCTTCATTGTGGACTATTCCTTTCTTCTACACCTCATTGCTTCTGCTTGTCAGCACCCGGCGGAACTGGGTTTTCAACGGAGCTGCCGCCATGCTCGCCGCAGTCCTGATATCCTGGCACCTTGCCCCGCTCAGTTCTCCTCCCAGCCTGGGGATATTCCTTGGAGGCCGCAGCCAGGAACCCGCACTTGTCCTTTGCGAAGCGGCAGCCGGGCGGGCCACAATCATCAATGTGCCATCCTTTGAAGCTGCGCGCGGTATCCTGAACTTTCTTTCGTGCCGGGGCATAGGCACGGTCGACACCGTGCTTATCAGCAGAGGCAGGCGGGCCTGCTACGACGGCACAAAAATTCTGCTGTCGACAATCCCGGTGGGTCAAATAATCCTTCCTTCGGATGCCCTCCGCTATCCGCAGGGACAGGAACTCTCAATCAAGGCTTTTGAGGCGGGGACCGCGCTTGTTGCTGTCAAGGGAATCCGTCGCATATGGCACTTGTCGCAGGGCGGGATTTCCGCCAGTTTCGGGGAGGGGGATTTTTCAATGGACTTGAAGTCGGGGGGGCACTCATTCTCCGTCAAGATGCTCGACAATGGCCTTGGTGAGCACAAGATAATTTTTTGCGGGGACTCTGGCATAAAACGCGAATTCATAATGCAAAACAGCAATCAGCTCCGTTTTGCGGAATTGCGGCTGAATTAGATAATGTCGTGCTCAGTCTTCTTTGGTGACGCTGTTTTTGAGCCGGCCAATTCCTTCGATCTCGACACAAAGATTGTCGCCTTCGCGGAGAAAGACAGGCGGTGTCCGCGCAGCTCCCACACCCGATGGAGTCCCCGTCATGATTACGCTGCCCGGATATAAGGTCATGCAGCGTGAGACGTAACTGAGAAGCTCGTGGCAGGAAAAGATCATGTCCGAAGTATTGGAATCCTGCATGGTTTTGCCATTGAGTTTCAGGCTGATCCTGAGATTTTCTGGATTGATGCCTGTCTCTATCCATGGCCCGAGCGGGGCAAAACTGTCGAAGGATTTGCCGCGGGTCCACTGTTTGTCGAGCCTATGCTGGCAGTCGCGGGCGCTGATGTCGTTCCCGCAGCTAAAGCCGCAGATGTGCTCACCGGCTTTTTCCAGCGGGACATTTTTCGCCAGCGATCCTATGACCATCACCAGCTCCGCCTCGAAATCGACTTCATCCGGAGCCATTTTGGGCAAGATTATCGCGTCTTCCGGGCCAATGAGTGCGTTGCATGTTTTCGCGAAGATGAGAGGATTCGCTGGAGGCGGCATGTTCCGTTCTTCGGCATGCTTCCGGTAGTTGAGCCCAATGGCAATTATCTGTTTCGGCTCGACAGGGCAAAGGAGCTTTGCGTTATCGAGCGAAACACTCTCGCCGGAAAACTCCTGCTTCTCAAAGGGGGAATCCTTGAGCAGACGATAGCAGTCATCCTCCATGGAGGCATAGGAACTGCGGCCGTCTTCGAGCCTTATTCTTACGATTCTCATGATTTTGCGGAAGGCGTTATTTGAGTTCCTTGAGGATGGAATTTGCGCATTCAGGGCATATCCCGTGAGAAAATTTTGCCGGACTGTGCTCTGAGATGTACTGGTCTATCCGCACCCACTTATCGTTACCTTTGGAGTAGATTTTATTGCATTCCATGCAGATGGGAAGCAGGCCTTTGAGCTGTTCGACTTCGGTCAGGTCTTCTATCGCGACAAGCACGAAATTCTCATCCTTGATCAATGTAGGGACGGCATGCACAGCGATAATGAATTCACGGGGTGCGCCATCGATAATGGTTTTCCATACACCCTTCCTGAGTTCCTTGGTTCCGCTGAGGCGGGCATGTGCGACAGCCTGGCAAAGAGGGCAGTTTTTTGCGCTGGGATCGAGAAACCATGTTTCACTGTTGTTTTTGTCGTGCGAGCAGCGGAGTATCTGGTAATTTCCGTCAAGCTTTGCCGTATTTAGGCGCCAGGCAGAGTTGTCCGGTTTGACCAGAACAATCGGCACCGGGATGGTGCCAAGCAGCGCCAGGCAGAACTCAATGGATTCGAACAAGTTGCTTTCAAGGGCTGTAAGGCTCATAGCGGTGGCTCACTTTCCGCATGTTAGATGTAAAGAACAATTACTTGCATTTTGTGATTTTCTCAAGTATCTCTGTGGTAGAAAATCCAGGAATAAAGGGAATGAAGCGTATATCCGCACCTGCCGAAAGGAGAGCGTCCCGTTCCTGAGGATTAATCTTTTCAATGCTGTAATCTCCCCCCTTGACATAAATATCAGGGCGAAGGGCAAGGAATTCAGCATCGCATCGCTCGGCATTAAAAGCCACTACCGCATCCACCGATGCCAGACTGGCCAGAACATAGGCCCGGTCAGATTCCCCGACGATCGGCCTTGAGGGCCCCTTGAGCGCGCGGACAGACTCGTCAGAGTTCATAAGAAGGAGAAGCGCGTCGCCAAGATTTCTGCTGTCCCACAGGTATTTTGCGTGCCCCCTGTGTATCAGGTCGAAACATCCGTTGGTGACTACCAGTTTCTTGTTTTCCTTGCGAAGGGATTCTCGCCAAGCTATTGCCTGGGGCAGGGACATTATTTTTTCATCAGGACTTCTCATTTGATCTTTCTTGTGGGAAGAATTGGAGGTATGGAAAAGAGGCCAAATACCCGCGGCTACTGAATGGGCATGTAAACGGTCTGGCTTATTGCAAAATCCGGCTCATTGAGGATGAGGGAGCGGAATGCGCCTTTCAGGTCTCCGAGTTGGCGCGCGCCAAGAGGATCCGCTTGTGTCTCTGTTGACGAGGTGAGGTTTGCAGCATTGAGAAACAAGGGGGTTACAGGAAGGGAGGCAACAAAATTATAGATTACATAATCATTATTAAGCCCGGAAATCAGACTGAAACTTCCATCCGTGGAAGACATTTCATTAGCAACAATGGCGAAGGCATCCGCATCGCTTGCAGTCGAACTGTCATCGGCTGTAAAGTGCAAGCCATCGTCCCCTGCAGACCATTCCCTGATTGGGTTGCCGGAATCATCAATCAGGCCGTTGGCGGCATTGGTGTCGGCGTTGGCACGGGCATTGATCATGCACTGAATATTCTCAATTCCTAGAGCTGAGATGAAAAGCAGGCCGAGAAAAACCGCCATGATTGCGACAACACTTGCAAGCAATTCGGTAATCGCCTGGCCTTTTTCACTGTTCCGCACTTTTAAGACCCTTTGTTGCATCTTTGTTGCCGCCAAATAGTTATTAAAAGATTTAAGGGAAAACCCTGTCCAAGCTTATGCTTTGGACAGGGTTCACGCAAACACCGCCCGACGATAGCATTCGCGTCTTCCCCACCGATAAGCATATCTCATACCAGGCAAAAAGGCAAGTGGAATACCTTATAAATCGCAATCTCAAAAGGCCCACCAGGCAGAAGTCTTTGAAACCCTGTACTTGTCTGTCTCCTCCAGGATGTCTTTTAGGAAGATGGTAAGCTTTCCATGTCCATCAAGGTAGAGCATGTTGACTGTTCCCCTGTGCCGCCCCTTGTAAAAGTCTACATATTGAGGTGTCGTGCTTGTGGGCGCTGCAAAAGTTGCGACACCGGGCAAGGCGCCTATTCCGGGAACGTAGCTGCCCGTCCGGATATTGGCGCTGGCATTGAAACTCCCATGGTCAAGCAGCAAATAAAGGGTCGAAGGGGAAGTCTTCATCTTGCTGACCGGGGCGTTAAAAAGGCAGGAGTTCATCCCGTAATTCATGTAGGCCGTGCTTACCACATCCGGGTATTCGGGATTTTTCGGACATCTCATAAATGGTTTCGCCATTATATTCCCCCAACTTGCTTGACTCGTTTTCTTGCCAAAATACGTATAATTTATAAAGTCAGGCCAATAGCCCAATTTTGTTCCAGTGGTATCCCATGGCACTACTTTTAAATTAGGAGGAAGCCATTCCCTATTATCGTGGGAATACATGTTGAAATAGGTTCCAAGCTGCCTCAGATTGCTTGTGCACTTGATGGCAATTCCTGTTTCCTTTGCGCTTTTCAGTGCGGGAAGCATGAGCGCCATTAGAATTGAGAGGACTGCCACAACCATGAGAAGCTCAATCAGCGTGAATTTCTTTCCCCCCATGGGAAACCTCCTATTAATTGCTTTTAAAATCAATCATTCCCGTTAAGTAAGTTTTCCGCACGAATCCCTCACTATCAACTCAGGTGTCACGAGTATTGTTTTTGGGGGATCCGCAGGATTGTTTATTCTATGGAGCAGTGCATCGACCAGCAGCTTTGCTGACTGCTTGATCTTCGTATCGAAACTGCTCAGCGCAGGAAAGCAGTATTGCGCCTCGTCAATATTGTCAAAGCCGATGATTGAAAGATCGGCCGGAATTCTTATGCCTTTTCGCTGAGCCTCACTTATTGCGCCGATCGCCACCGCATCATTATGGGCAATAATCGCGGTTGGCTGGTTATGAGGCGGCATTTCTGCAAGGTGACGGAGCGCCAAGACTCCATGCTCAACATAAGCAGGGGCTTCATATGTCCATTCCGGCCTGTATTCGAGGCCATGCCTTTTGAGGTTTTCACGATAAATTAGGTAGCGTGGAGAAGCAGGGTAGCCTATAAAACCTATTCTGCGGTGTCCAAGGCCAAGAAGATAGGAGAAACATTCTCTCCCGAACTCTTCAAAATCAAAACGCAACGAATCTATGTCAGCGTTTTTCCCCTGGTATATTATTGCAGGCAGCTCTTTTTTGAAAAGTCCGGGTTCATACTGGCAGCTGATGATTCCATCTACCCCGCGATTCACAACTGCCTTATAGGCATCCGGGAATTTTGCCGGATCTGTTCCCCAAAATGAAAAATGCCCTATGTAGCCAAATTCCGTCAGGTAAGATTGGATATTATCGACAAGTTCGGCATAGCAGCGGTCCCGCATGGAATTGAAAAGAACCCCTATTGCATAGGTCTTTTTTGTGCAAAGGGTTCTTGCGGCAATATTGGGGCTGTAGCCCAGTTCCTTGACACAAGTCATGATTTCTTGGCGTTTTTTCCCAGAAACCCTGATCTTCGGATTATCGTTCAAAACAGCAGAAACGGCCTGGGAGGATATCCCCACCCGCATTGCCACCTCTTTTAAGGTTACTGCCATATGGATAACCTGTTTGATTGAGCGCTCTATCAAAGTGAATTATACTACAATGCATTAACAATGCAAACAAAAGAATATATTTTGTGTAAGTATTCTACTAAAATCCCAAAACAAAGCCATTGATCATTGGCTTTGTCAGGGAAAAGACATTCAGGCAGGGAGGCCGGCATTTAACTTTTCTTCGCGTGAAAGAAGAGGGCGCATCATTACGCCAGCTTCGTTCAAGAGGCTGCGCGCCGTTTCATCAAGGGCATAACGCTTGTGGTATATGACCTCCCTTATGCCTCCGTTGATTATCATTTTTGCACAAAGGAGACAAGGGCTGAAGGTGGTGTAGATCTTGGCATCCTTGATGGCTATTCCATGGTATGCGGCCTGCACTATGGCGTTTTCTTCGCCATGGCTGCAGAGGCAGTCGCCCAGCATCTGGCCGGAAGGCACGTCGGAGTTGCAGCGGGGACAGCCGCCCTCATGGCAGTTCCTGACCCCGCGCGGAGTTCCGTTGTAACCGGTGGAGATTATACGGCCGTCCTTGACAATGACTGCGGCAACCTGACGGCGGCAGCAGTTGCTGCGCAGGGCAACGACATGGGCTATCTCCATGAAATAGTTGTCCCAGTCGGGCCTGTCGAAAGGTTTTTTATGGGCCGCAGATTCAGTGGAAGGCATTAGCCGCTCCGTCTTTTTCAGTCTGCCGCCTCTTCTGTGGCTTCTTCGGCAAGCACGGGCTTGCTGTCTTTCTTGTGATGATCCTGAAGTTTGTCCACGCGCTTGGAAAGCTGGTGCTCGATTTTGAGCACGGTCTTGTCTATTGCCTCGTACATATCGTAGGCGTCGTGGTCGGCTTCGAAGCTTAAATTCTTTCCGTTTACAACTATTTCCGCCTGGGAGCGGTTTTTTTCTACGCTGAGGACAACCCTGACGCTGGATATTTTAAGATGCTTGTCAGAGAGGATCGCGTTCAGTTTATCCTCGACATGACTTTTGAGTTCGTTTGTGACGGTGAAGTGCCGTCCGCTGACAATGATTTCCATTTCACAATCTCCTGTGTTTGGGCTAAAACAAATAGCGAGAAAAGGGAATAAGTCAAACCACATCGAATAAAAAGACTCTTACATGCTGAACTTTGGTCCCAGGTAAAGTTCGCGGGCTTTATCGTCGGCAACCAAAAACTCGCTTGAGCCTTCCACGACAATCGTGCCTTCGCTCATCAGGTAGGCGCGATCCACGCAGGAAAGGGTCTCTCTCACGTTGTGGTCCGTAATGAGTATGCCGAGGTTCTTGTTCTTGAGTTGCGCAATGATCTGCTGGACATCATAGACGGCAATCGGATCGACGCCGCTGAAAGGCTCATCGAGCAGGATAAAGGCGGGATTGGTGACGAGGGCGCGCGTAATTTCAAGGCGCCGCCGCTCACCTCCGCTCAAGGTCATGGCCTTTTGCTTTGCCAGCGGAGTAAGTTCGAGTTCATCGAGAAGCTGTTCCAGGCGAGCCTTGCGGGCCTTGTACCCCATGTCCAGCGTTTCCAGTATCGCCATGATGTTCTCTTCGACGGTGAGCTTGCGGAAGATCGAGGGTTCCTGGGCAAGATAGCCCATCCCCATCCTTGCACGCTTGTACATAGGCTCCTGTGAGACGTCGTTGCCCATGAAGAGAATCTTCCCTTCGTCTGGCCGGATGAGCCCCATGATCATGTAGAAACTGGTTGTCTTGCCTGCGCCATTCGGTCCGAGCAGCCCGACAACCTCGCCGCTCCGCACGTATATGGCGGCCTTGTTGACAACGCGGCGCCCGTGGTAGGCCTTGACCAACCCGGAAGCCTCCATCAAGAGGTTATCTTTCTCTGACATTTTATGCTCCTTCTTGTGTTGGCGGCTTTTTCAGGGCTTTATTATGGCAGGGGCGGAATCGGCCGGATTTTCCTCAGCGTCCTCCGGCTCATCGCCAGTGGCGGACTTCATGAGTATCTTGCCCCCCTCGACATCCATGCGGTCGGAATCGCGATAGATGGTGATTGCAGTTCCGGTAAGCTTGTCATCGCCGCGCATAATCACGGGTTTGTCGGTCAGGAGTATCTTCCCGGACTTCAGGTCGTAGTCGGCCTTGCCTGCGATTGCCTTTTGTTCGCCCTTTGCCTCATCTTCCTTTGACTCGGGCTTGCGCACAATCAGGACGTCCCCGATGCAGATGATTTTTGATATTTCTTTGTTGCGTTCATCCCCTGCGGCGACCTTGTCCTTTTCGGAGGCCTGCTCTTTTTTTGCGTCCTCCAGATAGACGAGCATCTTATGGCATTTGATGTTCATCTGCGGGTCGTCAACGACCACGTTTCCTGTGAAGACGGCAAGGTTTTTGGCCAGGTCAATGTTCATGGTATCCGAGGAAATGGTAGTGGATCCGCCCTTGCGTTCTCCTCCCGAGCTGCTGAGTCCTCCGAAAAGTGAGCCTCCCAACTGGGCTTGGCCAGGAATGGCTCCAGCTATTAAAAAAATCAGGAGGAGACTCCCGCGCATTGTTAATTTTGTAATATTCATTTTACGTTTCCTTCCGCTGATTTGGACTTATCGTTTGCCGGGGACGATTTTTCGTCGCCGGAGTGTGTCTTGTCTCGGGCGTCCGCCCTGATGATGACTCTGACTTGGCTCTTGATGAAAACAGTCTGGTTGTCGTATTCGGCCTCGAAGCCGACGCCATCGACATCCATCATCTGGGAACGGAAATGGACTTTTTCATTTCCGCGCACTATACGGGTGGTCTTGTCATAGAGAGCCTTGCTGGTCTCAATCAGCGCCTTGCTGTGTTGCTTGTCTTTCCAGAACTCCTTGATATTTGCAGGCGTCTCACTTATCGGGTAGACCTTGGTGGTTTGGAGGTTCTTGATCTCGTCGATGCTCTTGATGTCATCCCTTACCATGTCTATGAGCACCTCCTGCATGTCGACCGTGGCCCCGATGTTGATCGCTTTTTTCCCGTAGAGGATGAATTGAAGCTTGCCTTGTCCGCCTTCCTTGTTCTGTCTGTACTCAGGCAGCATAAAAACGTCAAGGGTTGCGGCAGTGCCGCTGGAGTCCTCAGCTTCAAGCGGCAGGGAGATGAAGCCCAGAGCCGCAAGGATTCCCGCTGCGATAAGCGTCAGGATATGTATCTTGCTATTAATGCTTCCCATTTTCCCTGTTCCTTTAAAAGCCATTCGATTACTTCGCGCACTGCCCCGTGTCCGCCGGGCAGCTTCGTCCGCCAGTGGCAGCACTGATCCAGCTCGGAGACTCCGTCAGCCACTGCGACAGCGACCCCGACCTTCCTCATTGCGGGTATGTCGACAAGATCATCACCCACATAAAGGCATTCCTCCGCACTGAGCCCATTCTCCGAAAGAAGTTGCGTTAATGCCGCGCCCTTGTCCTTTGCCCCCTCATAGCAGAAGCTGAGGGACAATTCTTCAGCGCGGCGGCGGTTTGCCCCCGAACTGCGGCCTGAAAGGATTCCCACTTTCAGCCCGGCGCGCATGGCCATCTTTATGCCATGGCCATCGCGGACGTGGAAAAATTTTATTTCCTCCCCGCTGCCAGCACCGTAGCCAATCTGCCCTGGGGTCAGCACTCCGTCAATGTCGAGCACAATAGCCTTAACGGCAAGTGCTTTTTCGTGTAAATTCATTTATTTCCTTCACTTCGGACAGCACTGTTGCCGCGTCCGCAAAATTCAGGGAGTTAGGTCCGTCGGAAAGAGCCTTGTCCGGGTTTGGATGCACTTCCATAAAGAGCACGTCCAGCCCGACTGCCGCCGCCGCACGGGCAAGGGGGCGTATGAACTGCCTCTGCCCTCCCGAGGCGTGGCCGAGGCCTCCAGGAAGCTGCACAGAATGCGTCGCATCAAAAACCACCGGGACTCCAATCTCCCGCATCACAGCCAGGGAGCGCATGTCCACAACCAGGTTGTGATAGCCAAAGCTGCTTCCGCGTTCTGTCAAGAGGACTTTGTCATTACCCGTGGAGCGGACTTTCTCGACCGCACCCTTCATGTCCTCTGGAGCCATGAACTGGCCTTTCTTGATGTTTACGGGTTTGCCTGTTTGACCTGCGGCTATAAGCAGGTCTGTCTGGCGGCAGAGGAAAGCTGGTATCTGGAGAACATCGACCACTTCCGCCACAGGCCCGGCTTGTGAGGATTCATGCAAATCCGTAAGCACCGGAACCTTGAACTCGGAGCGGATTTCATGCAGAATTTCGAGGCCTTCAGCCAAGCCCAAACCGCGGAAAGAGTTCGCGGACGAGCGGTTTGCCTTGTCAAAGGAGGCCTTGAAAATGTAATGGACATCAAGCTTGCGGCAAAGCTCAGACATCTCCGCAGCCACTTCCCGGCAGATAGACAGGCTTTCAGCCACACATGGGCCGGCAATCACGACAAGCTTTTCCCCGGTGCATACATTGAAGCCTAACGGCACGGAAAAGTTTTTTTGATTTTCTTTCATTGCCTTCCTTCCAGTTCCCTCAGGCGGCGCTCTGCCATTTCCAAGTCTTCCGGCGTATCAATGCCTATCGTCTCAATCTCGCTGAATATGACCTTTATCCTGATGCCATTTTCAAGTGCGCGAAGCTGTTCGAGTTTTTCGCATTTCTCAAGGCGCCCCTCTGGAAGGCCAACAAAGCGCCCGAGCACGTCACGGCGGTACGCATATATCCCCCAGTGGCGGAAAGTTCCGGCTTCTTCGCCTCCCTGACGGAGAAATGGTATTGGCGAACGGCTGAAGTAGAGTGCAAAATTCTTGGAATCGAGTGCAATTTTGACGATATTGGGATTATTTTCAATATCCTCCCTGCGGCACGGCACGGCAACAGTCGCCATCTCAAGGCTGGCGTCCGATTGCATAGTCCGCGCAAGATCGTCTATGACTCTGCTTGGTATGAAGGGCTCGTCGCCCTGAACATTAATGACAATGTCTCCTGGAATATTTCCTATCGCTTCCCATATGCGGTCTGAACCGGAGGGATGGCTTGGCGAAGTCATGACGGCCTCGCCGCCAAAACCTCTTACCTTTTCCGCCACTTCCTCGCTATCCGTCGCCACAAGGACACGGTCGCAGACAGATGCTGAGGCCCGCTCATAGACCCATTGCACGATGGGCTTCCCGCCCAGCGGCACTAGTACCTTGCCAGGGAAGCGCATGCTTCCCATGCGGGCCGGAATTACCGCAATAGTTTTTTGTCCGTTCACTTGAGCCCCTCCGCCTCAAAGCTTGCAACAAGCTCTTCTGTCGTGACAGACACCGTGCCGACCTTCCCGACAACCACTCCCGCCGCATGGTTTGCGATTTCCGCCGCCTCGCGCGCTGAAGCCCCGCTCGCAAGCGCAAGGGTGAAGGCCGAGACTACAGTGTCTCCTGCCCCCGACACATCAAAAACTTCCCTCGCCTTTGTCGGGATAAACTCGCGGCTGCCATCCTTGCCGAAAAGCGCCATGCCCTGCGGCCCCATGGTTATAAGCATCCATTCGGGCTCCCATATCTCAAAAAGCTTTGCTGCCACCTCATGGAGGGACTCATCTTTTTCTGGCGGCCCTGAGGGGTCTTTCTGATAAACTCCCGCAAGCTCGAAGGCTTCGGCGCGATTGGGCTTGAGGACGCTGAGCCCCTTCACCTCAAGACGCTGTCCGGGATGCGGGTCAAGCGCGGTCATGATCCCGTTCTCGCGGGCTGCTGCGGTGATTTTCTGAATCATTCCCTTTTCAATGACGCCCTTGTTGTAGTCCTCAAAGATTATGGCGTCTATCTCCTTGGCATGCACCAGGCGAAGCAATTCGCCAAGAAGACGTTCCATCAAGTCGCCCCTGACATGGCCGGTATCCTCGTAGTCTATCCGTACAACCTGTTGTGATCCGGCGACAATGCGCTGTTTTTCCGTGGTGCGCCGGCTGCTGTCTGCCAGAACGGAAGACGCCTCTATCCCGTAGTCCGCAAGCTGTTGCCTGAGTATTGCGGCCTTTGCATCTTCTCCGACTATGCCGAAGGCGCAGACCTTGCCGCCGAGCGTTACAATGTTGCGCATCACATTGGCTGCTCCGCCAAGGGAATAGGTGGTGTTCTTGACCCGCACGACCGGCACGGGGGCCTCAGGGGATATCCGGGAAACCTTGCCCCAGGCATACACGTCAAGGATCAAATCGCCAAGAACGGCTATTCTCTTGCCGTGAAACGACTTAATTATCTGGTCGAGACGGAGTCGCTTCATTTGTCTTTTTCTCCGGACAAGGGGGGCTGGGGCTTTATTTCCAAACCGGCTTTTTTCTGCAATTGCACGATGAATTTACTGGTGTCCAGCTTTTCGGTTTTTATCAGGAAAAGCCTGCTTTTCCAGCGGCTGTAATAGATGGACTCGATTTTTTTAAGGTCCCCGTAAATTTCGCGTATCTGTTCCCGGTTGAGCTTGTCTTTGTACTCGCGAAGATAGCGGGCATAAATGTCAAGACAAGACTTTGCCAAGGCAACTTCCCCCTCCTGAAATTTGTCGTCCGCCTTAAAACTGCTGAGTTGGGCGCGAAGGAGGTCTTCAAGCGCAATCATTTCTTCCAGAGCAACTTCACGTTCCCATATCGTTTCGGAGCGCAGCTTTGTGGGCAGCCATAGGACAACCATCAATTCAAAGCCCACTATTATGAAGAAGAGAAAGACAGCCATCCAGGTCACGTAGTCCCGTTTACGGCGAACAGTTTCCTTGGCTCTTTTTCCCGGCACGCAACAGCTCCCTGGCAACGCCGTTCCCGGCGTTTTTTTAATTAAGAAGTTCAAACATTAAACTAGCCCCGGCGGCAGCTCTTTTCAACCCGGATTCCGAAATAGCAGGAACGCAATAGCCCTCTGCTGGCGACATAAAAAGGCCTTGTCCAAAATTCTATCGTCCTTTCGAGAGGCTGTCCCTGGAGCTAATTGCAAAAGTATTGGAATTTGGGGCGAGAGAAAAAACTTTTTGAGAAAAGTTTCTTTCCCTGCCCCAAACCCCACTTCCTTTTACAAAAACTTTTAACGCCCATCTGATTGCGGAGCAATCAGATGGAGTTTTAAACAGGTTTGGAAAGGCTTGGGGTGCGGGGAAGGCCCTCCAGCGGCGGGATTCACTTCCGGCCAAGCGAAGCTGAGGCCGGGTATTAAAGAGGCTGCCACCTCTTTTTTCTGGACGACAATATTTTTGGCGCATTGCGCAAGCGTCTTCTCCTCCTTCAACGCCTCCATCGCTACCTTTGTCTTGAACTCCTTGCTGAAACTCCTCCTGATCCGTGGCATCTTCTCTTTCCCTTGGTTTGCTTTTTCCTCAAACTAACTTCAACTTATACCGCTGTCCAATTTTCCCAGGCCACTATACAAAAAGCTGAAAATTGAACAGAGTAAATCAAAAATTAACTTTTTGATAGGGGAAAATTGAATTATAAGCAAACCTCGAATTTTAAATTATACACAATAAGCTGCATAAAAAGCTTTTGTGATAAATCAGGTGGGATCAGGCCTCGTTATGATCTTGCGATGCACGAAGGAATGAGCCAAGGAGGGAAGAGGCATCATTCAGGCTGCAAAGACTGTTTGCGTTGAAATTTGAGGCTTTGCGATTTCTTCTATATTTTTTATCAGCATTACTGTTTCAGTTTGGCGGAGGACAAGGTGAACAAATACATGGGATTATTAGAATTAAAGATCGAAAAGTTCAGTGAGTATTTCTCCGTTTTTTGCAAAGGACGGTATTGGCTTTTATATGCCGTCCTGATTTCGTTTTTTCTTTCGGTACTCGTAGCATTTCCTGAAAAAGACCAGTTCTATCCGACCAGTAACGGTGAATTCATGGGCGTAATGAAAAAAGCTGAGACGCCGTTCACTCAAATTAATTTTGCTCCTGGGTCGCATTCATCAAAGCTCAGTTTTCGCATGACAGTTCCTGTCATAATACATGTCTTCCATTTCAACATCCTAGCCGTCAAAATCACGGAGGTGGTTTTTGGTCTTTTGCTTTTTTATCTTACAGGGAAACTGATTTACAGGGCGGCAAGTAACAGGGTATTTGCTTTTTGGGCAGTCTTGGCTGTAGGACAAATTTGGGCAGGCATGACTGCTTTTATTGAGACAAGGGGCATGTTTGACGGGATCGCTATCGTCTTTCTACTGCTAGCTCTTTTCTTTGAAAAGCCATTTGCGATAGGAATCCTTACCTTTACCGCAAGTTTTACTGATGAAAGGGCTTTGGTGGCTTCAATATTTGTGCTGGCATACCATATGAATATGAGCGTGGATATGCGTGACTTCAAGGGCTTGCCCAAGGCGCTGTTTGCACCAAAATGCGCGGCGGTCTTGCTGGCATGGGCATTGTATCTGATCTCTAGGCTTGTCTTATCTGTAAAGTTTGGCCTTCAAACGGATACGGGAGGCGTTGGTTTGGATTTGTTCGTATCACAAATCCTCAATTTTTTCCCTGGGCTCTGGTCTGGGTTGGAAGGTTTTTGGCTCATACCGGCCTTGGCACTACTGGAACTGTTTAGACGGAAGCAATATACATTCACCATACTTTATTTTGCTGGGCTGTCCATGGTTGCTGTTACTGCGATGTCAGTGATTGACATAACCAGAAGTATGGCATATTTGTACCCGGCTGTATTCATAGGTTTTAAAATATTATCCGGGGTCAAATCGGATCGTTTTTTGCGTAATATGCTGTTCGCAACGTTGCTAATTTCGTTTTTATGGCCTTGTTACTACTTTGTTGGAGAAACAGACTGTTTGCTTTGGGAACCTTCTTTACTTGTGCGCATAATTGATTCCATACTGGTGACGGGGGGCTTCTGGTAATGGAAGCTGACCTCTCTGAGTTGCTTGCAATATCTTTATTATAATGAAGATATTGAAATTGGCAATCTGATGGAGGCTCCCTGCAAAAGTGCAAAACGGACTACTGCCTTACGAGATTGAGACAATCCCTAGGAGGCTATGTCCGCAGCCCAGTCCGGCAGGGAGATTGAACTCAAGGTTGCGCAGGACACAGGCCACTTGCGGGCCCATTATGCTTGACCAGAAATCCACGACAGGGAAACGCTGGGCGTTCCGGTAAAGCCAGGTGAGCATCTTTAGTTCCTCCGAAAGCTCTGGCGCCGTGGATTCAATCAGTTGCTTGATCCTGCCGTCGTCCCCGGAATGGAGTGACGCAAGCAAATCAAGGACGATATTCCAATCCCTGTTGTAGGCGTTGATCCTCTCAAAAGCCTCAACTGACGATTCCCTGAAAGGTTCCAGATAAGAAAGGTCCAGTTTGAGATTTGCGGGATTCCCCCGGTAGTCGCGGTCAAAAAGCTTGTTGAGCTCCAGCCTCGGATAAAAAAGCTTGGACTTGAAGAGAGTGTTGTCCATATGCCGTCCGACAAGGATTGAGCGGTCGCGGAGGCATTGCCAACTGACTTTGCGCCCGCTGCGCTCGGCTGCTCGGCCGACCAGCGCCCGGAGTTCTTCCGCTGTCCAGAACTTGACCTTGAACCAATCGATCTTTTCGGAACTGCGTTCTGTCTCGGGCAAAAGGTAAGCCATCGTGTAATCGAGCATTCCCTCGGTGTTTTGCGCCCAGTAAGCGGGCCATTCCGGAGAAAGGCGGCCGTAAAGGTCAAAGACCATCAGTGATCCGGGCTTGCCGTGCTTGAAGATTTGGACGGAGATATCTTCGAGTTCGCTTACCGAAAGATGGGAGAAGGAACAGTAGGAGGAGAAATAGATATCGAAAGGCTCCTCGTTGAGAAGGGGAAAACCTTCGGCGAGATTTGCCTCTTCAAAGCGGACATTTGGACGCGCTGCATAGTTCTTGCGGCCCTGGGAGACCATTCCCGGCGAAAGGTCGACCCCCGTGTAGGCTAAATCTTTTCCCGAAAAAATGAAGTTTTTTTCCGGAGAAATCTTGCTGACAGGAATATGTGTAAGAAGATCGAACCCCTCCCCGCTGCCGGAGCCGAGGTCTATGACGCGCAGGGGATTGCTGTCCTCTTGCATGTTTTCGACAAGGGGGCGGAGGGAAAGCTTGATGCAAGTATCTTCCCAATATTTCCGAACATTGTCTTTTTTTCCAAAAAGCCCCTGCTTGTCTACGCCGTAAAAGCCGGCCTTGACTGCGCTCTCATAAAATTCCGTTTTTGCCATATATTGTCTCCGTGTCTCTTCCCAAATAGCCTAAGAACTTTTTTTGCAATCCCCCTTATGCAGGCCAGGTGCCCCATAAATGAGCGCCGGCAAAAAGCAATGCAGACACTAGAATGGCAGTGATGGCATACTTCCGCCAGTCGTTGATTGTTGATGGCTCTCCATACGCGTTTTGTCCGGCAAAGAAACGGATGTCCGCATAACGAAACACGATCATTCCAATGATAACAGCCCAGTAGGCGAAATCGGGCCAGGAGAGGAGGGGCAATTGATTCCGCCCTATGTAGATTGCCAAAATAAAGAGTGCGATATTTCCCCCTATCATCCAGCTAAGCCGCAGCAGGCAACCGGGAACGGAATTAGACGAAACAGCCTGATCATTCATGATGACCTCCAATGAATTGCTCAACTGGAGGCGGCCCGACCTGCCAAACACCTGCGCCACGAACTTTTCTACAGCGCACCCTTATCTATTTTCAGGGAAACACAAGCGGCCCCTTTAAACCCAAAATAGACTCTTTCAAAGGACAAGTCAAGGGAGGGCTTCTCATTTCTCGGGAATAAGCGTTGCAGTTCAGCCCCATTGTGCTTTTTTGACCACCGAGGGAACCAGCCCCAGGGTCACGGTCATAAGGAAAACCATCACGCCGCAAAAGAGAAGCAACGCATCGTAGGGGCCGAAAGACTTCCCGAGGAGTTGCCAGCTTGAACTGAGTATTCCCAGTTTCAGTATGCCGGAACTGAAAATACCCGAAAGGGCAATGCCCAGAGACATCAGCGAATAACACAGCGCCGTGGACATTGACTTGTTGTCATGAGGGCTTATCGCTATCATTTCCGAGCTTATCGCTATCCCTGATGCCGCCTGCACCAAGCCGAATGCAAAAGAAAGGGAACCTATTACAAGCATTACAGGCAAGAGCAGGAAGTCTCGTGAAAGGAAGAGGACAAGAGACGCGGCAAAAGAAAAGTGGCAGAACAAAAAGACATATTTCGTGCCCACCTTGTCTACCATTATCCCTCCGCAAAAGTAACCCAAAAGAGCTCCCAATGTGACCAGGTTGCCCAGGAAGATCACCTGTCCCTCCGCCATGCCAAGGGTATCTTTCGCAAGAAGGCTGAAGATGGATTGGCATGAGCCGGTAAAAAGGGATAGGAGGAAGACATAGGAGCAGAAAGCCAGGAAGCCGTCTTTGCCAATGACATGCCAGATGGAGTCAAGGATTGTCCTTCCTGTCTTCCTTCTGCTCTCCAAATCGGGAAGCCTCGCATAGAAGGAGATGCCAACGAGCCTGAAGATCACCGCCAGTACCAGGTAAAACTGGAATATGGCGATTGAAGAGTCTTTTCCGAGGGTCAGTCCAACGATGAAGGTGAAAATGATGCCTACTGTTTGGTATATGAACCTCATCACTCCGAAAAAACGGCCCCGCCGCTTGGACGGCACGATTGTCGAAAGGACCGGGAACCAGCTGGTCAGGTGGATTCCATAGCCCATACCATACAGTGAAACAGCCAAAAGTATCAATGGCTCGATGAGAGACTTGGGTGCAAAGCCGGCAATTATGAGAAGCAGTGCGGAAAAAGTCGTTATTAAAAGCCCGGATACGCCAGTCCTGACCTTGCCAAGCCTCTCTGCCCATTCCGCAAAGAAAATCAGCGCGAACATCCGGACAAACATCGGCATGGCCAGGTAGAAGAGGATCCTCTCGGACCTTACGCCCAGCGTTGAAAAATACAGGAGCATGAAACTGTTGACAAAGAGTATCTCAACTATTCCGTAAAAAGCTGTCGCTACATATAGTTTCCGTATTTCACGTTCGACCTGTGCGGGTTCCAAGGCGGCGTTCTTCTCATTCGCTTCTTCGGGCATTTATGCAGAATCCTTTCAGCCTCCAGATCATTTGGGCTTATTAATATCCTTGCAGCGTTTGGAAATCAAATTAAAGGCGCCTTAAGAATGCCATTTCAGCGGGGCAAGATGCCTGTTCGGCTGTTTTCATTCCGAGATTCCGCTCAAGCCGAGGAGTTCTTTTGAAATTTCAGATCACACGGGCAATTCCCAGCAATAACTGGAAACTTGAATGCTTTTTTTGCTGGAGTCTAAAGTGAAAAGATTCCGCCAAAGGCTATTGTGTGTGCGCAGGGTAATTAGAGGAAGTCTCTGGTAACTTGGCAAGGCACCGGAAAAAAGGGAGGAATGGGCGTGGCTAGTTTCAAAAAGGCGGTTTTCCCGGGAAAATACATCCAGGGCGGCGGAGTATCCGGCGAGATTCCCAGGATCATCGAATCTTTTGGGGGCAATGGCCTTATTATTGCCGCGCCGTCGGCGTTCGCAGCGGTGCTGGGGAGCGTCAAAGCCTTGCTTCCGCGTGGTACCGTGATTGAAAAATTTGGCGGCGAATCTTGTGAAAGCGAATTTTCCCGCTTGGAAACCGTTCTCGCAAAGAACGCCGTGAAGTCTGTGACCGCCATTGGCGGAGGCAAGGCAATCGACACCGCGAAAATCGTTGCGGACCGCAGGGGATTGCCGCTAATCGTTGTTCCAACGATCGCCTCCACTGATGCTCCATGCAGCGGCTGTGCCGTGGTTTATTCTGAAAAAGGAATTTTCGAACGCGTGCTTTATCAAAAACGCAACCCGGAGGCGGTTCTGGTCGACAGCGAGGTAATCGTCAGAGCCCCGGTCCGCTTTCTGGTAGCTGGAATGGGTGACGCCTTGTCGACCTGGTTTGAAGCGCGTTCCTGTGCGCAGACGGCCTCCCGCAATGAATGCGGCGGGATAAGCACAATCAGCGGCCTGGCCCTGGCCAGATTGTGTTACGACACCTTGCTGGAATACGGCCCTCTCGCCAAAGACTTGTGCGGGCAGGGGATAGTGTCTCCGGCGGTAGAACGGATAATCGAAGCCAATATTCTTTTAAGCGGCATAGGCTTTGAAAGTTCCGGACTGGCGGCGGCGCATGCCATCCACAACGGATTGACCGCGCTGGAGGCGACACATCATTATTATCACGGAGAAAAAGTGGCCTTCGGTGTTTTGGCCGGGCTCCATCTGACCGATGCTCCGGCAGCGGAAATGGATACCGTATACGGCTTCTGCGAAAAAGTCGGATTGCCGACGACATTTGCTGCGCTCGGGTTGGCCGCTGCTTCCCGCGAAGAAATATTCCGTGCGGCAAGCGTCGCCTGTGAGCCTGCACAAAGCATCCACCACGAGGCCGGGGAAATCACTCCGGAACGGGTCTTGAATGCCATGCTGGCTGCCGACACCCTTGGCTCCGTCAGGTTGAAGGCACAAACTCTAGGCCCGCTCAAATAATCCTTCCAAGCACGAAATAACAGCCTGTCATGGCTATTGCATCTGCCTCATTTTAGAGCCGATGAAGCAATGGTGGTGTTGCGGCATTCGTCCTGCCTGTTTCCTTGTCAGGCCTTAAGAAGGGATGATAACTGGCGGTAGGAACGAGGCGAGAGGCCCGTAACTTTCTTGAACTGGCGCGAAAAGTAATTGGTGTCCGAAAAGCCGCTGGCCAGCGCGGCTTCTGCGACGCTTGCCCGGTTTTCGCGGAGCAATGATGATGCCTTTGCCACCCGGATATTGATCAGATGTTCAATAGGAGTATAGCCGGTGCTTTTGCGGAAACTGCGGATCAGAGTGCTTTTGGACATGTGCGCCTGTTTTGCAAGGGCGTCGAGGGAAATGTCCTTTTGGTAATTCTTTTCAAGGAATGTGATGAGGCTGCTCAGGCGCAGAAGAGAGCGGGCCTGTTCGGACTGCGACCTGTAGTAGCATCGGGAAAGGTAACCTATCAAGCCCATAAGAAATGAGAGAGAAAGAAACTGGTGTCCGGGTTCGCGGTGCTCAAGTTCCTCTTCTATCTGCCGGACAATCCCGATTGCGTGCGCAAGTTCGTCAAGGGAGAGGCGGAGCCGCCCTTCAAAACCATCATGCTGCCTCATTTTGGGTTCGAGTTCAAAGAGCGCGCGATAACCTGGCATCTCCCGGAGATCGGATTCCGGAATTTTAAGCCTCTCCAAATAGTAGAGGACGTTCACCAGCTGCAGCTCGGATGTATCACGGTATCCGTGGGCAAATTCGGGCTTGATGAAGAAAACGTCTCCCGCGCTTATGGGATATTCCTCAGTCTCGGTAAAATGGATGCCCTGTCCCCGGGTGATGATCACGAGTTCCTGGAAGGCATGCTCGTGGAGGCCCAGGGGGGTCTGCGTATTTATCCAGCGAATATCAATAGACTTACCCATTGCGGTAAGCTCAAGCCTGCGTTTTGTTCCCTCTGCCATAAAAAACCTTTCAAGATGCTTCTTGACAATATAATGCTTGTTTTTGGCAATTTTTTCAAGGTTTCCTGTACGGATAATTACTATAATATTCTTCATGTAATATCCCTAACAAAAGGATTTTTGACTATGAAGCTCCAAAAAGAATTCAGTAAGCCTCCGGCACAGTATCGCGGAAAACCCTTCTGGGCCTGGAACGGCAAGATCGAAGAGGACGAGGCCCGCTGGCAGGTGAATGTCTTCAAGGAAATGGGACTTGGCGGCGGTTTTATGCACTCCCGCGTCGGCCTTGACACCCCTTATCTCTCAAAGGAATGGTTCGAACTTGTCAACGCCTGCGCGGACGAGGCGGCCAAGAACAAGATGGAAATGTGGCTTTATGACGAAGACCGCTGGCCCTCCGGCGCAGCAGGCGGACTCGTCACAAAAGACCCACAATACAGGATGCGTTTTGTCGAAGTTTCCGTACTGCCCCCTTCCGAGTTCAAGCCCAAGGGCGATGAGCTTGCTGTCTTTGTGGGACTCGTTGACGATGCCAACCTGCGGAACTTGCGGCAGGTCAAAGCGGGCGAAGCTGTGAAGAAGGCGCTCGGCGGAGAAAAGGTG
>Ga0154565_1129_pt1 | contig 33758 bp, 33 predicted proteins | sample RifGroF2_FD_105708 | JGI IMG/M metagenome (GOLD analysis project Ga0154565, IMG submission 105708) | Lentisphaerae bacterium GWF2_52_8 | reverse complement strand
CGGGAGAGCAGGAGTTTTTTCTTTGCCCCATCCCAAAGAGCAAAACTCCACATGCCCTCGAAGGCATCGACGCAAGTTTCACCATAGGCCAGATAGGATTGAAGAAGAACTTCGGTATCGGAATTCGTGCGGAACTGCACTCCGCGCGCGGCAAGGGCCTCGCGCAGTTCGACGTAGTTGTATATCTCGCCGTTGAAGGCAAGCGTGCAATGCCCGATGCTGAACGGCTGGTTTGAGCGTTCGTCGAGGTCGATGATGCTCAAACGGGAATGGAGCAGCGCCAGATGTGTCCCGTCCGCCTCAAAAAGGCGTGCAGCCTGGGCATCCGGCCCGCGATTCCTCATCGAGCCCAGGGCTGCCTGGATACGCCCCTCAGAGGGCCTCTCAATCCCTATGAAGCCTGCTATTCCGCACATGGTTAAAGACTTTTGCCATTTCTCTTTAGGAAAGAATGTCCGTGCTGATAGTTTCGCCCATGCCAAGGTCTTTTAGGAGTGTTTTTCCTATTGCAAGCCCTTCCTGCCCCGGACGAAGCCCTGTGGCTGGGCGTGTCCAGCAAAGGTCTTTTTCCCTCAGCACATGCCCCTTCTTGAGCGGGGAGGCAGCGGCGATTGAGCGCCTTACCTGGGAAATCATTGACTTCTCGCATTCGCAGATTGGCTTGCCGAAAACGCCCAGCATCGGATTGAGTTCCCTCAGTTTTTTTGCAAGTATCCCAAGTTCGCCAGGGTCGGCTGAAAGCTGGTGGTCGCGGAAGGACGAGAAGTTCTTGTCCAGTGTAAAATGCTTTTCTATTATGCGGGCTCCCAGGGCGGCAGCCGCAAAGGCGGCATCGATGCCTATTGTGTGATCTGAATAGCCTACCTTCAATTTGAATTCATGCCGCAGGTAAGGGATTGTGCGGAGGTTCGCCTGTTCGGGCGGAGTGGGATAGCTTACCGTGCAATGAAGCAGGGCGAGAAAGTCCTCCGGTTTTGCGCCGGTGGAAAGATGGCTTTTCACAAAGTCCACGCTGTTCCTTACGGTGTCCGTATCCGCACAGCCGCAGGAAAGAACCACGGGCTTGCCGCTCGTGCAGACCCTCCTGATAAGCGGAAAGAAATCGAGGTCGCCCGAGGCTATTTTGAAACACGGCACCAAGGGTGCGAGCATATCTGCGGCATCAAGCGAAAATGGGGTCGACATGAACATCACGCCCTCTTCCGAGGCAATGCGCGCAAGTTCCTGAAACTGGCCGTCGCTGAATTCGAAACTTTTCAGCTTGTTGAGACGTTCCGTTTGGGAGGATGCGACAAGCTTTTCAGGGCGGATCGTCTGAAACTTCACCGCATGGGCGCCGGCTTGGGCAGCAGCAGAAATCATTTCTACAGCCGTTCCAAAGTTCCCCTCGTGGTTGTTGCCGAGCTCTGCCACGAGAAGAATCTCCCTTTCGAGATCAAAGTTTCCTATTTTCATATTTTCTGGCCTGTGTTGTGGTAATGGAATATGTATTTGGAATCCCTGATGCGGAAACCTGCTTTTTCGTAGCTCCGCATCGAAGGGATGTTTGCAACCTGCGTCCCTACAAGCATTCTCGTGGCCTTTTTTGTGTAATGAGATTCCGCTGCAGCCACAAGTGCCGCTGAAAGTCCGAGACGCCGATGCTTCTTTTCCACTGCTATGAGGTCAATCGTGGCAAGTCCGTCCTTGAAGAGCATCTGGCAGAAGCCCGCAAGCTCGCCTTCGTTCTCAGCGATTAGCATGGCATCGCCGCGTTTGCCGTTGAAAAAGTTCCCTGCCCATTGAGCCTTGATTTCATTGGCTGTGTCTCGCGGAATCATCGGGTCTAGGTGAAAGCGCGAAAAGATAAAGTTTTCGCGGGCAATACGCATGACTTCCTCTCGGTCTTCGGGGCGCGCCAAGCGCACGGCCGGGGAGAAGGGAGCGGCAGGCCCGCCGGGAAGTTCCCGGTCGAAAAGCACGTTCGTGTCTATAAGGCGGAAACCGAAACTTTCGAGGAAATGCGCAGCGGCAAGACTGTCAGTGGGAACCTTTGCATATACAAAGACAGGCCCCGACAGGAGATCCCGGAACTCTGCGGCTTCACGCGAATTTTGGACAGAAACTGCCTCGATCCATTCGGGTGAGGCGTTCAGGATGAATGAATCCCTCCCGAAAAGCCCGCTGAACCAGGCATCCTTCTTCAGCAGCTCATCCTGATGCCGGGAACTCATTTCCAGAAGCCCTTGTACCACTCGATATATTTGCGGAAGCCCTTCTCAAGCGGCCATTGCGGGTTGTAGCCGATCATCTTGCGGGCCTTGTCCACGCTCAGGGTGCCGCGAGACGGGGTAAGGCGGTCTTTCGGAACGTATTTGACCTTGACGTCAGGGAAGCTTTCCTTGAGGAGATTGCCCATGTCGGAGATTGAGCGTGAGTCACCATACGTCAGGTTGAAGACCTGGTTCCTTGAGTTTTCGTTTGTGAGCACGCAGACTACTCCGCTCATAAGGTCGTCGATATAGGTGAAATCGACCCTGTCGCTGCCATCACCGTTGACTGTGACTTCGAGGCCCTGGAGCGCATTTTCGATGAATATCTGCCCCACGCGGCGGCTTACGCAGCGTTCGCCGTAAAGAGCCGAGGGCCTTACTATCGTGTAGGGAATATTGAAGGCCTGGTTATAGGAGGTCACGATCTTTTCCCCGGCAAATTTCAACGCGCCATAGATGCCGAGCGGATCGCAGGGGGTCTCCTCCGTCACAAAGCCGTCTTTTGGGAAGTTTCCATAAGCCATGCTCGACGAGAAGTAAACGAAGTGCTCCACTTGGGTGCCTTTCTCACTGCTGCGCGCATAGTCGAGGGCGTTCTCAAGTGTGCGGAGACTGTGGTCGAAGGTGCTGTGCGGATCCTTGTTTGAACGGTCCGCGTGCGCCACCGCTGCCAGCAGGATGATCACCTGCGGCTGGATTTTGCTGAGTATCTTGTTGAGCTGGTGGTATTCGCGGGCATCCTGCACATGCAGCGGTATCCCGTTGTCGCGGAGCATGGCAAGGCGTTCGTTGATCATCCGCAGATAGATGTCCTTGTTCTTGACGATGCAGTCAGCCGACATGAAAGTCATGAGGTTATTCACCTCAAGGCCGTCCACAATCTCGACATCCGCCCCCTGTCTTTTGAGTTCAAGGGAAAGGTTGTGCCCTATGAATCCGGCTCCGCCGACGATTGCAATCTTGCGTCCCTTCAAAGGTATCATTTATTTGGCCTCCTGTATCGCTTTTTTGAGGGTGGCGGCCACGTAGGCCATGTCCTCTGTATTGAGGTGCGGCCCGACCGGCAGCGCTATCGACTGATAGCTTATCCGCGCGGCCTTCGGGCAGAAACTTTCATTGTACCCATATTTTTGGCGGTAGTAGCTCATGTGGGGCACCGGCTTCGGGTAATAAACGCTCGTGCCAACCCCGGAATTCTTCATAACCTCGACTATCTCAAAGCGCTTTGGGGCAAGCTTGTCCTTGAGTATCGCGGAGAGGCAGTAGTAGCTGCTGCGGTATCCTTCGCTGCTGGAGGCAAAAAGCTCGATCTCGTCGATCTTTTTGAGCTCGGCCTCAAGGGCCTCGTAGTTTTCCTTGCGCTTCTTCCAGAAAGTCTCTATCTTCTTGATCTGCTCGATGCCGATTGCGGCCTGAATCTCGTTCATGCGGTAATTGAAGCCGAGCATGGTCACATCATAGACGCCCGGCACTTTTCGCTCGCCTGCGTGACGGTCAACCCCGAATGCTTTCTGCCGCTCGATGCGCGCAGCCATCTCCGCATGCTTGGTGAGGACGAGTCCTCCCTCGGCGGTGGTAATGTGTTTCACCGGGTAGAAGGAAAAGCAGCCCACGTCCCCGAGAAGTCCGGCGTGGACTCCCTTGTAGAAGGTGCCAACAGCAAGCGCGGCGTCTTCGACCACGAAGAGATTGTACTTGCGGGCGATCCCGTTGACGCGGTCCATGTCAACAGGCAGGCCAAGATAGTGCACCACGGAAATCGCCTTTGTGCGCGGGGTGATTGCGGCCTCGATTTGCGCAATGTCGATATTGCCCGTCTTTAGCTCTGCATCGACAAAGACGGGTTTTGCGCCGGTAAGTTCGACCGCATGGGCTGTCGCCGTGTGTGTTTGTGCCGGCACAATCACTTCGTCCCCCGGCTTCATGCCAAGGTAGAAGTAGGTCAGGTGCAGCGCCGCCGTGCAGGACGAAACTGAAATGGCGTGTTGCGCACCTGCGTATTTGGCAAAGTCCGCCTCAAATTGTTTTGCGCGCGGTCCGTGCACGAGAATCGGATCGTTCATGACTTCCGTCACTGCGCGTCGCTCTTCCTCGCCTATCATCGGCCGGCCGAAGGGAACATTCCTGCTGAGCATGTTTTTCTCCGTCACAAGTACTTGACTTTTACTGGCCGGCCTGTCTTGAGCGCCTCCTCTACGGCGAAGCACGCTGACATGCCGGCAAAGACATCTTCAACTGTAACTTTTGATTGCGATTTTCCAAGAATCGCATCAACGAAACTTCGTATTAAATCCCCCTTGTGAGCCTCCCGGTAGGCCTCCTTCATCTCCTGCGGGGCGGAATCCTCCTCCCGTGACGTATAAAGCAGTCCCGGCCCGGGACTGTTGACAAAGCTTGCCTTTGTCCCGTAAACCGCCAGTTCGTGGAAGTGCGGCCTCACGCAGCCAAAGTTGCATGTGAGACGCGCCACCAGCCCGCTGCGAAACTTGAAAAGGGCCGCCACAAGATCGTCGAAACGGAAACGCGTCCCCTTTGACGCTATGCGATTCCCGAAGGCGATGACCTCCTCAAGCGGATCTTCCGGGCGCATCCAAAGCATGAGGTCAATCATGTGCACTCCGCCTCCGAGCATCACCGAGTAGTACGGAAGTTCCCCGCGCCAGCCCTGAGCCAATTTTTCCAGACGCCCATAGTCGTAGGCGCCCTCAAGGTAATATACCTCACCCAGTTCGCCGGAAACAGCCATTTCGCGGACCTTTTGAAAACGCGGACTCATTCGCAGAATAAGGTTGCTCGACATTTTCACTTCGGGCCGCGCATTCAGGGCCGCCCGGATTTCAGCGGCCTCTTCGGGGAAAAGACAGAGAGGCTTCTCAACAAACACATGCTTGCCGCTTTTGACCGCCGCGAGTATCTCGGCATGGTGGCAATTGTCAAAGCTCGCAATGGAAACAAGGTCTATGTCGTCTGCGGCCAGGAGTTCCATATCATTCGTGTAGGTGCGAAGCCCTGGGTATTTCCCGGAAACGCTGCGCAGTTTTTCAGCATTGATGTCGCATATCGCCGCAACTTCGCAAGCCGGGTGGCTAAGGTAGCCTTCGATATGCTTCTCCCCTACGCCGAGCCCAATGACGGCGGCGCGCAACTTGCGATTTTCAGCCATGAGTCCCATCCTTTCCGGCGAGTTCCGCGCGCAGCTCCACAAGCTCAGCTGCCGTATATTCCCAGTGCGGCTTATCAAGGCGCCCTATTATTTCCTTTACGAGTGCCATGTCCTCCGGCGTGTCAACACTCAGGTTTACGACAGGCAGCGGCGGTTCGTTCTCGAAGTTGAAAATTCGAAAACGTTCGGGATGGCGGTAAAAGAACTTCGTCACATGCTCGAAGTCGCCCTCCTCCGAAAACTCCCGGTATGCGCCGCAGAATATTTTTGCATCCAGCACTTCCACGGACATCCCCCGTGGATAAGTGCGTTTTTGGACATTTGTCACCAAGTCAAATTCCCCTTTGCGAAAGGCCGATAAGCCCTTTTCAATGATGCGATAGTCAAGCAGCGGGCTATCCGCGCAAATTCGGACAAAGGAATCAAGTTTTTCTGTCTTGATCGCGCCAAGAAACCGTTGAGCCACATTGCGCAAGTCGCCGCGAAAGCACCCGACGCCCTCTCTTTTGCAAAACTCCGCTACGGGATCGTCACTGGGCTCCAGAGAGGTCGCCACGAGAAAACCGTCCACAGCCTTGCATTTTGCGAGCCCTTCGAAAAGATAAGAAAGCATCGGCCTGCCGTGAATGTCCATCAGCACCTTGCCCGGCAAGCGGCTTGAACTCATCCGCGCCTGCATAATGATTTTTGTGCTCATTTAGGCTCCTTTTCGGAGAGGAGGCCCGCAAGGATGGCTTCATAGCCATCGTCAATAACCTTCGTCGAAGCTGCGGCAAGTATCTTTCCCGACTCGGCCCGGCACTGTTCTTCCGGGAATGCCGCAGCCTGTCCAATTTTGGAGGCGAATTTTTCAGCGTCTAGCTCGCAGGAAAAACCATTCTGCCCGTCCTGCAGCCAGGAGTCGGAAATTCCCGGAATCCTGTTCATGACCACCGGCACTCCACAGGCCACGGCTTCGAGCATCGGCGTGCCAAGCCCTTCGGCTTTAGAAGGAAAGGCTGACACATCCGCCATCTGATAATAATCCTCCACATTCTCTATGAAGCCGTTCTCAAGCTGGACGCGTTCCTCAAGACCGTTTTCGCTCACGGCCTTGGCAATTCCTTCGTACAATTTCAGGAAGGCGTCAGCGCCAAATCCTTCGCTCACCAGCGGCCCGCCAAGAAAAAGCTTATAGTTTCCTGGGAGTTTTTTCATGACATCAATAAGAAAACGATGATTCTTTCTGTCAGAATATTTGGCAACATAGGAAACCAGCTTGTCATCGGGCCCAAACTTCGTGAGTTTGTGCCGCAGCTCCATCTTTCTTTCTGCGGAAACGGGATGGAAACGGGTTTCGTCCACCGGGTTTGGGCGCGTCCAGAGGTCTTTCTCTGAAAGCCTGTGACCGATGCAGATGCCCTTGAGCCGTTCGGAAATGCATACGATCTTATGGCGGGAAGGGAAAGCTGCCGGGATATAAAGACGGCTGGGGAGCGGAACATACTGAAACGGGGTATTCATCTCGTTAACCAGCTCGATTAGAGCGGGAATCCCCTTTGTGTTCGCCCATATAAGAGCAGCGGCGGTCACGTAGCTCTTGCCAAAGACGTGAAGGATATCCGGTCGCGGGATCTTCTCAAGATAGGAAATTGTATTGGAATACGCCTCCTCAAAATTGCGCCAGTTGCGCCAGAAGCGCAAAGGCCCCTTTCCTCCCGGCTGGTAAGGGTGCCTGGCAATCCTCATCACCTCGAAGCCGTCATAAGAGTAAGCGAGATTGTCGTTCTCGGTAGATGAACTGCAGAGGACGCGCAAGCTTATCTCTGGATTCCTTGTGCAAAGCCTCTTATAAAGGTTATGAGCCCGAAAGCCGGACCCCGAATACTCGGGCATGTATTTGCTGCTTACCAAAAGAATCTTCATGCGGAGACTTTCCTCAGCTCACTTTCAGAAGTTTCGCAAGGCGTGCGGCAAAGACGTCTTTAGGCAGGGCTTCCCGGTATACGCGTTGAGCAGCGCAGGCAAGCTTTTCCCTGAGCTCGTCGTCAGCCAGAAGGGCGTCGAGTTTTTCCTCAAAATCCGAAAGGTCCCATTTGTGCGGACAGTAAGTTTCTCCGGGAATAAACAATGAGGGCCAGGTTTCGAGGTGCCCCATGTCCGGTTTCAACAAGGCCGCCCCTGCAAGCATGGTTTCGTAATCGCGGTAACAGAGCTCCCCCATTCCAAAGGGGCTGATCCCCACTTTGCTTCTCTCAAGCTCGTCGAAATAATCAGCCCTCGGCAAAGGCCCGGAGGGGATTCCTCTCCCCTCAAGCAGCGCCAGGATTGCCTTGCGATGGGCAACCACTGCGGGGCGCGACTGGCGGCAGCCCACGCGGCAGCTCAGGTCAACGGGCCTTGGCCTGCCGGGCGCAATAAAGGATGGCTCAAGCTTTTCTTCAAGCCATTGGTGCAGCCAGGGCCGGAACTTTCTTTTCAGCTTGTTCATCAGGGAATAGCGGGTTCTTCCGTAATTTTCCAGCGAGGTATTCCAGGAAACGTTTATTTTTGGAAGTTCTTCCGCGAGCGGCGCACGATACTGGGACTCTTTTTCTCCTGAGTTGTATAGTTTGTCGAAGAAATCTATGGATATGCGGCCCGTCTTGCTTGGCTCAAGGTAACGCGTTCTGTCAACGAGCACCTGGTTTTTAAGAAAGCCCGTCACGATGGGCAAAACCTCGAAATGTGGGCTCCAGGTGCTGTCGGTCAGGTCGTTCCAGAAAACCTTCATCCCTCCGGAAGCAGCCGTCTCAAGGCATTTGAAAATCCTGCCCTTGTCGTTCTTCCACGTGAAACGGAAAAAGCTGGAATTGACAAGAAGGATATCGCCATCAAAAAGCCCGGGCTTTTCCCGGAAGAAAAAACGCAGGTCCATTCCGTGCGTCCGGCACGCGCTTCGTGCTGCCAGAAGCGGGCAATTGAAAGCCCAGGCATTTGAATGGGCATTTGCTGTGAGAATGTTTATTCGCGCAAGACTCATCAATGTTTTTCCCCGCGGCGTGCGCGTGCCGACTCTATTTCTTTGATTATGACCTTGGAGTATCTCTCTACGGCGTCCGCGCTGAGAGGGGAGACATTGCCATCGAAAATATCCTGGCGTTTTTTGAGCAGGTCCGCAGGCACGGAAGGATTGGCGAGCCTTTCGGAAATCAGCCTTTCAAGCCCCTCCGGGCTTTCTGCAATGTCAAAGGCCTGGAAGTGTTCAAGGAGGGTGATGTTATCGTGATATTTTGGCTCGCGCGGTTCGTCAAAGAATGGTATTATCACCGGCTTGCCGGCAACTGCAGCCTCAAGGATTGTGGTCGAGGCATAGGATACCACCACGGTTGATGCGAACATCAGTTCATGGACATTTTTGGCGTCGGTGATGCGGAGGTTTGGCACTGATTCGGGATCGATTCCATTCTTCCTGAGCACATAATTGACCTCCTCGAACCACTTACTTCCCCACTTTGTCTTGATGATAAATTGCACATCGGGATGTTTCTGTGCAGCACGAGCAAAGGATGCGTGGACATTCTCAAAGAATTTCACGTAGCCGACTTCGCGGTTAAAGTAGTCATCTATGCTCAGGTCGGCGCAGTAGTGAAAACTAAAGAGAATCACCTGCTTTGGCGTGCCAGACACGGGTTTCCATTCCCGTATTTTCCGGAGGAACTGGTCCATGCGTATGCAGCCAAGCGCACTAAGTTTTTCGGCAGTGATATAGCCCTGTGATGCCAGGAACACCTTGCGCATATTTTCATTGTGCACAATAATGTGGGCGCCTGAGAAGGGTTCCATTTTGGAGTAACGGGCAGCTTCGTCGCGGCGGCTCTGGACGGATCCCACGAGGCTTTCCTTGTTGAGTATTATGTAGGGATAACCGAGTTCGCTTGCGGCAGCGCCCCAGTCATAATCCTGGCGGTAGTAGGGAGTCACGCCAAGAACGCCGTCAATGCGAAGCTTTTTGAAAAGAGGTGCGATAAGTTTCTTGAGATAGCCGCGAAGCCTTTTTTGCAGGGCGCCGGTTTTTTCCGATTTTTCCCTGCTGAAGTAATCGCTGAAATCCGTACTGTCCTCCCATGCCAGGCGCAGCATCCGACCCTGCCACTCGAAGGGAAGGCGGAAAACGCGAAAACGCCCTGTCTCGGCCAGTGCCTCAAGGTCGCCGGGGAAACGCCTTTCGTTTAGCGCCAGGAGTGCGTATTCTCCGCGCGGCATACTGCCGTCCCTTGGAAGAACGGGTCTGAGAGCCAGCGCATAAGCTTGCACGAAGGGCCATGTGACATTGTGGTCGAAGAGCCAGATTGCGGCATTTTTGCCCAGGCGGAATCCAAGATTTTTGAGCTTGTTGATAAGGCTTTTCATCGATGATCCGGCTCAGCGTTTCACGCTTTTGCCCACTCCCTCTTTTCCCATGTAGCCAAAGCCATAATTGCGGAGCCACGGATTGATCAGGGCTTCGTCCTCATTGTAATTGGCAATACGCTCAAGGTCGAAATTTTCCGTGACCGGCTGATATCCCATGAAGGCCATTTCGTCGCGGCAGAAATGCTCCAGGACTTCGATGTCAGCTGGCGTAAGTATTTTCCGCCAGCGGGACACTGCTGTGCTTGTTATGTCTTTTGCGCGTTCAAAAGAGGTGTTTGGCTTCCATTGCCCTCCCTTGCTGTTGGTGTAGCTGCTGAAATCAGTCAGCTCCTTGGCAAAGGGTATCTCCAGTGTATCGCAGATATTCTGGAAGGTTTCTTCGGGGTGGGTTACCATGTCCTCGTAGCGGATCATCATGTAGCCCGGAATATTCTGGCAGCGGCGGCACATTTCCACGGTTTGTTTCCAGCTTCTGATGAAGAAGGAGATGGGATACTTGTTTCCGGCAGTCTCGTAATATTTTCCATAATTGCGCGAGGCGACAACCGCACGAAGGTCGCGGATAATATGTACCACCTTTGCTCCCCCAAGAGTCGGGCTGTTCAAAAAAGCGGGCATATACTCCTCGCAGAATACCTCTTTGATGCCCACCATGCGCAAGTCCTTGCCCTTGGCTATTCCGTCCTGCTCTGAAAGCAGGAAGCGTTCCATGAGCTGTTGTAGCACCTCCCCGGCGCTTCCGGGCTTTAGGCCATCCAGAAATTTGCCCAATCTTGCGGGTTTGCTGTCTTTGCAGATATTGTTCTCATGAACGAGGTAGGGACGAAGGATTTCCACCAGCTTTGCCAATTCGTCAGCACTAAAGCGGACCTCCTCGAAGATTCGTTCCAGGCAGCCATCTTTGTCAACTGCAGAGAGGGTCAGGAGGCCTATGGGGTAGTCAGGGTCGCAGGGTTTTCCGAGGACTTCCGCAAGAAACTTGTTCCGGCATTGCTTGAAGAACAGGAGATAAGGCTCATAGGCTACCATCAGGTTCGGATGCGCATTCAACGCCGTACCCAAAAGCGAGGTGCCGGAACGGAAATTGCCAATGACAAAAAGGTTTTTCATGGTTTGTGAAATCTTGTTTTGTTAGGAATCAATCAATGACTGCATTTGCACTTGTGTGTTTCAGAGGGATGGTCCACGCAGGAATTTGAAAGGGAATCATCCATGAATGAGATGTCGAGAAGCCCCTTCTCTTTCCAGCGGGCCAGGTAGTCCATGACGGATTTTTCAGGAAGTCCGAACTCGCTGGCAAGCCTCTTGCCGCAGACTGGCGCAGAAAGCAGGGGTATCGCCTCCATGAGCTTGTTCCAGCGCGTCGCGTTTTCATCCCCCTCTTCCCCGTAGGCAGGTTGCCCTGGATCCATGTAGAGGTTGTAGTCCGGGTTCGAAAGGCATATCGTTCCCTTGAAGCGCTTGGACACCATTGCCGAGGAATCCAGCAACGTGACGGTCCTTAATAATGTGTCCAAGGCCTCGCCCATCATTTCCTGAGAGATGATGGAGGGGTTGTCAAGGTCGCAGTGGTATTCCGGGTAGGGAAAGCGGGAAATGCTTGCCATCGGAACCCCGTAGGCCTCCCATATGTTCTCGTCGTTGCAGACGGCGCCCCTGAAGGGCTCTTTGCGAAAGGGCAGTTTCAAGTCTTCCAGGGCCTTTGTCAAAGCCCATTCAATGTTTGATGCGCCCAATTGTGATTGCTGATAGACCAAGCCTGTCTTGCTTCCCAGCATTTCGATGAAAAGCCCTTCAAATATCTTGTTTTTGTTCTTGGGATTGCTGAAATTCCAATAGAATTCCGAGCCTGTCATCTCCTGGACGAGGAGCAGCTTGTAGGAATAGTTTGTCTTCATCCGGGACAGGCGCCTGAACAGCTCCACACCAACGGCACAGCCACAAAGATCGTCGTTTGCCATGCCTGGATGGTCGAGGTGCGCAACGAAGGCAAAGCAAAGGTCCGAACGGCCTTGTATGGTGAATTCAGGCACCTTCAGGCAGCCGGAAGATTCAATTGTCTCAATCACTACATCATAGTCGCCTTCAGGTAGCGAATCGTAAAGCTTCCTGGGCAGGCAAAAGCCCCAGCTTCTCTTCCACGGCCTGTAAAGCTGCCGGAAATGATAAGGGATCACATGATCATAACGGGCATCAAAGTAAAGGTGCTCCAAGAGCTCAGCCTTTGAAACCTTGCCCCGGAAGGGCGAAGAGAGAGCTATCACTGCAAGAGGATGAGACATCCCGTCCCAGACAAGCCGTCCGTCATGGAATATCTTCGCCTCTTTAAGATCCCAGGAAGGCGGGATGACCCAGCCATTGCAGCTGCACCCTTCATATCCGTTGACCTCGAAAGGGAGGAGTTTGCGGAGATACTCGATAACCTCGTCGTAACCCTTTGAACAAAAGACCCTGTTGGTCAAAGTCAGGTCTTCCACAATCTTCATCATGCAGGAATCCATGCTAGACCGCAGTGGAGATATTTACGAATGTCGATGCGAGGAATACTCCCTGCCAGGCCTTTGAGCAGCGCCCTTCCATTGATTTTGACGCCAGCATCAGAGCCTCATTGCCATTTCTCAGGAGAGGGGGAAGCGCGTGAAAGTGGTAATACGCATTGGATTTGTGGGCAAAACCATGACAGGCAAGTTTTTCCGGAAAGGTTATCGGATTTTCTCCCCTCGTGAATATGATATCCCTGGCGCTTTTGTCGGGGTTCTTGTTCACGGGCTTGTCGGGATTGCAGATTAGGGAGGCAAGCCGCTCCTTGAGTTCATCCAGTCCGAGTTCCGAAGAATCCTTGAAAAGCGGCCATAGGTTTTTCTCGAAAAAGCGGATGGTGTACTTGTTGAATGTGAATGCGTCGAAAAGCTCATTGACGTGAGCTGATATGAGCAATCCTCCCTTTTTGAGCAACCTGCGGAGCTCGCGGTAGCACTTTGCATTGTCCTCCTCGGGAATGTACGGAAAGACTCCAAGGCAGAAAATATAGTCAAACTGTGCGTCGCCGAAGGTTCCCATATCATCGAGTGGAGCCTTTATCACCTTTGCCCCGGGGAATCCGGCGCTGGCAAGCCTTTTGCAGGACTCGCTTGCCATTCCTCCTGAGAGGTCCGCTCCGGAGACTTCAAAGCCCAGCTTTGCCAAATGCAGAAGGAGGTCTCCCGCACCGCATCCGGCATCAAGTGCCACTCCCGGTTTCAGGCCGGCGATAATTTCCTTGACCAAGTCCATTCGGTACTGGTTGGGTTCAAACTCGGCTGGTGTCTCATACTGCTTGCTGTATGTCGATGCGTGCTCATCAAAATACTTTGCCGTCAAGTCTATGTCGTATGCCATTTCAATCCTCTCGTAAATTTTGCTTGAAACAAATTAATAAGCTATCTATATCCAACTCTGATTGCAAGCTCGTTATTTCAGCGCAAAGCGCCGTATGATTTCATGGTCAATAACTGAGGGCGACCTCTTGATTGCCGCTGACAAATCTTCGGGATTGAATCCGATCCGCCCCTTGTCGTCGCTGGCGGCCTTCACGAAGGCGCAACGCTTTTCTAGCAGCGGCCGCACCTCCTTGTGGAGCCAGTTCATGTTTTCGTCAAACATCAGCACAATCGGATGATTGGTCATCATCGCAAAGCCGAAAGTGGAGGAATGCAGGTGGGGAAAAAGCAAACAGTCGGCCTGCTGATAGACGCTCTCAAAACGCCCAGTCTCTATCCTGTCAACCCGATCCTTGTAAAGATTTCCAAGCTCGGACATGGTATCAGGGTGTGCCTTGTAGATCACCTCGTAACCGGCCTTTTTCAGCGCTTCTATCAGGGACAGCTCGAAATGGAGGAACGACATGGTGTTGTATTCGATCAGGTAGGGGTAGTAGATGTAGTCCATCGGAAAGCCGATCAGCATCACTTTGCGGGGTGAGGCATCTTTGGGCCCCGGAGCTGCCTGCAGTTTCTCAAAGACAGGTTTGTAAAGGGAGTCCCTGAAACAGCTCATCTGTGTCTCCGGAGATTCGAGCCCGGTCTTGTAGTTGAGCAGAGCTTCGCTTTTCAGGAATTTTTCCCCTTCGCAGGCGCCCACGAACTTGTCGAGCACCAGGAAGGAACCATTACTTTGCATGCCCATAGGGGCGGAGGCAAAGGGAGCGTTGCCATGCGGAAAGCCGGTCACCTTGCCTCCTGCATTTCTCCAGGCGGAGGCAAAGACGCGATGCGAAAGATTTCCTATCGGCGATGCGAGCAGTTCTCCCGGTTTCCATTTTTTGAGGATCCGAAAAGTATTGTGGTAGGCGCGCATCACGTCACCGCAGGCAGAAAGCAACTGCGCCCGGAAAGCTTCCCCGAGGAATTCCCTTGCCGCAGGTTCACGGGATACGACACCGCTTATGAAGCGTTCAGCAAAATCTTGCAATGAGGATTCCTCGGCACCGGAAAGACGCGGCATCTTCTGTACAAAGAGAAAAGGGCGCAGACAAATCGGTTCCGAACCGGTTTCTTCAGCGTATTTGCGAAGTTCCTTATGGACGCGTGCGCCTACGATGCAGATTGCCCCTTTGCGGTAACTCCCGCACAAAAGGCCTCTCCATGCCCCGGAAACGCCCCAGTTTGTCCGAACAGTCCTCCACGCCTCAAGCAGGAAGGCTTTTGCGGACGGCTTGTAGAGCCCATAGCCGTCAATGCTCCTTTGCCTCGAAAGCGCCGATTGCGCCTCGGAGGCATCCATCTCTCTGGCCTTTATGATCACGCGAACCCCGCGTTTGCGCAGGACTTCAAGGCTCATATGGCAAAAAAGGTTTTGTGCTATCATGTTGATGCTTTTGTATTGAGAAACCCCCGCCCAGTAAAGCGCGGAATCCGGAGACTTCGGGGGCAGGGCAGCCATATAACTGGCGGCAACAAGCTCATAGATGCGCTGAAATTCGCGCCCGTTTAAAGGAGCCTCATAGCTCTGTCGCCAGGCATCCAGCCCCAAACTGCGAATGCTCTCAATGTCCAACGGATAGCTTTTTTGCACTGTGCTTTTACCTTAGATTGTGCGCCGTATCTGTTCAAAAGCTTCGGCGGCGGGAACTCCGACCACTGCGCCCCAGCGCCGAGCCATGCTGCGCAGCGCCTCTGGCGAACGCGGATGCGGAAAGATGCGCTCTTCGCTCTCGTAGCAGGAAAGCGCCTTCAGCTTGTCCTCCAGTGACGACGCCATCTCAACGAAAAAGTTAGGGCGGAAGCTCGGCTCAAACTGCCCGAAGGACCATTCCGTGGAGGACGGCGCCTCAAAGCAGTAGATCTCCTTCACGCAGGCTCCCGGAAGCGGACGCGCCGCAGTCAGCACGGCGCGCTGGGTCAGAACGTGGTCGATGTTGAGGTCACCTCCGTGTTGCGTAAAGATTATCGACGGACGCAGTTCGGCAATGAGCTGCTCGATTATCTTTACGATGTCCAGCAGTGGGACGCTGTCGAAACGGTTGTCTGGAAAGCCAAAGAGGTGAACCTTGGCTGCGCCCAGCATCTTCCCGGCCTCGCGGGCCGCCATTCGCAGCTTTTCCACCTCGCCGAGATCGGCTTCCTCGCGCTTTGCGGAACGCGATGTGGCTCCCTCCCCGAGGATCGCCACATGCACGGAATGCCCGGCCTTTGCCAGCTTCGCCATTGTGCCTCCGCAGCCCAGAACCTCGTCATCGGGATGCGCCGCCACCACCAAAACAGTTTCCTTGCTCATGCCTTTTTCTCCGCAACAAAGTTCCATACCGCAAGCACGTAATCGTCCGCCGGTATCTTTCTTGAAATGACCTTGTGTTCGAGCACCTTCATCTCGAAGCCGCGAAAGAGATCAACGAGATGCTCCTGATCCGAAAAATGTACGCGGCCGACATGTCCGAACTGCCCGCCCTCGTACGCGGTGCGCGTGAACTTGTCGCCGCCAGGCTGCCCCTTCGGGAATTCCGTGTGTGCGGTAGAGAACCAGTCGATCCCGATGTATTTGCCGCCGCCGGGCAGGCGTCCGTGCGCAAGTCCAATGCAGCGCCGTATGGATTCCTCGTTGTTGTGGGCAAGTGATGCGCGGTCAAAAATGAGATCAAATTTGCCATCGAAGGGTATCTCTGAGGTGAAGTCACCGGCCTTGATCTTTCCCTTCAGCGCCGGATAACGCTCATGGAGTTTCTCCACGATTGTCGGGCTGCCCTCTATCGCACAGTAATCAACGCCTATCGAGTTGAAAAACGGTATGTTCGCACCGGCGCCGCAACCGAGTTCCAGTACGCGGAATGCCGGTCCGCTCGGACGCGAATAGCGCATCACAAAACCAATGAGATCTGCCCAGGGCCAGACGCTCATGTTCGTGGTCCCCTGATATATCTTGTCCCACTCCGTGGAAAATCCCTTGCTCATATCCTATTGTTCCTTGCCCAGATGAAATTTTTGCTATTATTCTGCCATTTGGCTTGCAACATTTTCCCGAGCCGGCGTAGCGATGGCGAGAATGAAGGGGACCGTCGTCCCTAGTCTTTGCTGCGCTGTTCGTCGAGGAGGGTTTCGAGATCCTCGCGTGAGATGTTGTCTTCCATCATTATTTTGAGGCTCTCCGGTCCGCAGTTAAAGAGCAGGTCTATTATCGAAAGGTGAGAGATGAAGTCGCCGTGCTGTTGCGGATACACGGGATGCTCATAGTCCTGGAAGTAGAGTTCGATGCCATTGTCGCGGAAAGCCGATACGTCGGCGTATTCCTTGCCTAGCGCGCCGAAAATGTAGCCATCCGCGCCGAGCTTCACGCACATGTCCAGCACGAGGTCGGACTTTTCACCCTGGAAATCGCAGTCCTTCATGCGTACGACAGGCACGTTTATGCCTAGTGTCTCCATGAAGAAGAGCAGCATCTCATAGTTGAGGTCAACGAGGTATTGCCAATCGCGCTCGTAGAAGTATTTGAGCTTCTGCGAATATTCTTTGAAGTAGGGAGCCTTGCAGTAGTTGAGTTCGAGCGAACGCCAATGCTTCTTGCGCCAGGGAATGGCGTTGTTGATTTCGAGATCCAGATAGGAACCCTCAAGGTAGCCCTTGCGCAGGACTGGCACGGAAAGCCAGTCGGCCTGGCCGTTGCTGAACTTTATCTTGTTGCGGTTGTTCCAGTCCTTCGCCTGGTACTGGACGCGGTCAAAAAAGCAGAACTTGTCAGAGACCGCTATCTTGTGGAAAAGCCCAAGCCAGGGCAGATATACCGGCTGGTGCGCTGTGAGGATCATCTTATTTCTGCTCCTTGGAGGCTTCCTGTTCGGCGGCGATGCGACGCTTTTCAAACTGGCGTTCGATCAGGCGCTCGACTTCCTCGCAGGGAAACTCGGAAACGTCGCGCGACTTCCATTTGGACTGCGCCATTTTCACGTAAGGCTCGATGATTTTCCAATCCTCGCCGGGAAAATTCTTTTTTGTGTTGTCCATGCGGAAATTGAGGCCGGTTATCCAGTAGATTGGCGTCTGCATCAGGCGGAGCTGCGCCCAGCCCTCCATCGTGGTGGGAGGCGTGAATTTCGGATAGCCGCCAACCCCATTGACCGCATCATCGAACATCGGGCTGCCGGGATAGGGAGTGTAGTTGTAGATGGAGACGCGCGCAGCCGGGTCGGTATCGACGATCCAGTCGATGAGTTCCATCGTGTCGCGGAGCATCGCCGGGGTCTCGCCAGGCATGTTGGCGATAAAGCTGTACATCATTGAGATGCCCGAGCCGCGAATGTTTTTGGCCGCCGTCTTGATGGCTTCTACTCCATGCCCCTTCTTGATGAGGTTGCGGAGAAAGTACTCATTGCCGGACTCGCATCCAATCTCTATCGAGGTGCAGTTCGCATAGACGAGCGACTCGACCATTTCGGGAGTGAGGTCGGGCGAACGGATGTTGCCGTCCCAGAAAACCTTCAGGTCGCGAAGTGTCTTGCCGATCTGGCGGATGCGCGAGACGCTGTCGATAGTGTGCCAGCCGCCGCCGTCCTTGTAGCGGTCATAGGCGATGTTGGGGTCGGCAAAGGAAACGTAGTCGAAGCCGGCCTTCTCGTGGATTGCGCGGAGTTCGCGGTCGATATCGCCCGCATCCTTTGGCTCCCAGGGTGAGCGCAGCGCGCAGAAACGGCAGGCGAAGGGGCAGCCGCGCGAGGTAAAATATTGCATGTCGGTGCGCTTGAAATGAATCTCGGTATGTGGTTTGAAGGGGAAGAGGTATTCGCCGTAGGAGGGCAGCGGCCAAACTTTGTCAACAAAGGGTTCGGCCTGCACCTGATCGGGAAGGATTCGCGCGTGATGCCCGCCGACGCCCGTGACGATTTCCGGGTTGAGTCGCTTGGCGAGCTTCAGGATTCGCGCGGCCTCTCCACACTGGAAGCCGGTAAAAGCGCTGACTCCGATTTCCTTGGAATGCTTGATCAGGTCTATCAGCGATTCCTCTGTGTCGAAACGGTCATCATGGTAGGCGACGCGCATCCCCTGGCTCTCAAAGAGTGCGCCGGGGTAGAGTATGGAAAGCGGCGTAAGTTGAAGCGGCGAATCCTTGCCGGGCTTGGGATAGACCAGCAGCATGTCTATGTTTTTCATTGTATCAGTCCTTGTCGGTGTTTTCGTTGAGGAGTCCGGCGGCGCGCATCTTTTCGCGATAATAGCCCTCGCGGACCAGCATCGGGTTGCCGATGACCAGCGAGTAGGGAGGTATCTTTACTCCGTTGACGATTGTGCCTGCGGCGATAACGCTGTGATGTCCAATCTGAGCTCCACCCTTCACCACGGAGTGCGAACCGATAAAAACGTGATGCTCTATGATAATATCGCGGGCGTCGATCTTGCCGGAAAGGCCGAGGCAGCGCTTGTGCGAGTCGGCGCAGTTTATAGCCACAAAGGAGGCGATGTCGCAGTGGTCGCCAATCACGACGCGGGCACCTTTTGCGTTGATGTCGGAAAAGCCGCCGATATAGACGCCCTTGCCGAACTCAGGCTCTCCGTTTATCCAGACAAGCGGGTGAAACTGGTTTGGCTTGAAGCTCGTCAACTGGCTGAAAAGCTTTTGGAATTCCGCGGTATCCATCAGGCAAAGTCTCCTATCTTGATGAGTTGCCCGTTTTTGAGGGCAGAGCTTGCCCGGCGCCCTGAAATCTCACCCATAAAGGAAGACGGAAGGCCATTTCCGGGACGGCGAAGCCCGATGTTTTCCGGACCGAGGATTTCGCCGGAGGCGATGTCGCGAAGCGCCACGATGCTGCGCCGCGCAAGGGTGCGCATTTCCGCCTCGGCCTTGGTGGGCCTGACGAGCGGGCTGCCGAGCATCTTGTGCGCAGTGCGGATGGCGTCAACCCAGGCCTTGAGTCCGGCCGGGTCTGCGGAAAACCAGTGGTCGGGGCCGGGCAGATCATGGCTGAGCGTGAAGTGTTTTTCAAAGATGCACGCACCGTAGGATACCGCAAGAGCCGCTGCAAGAGAACCCTCTGTGTGGTCGGAAAAGCCGAGCGGCAGGCCCGGAAACGCTTCCATTAGCGTGCGGAGCTTGCGCATGTTCACGCTTTCAGGCGGAGTCGGATATTCCGAGGTGCAGAGAAAGAGCACGGTAGGGTAGCCGTCAAAGGTGCCGATGGCCTCAAGCGAACGGTACACCTCTCCAAGGTCGGACATTCCGCAGGAGACCATCAGCGGAAGCTTTGTCTCAGCGTAAGCCTTCAATAACTCGGTATTGACGAAATCGTCGGAGCCGACCTTTATTGCCGGAACGCCCACACGCAAGAGTTCATTCAGGTCTGAGACGTTCTGCGGGGAGGAGAGGAACATGACGCCCTCGTCCTGGCATTTCTTTTTGATCTTGTCCCAGTCGGCACCGTGGAATTCGCAGCGCTGAAACATGTCGAGCATGCATTCGGTGACTTCTTTTCCCTGGGATTTGTAGGTGTAGGTCTGCTTGGGATCGCCGACGAACTCCGCAGCGGAAAAGGTCTGGAACTTGACTGCGTCAACGCCGCAATTTTTTGCGGCCTCGATCATTTCAAAAGCCTTTGCAAGCTCACCATTGTGGTTGAGCCCGACTTCCGCCATTATGAAGGGGCGTGCCCAGTTTTTGAGCTCAAAATTGCCGATATTAAGAACGCTTTGCATAGCTTTCACCTTTGCAAGAGCTGTTGAAGTTCGTTGATGACTATCTGAGGGCCGCCGCCCGGGACTAAGCCGCTTGCAGCCTCGGATATTTTCACAAGTTCCCCGACTGTGAGGGATGCCACGGCCCTTGCGTAGTCTTCGGGGCGGAGTTTTTCGATGAAGCCGAGCAATTTGATAGCGCCGCTTGTGGCGAGATCCTCATTGAGCTGCCGCTCGTTCTCGGCGGGAACCACGACGAGGCAGGGCAGTCCGAGAAAGCAGCGCTCCCAATTCGTGGAGCCGCCAAACCCGATACCCAAATCAGCCGCCGCCATCAGTTCCGCCATCCTGTTTGACTGGATATGGAGTCTGGCGTTCGGATGCTGTTCAACCCATTTCCTTATACCATCCTTGTCGGGATGTGCCGCCCCGATCACGACATCGAGCTCAATATCCCTGAGCGTCTCAAGTCCGACAAGCGCCTTGGCTGTCTCGTTGTCGGGATCGCTCCCGCCGAAGGAAAGCAGGATTTTTTTAAGCTCGCCGTTCCTTTTTCGCAGTGTTTTTTTAGCCTCTGCAAATTCGCGGCGAAGCAACGCGTGGCGCGGGCCTGTCAGCACGCGGCAATGAGAGGGGACGAGTCCGGCATAGCGATTCTGCCGCAGGTAAAAATTCTGGTCGAGCAGGAGATCGCAATCGTGCTTGAACGCGGCGAGGTCATCGATCACCATGATTACCCTTGCGTGCTGCCGCATGAGCATTTCCCATTCGGCGTCGAGCGCATAGTTGTCAACGATCAGGATATCCGCGCCACCCTTAGAGGAAAGGATGGCATCGCAGTCCGCTGCATCCTCCTGCACCGTGCAGCCTAGCCAGGCGGCATAGGGATTTTTGAATTCCTGTTTTGCCTTTGAGACGCAGTGATCGGGAAGCACAGTGAGCTCAAAACCCTGCTCGCAGATGCGCGCATTGAGATTGCCCGGCAGCTCTCGACATAGGAAAAAGACTTTTGCCCCGGCTTCGCGGAGTTCCCCGGCAAGTGTTAGGCAGCGCATGAGATGCCCGTAGCCAATGGGAGTTGAGGCGTCTGCGCGGATGGCTATTTTTGACCCTGAAATTGTATGCTGTGAACTCATTGGGCCTTTCCGTTGAGGGCGCAGAAAATCTTTTCGGCGGTTTCCCAGTCCTCGGGATGATCGATATCGTGGACAAGGTGGCGCGGCAGGATGACCGGGAACGAGTTTGTGGAGATAAGCTGTTTCTCCTCGCGAAAACGGTCTTCGCGGCAGAAGTAGAACTGGCCGGCGTCCTGATAGGCCTTGGGCATCGTGTTGGAAAGGGCGTCGCGGTACTCCGGCCAGAACATTGCCATGCGTCCGTCCGGCTCGATCTTGAGCGCGCGGAAGATCGGACAGGGAATCGTGCCCACGGAGAAGACGCTCGTGGCGTTTTTCTCCTTGAGGAGTTGGAACCCTTCCCTGAGGAATTCCGGTTTCAGAAAAGGTGCGGTGGCGTAGATGCAACAGAAGTATTCGACATCGTAGCCAGCGGCCTTGAGCCAGTCGAGCGCGTGGAACATCACGTCCTCGGTGCCGGCAAAGTCGTTTGCAAGTTCCGGGGGGCGGATGAAGGGGAGTTCCGCACCACAGTCTTTCGCGATTGAAGCAATGCGTTCCGAGTCGGTGGAGACGATTATCCGGTCAAATATCCCGGCATCTTTCGCGGCGCTGATCGGATAGGAAAGCATGGGATTCCCTGCGAAGTCCCGGACATTCTTGTCCGGGATTCGCTTGCTGCCGCCGCGTGCGGGGATTATTGCGACCGTCTTTCCCATTCCTTACTTGGCCTCTGCGGGTTTTTCCATGAGCCACCAAGTACTGTCATCGTAGCCCTCAGCCTGTCCCCAAAAGCCCTGTTTGACAATTTTGAGTCCGGGGAAGAGGGTTTGATAATGCCTGAGGAAATTGCGTTTCCAGAGGAGTCCGGTATTCCCGCGATAATTAACTTCAGTTTCCTGTTCAGCGAAGTATTCGGCGGCAAAGATGTAGCGGCGGCTGACGCGGTGTATCTCGCGGAGTGCGGTCGGCAGATCGGTCAGCGAGATATGGATAAGGACTCCGCTGGTGAAGGTGAGGTCGAAGGTGCCGTCACGGAATGGAATGTCAAAGGCGTTGCCGCGTATCGCAGTGACTTTCGGGCTTACTTGGCGTGCTATTTCGAGCGCATAACTGCCAGGCTCAATCCCAATGACATCGGATTCTTCCCCAAGCACCTCGTGGAGCGCCATAAGGTTGTGGCCGCGATTGCAGCCTATTTCGAGTGCCGACTTTATCGGCATTCCCTCGAAGACCCCGCGCCAGGCAGGCATGAGAGTCTTGTAATCGCAGTTGTTGCGGTCGGTGTAGGAGCGCCCAAAGTCTCCCTGCCACATTTCAAGCTGTTTTGTGCCCATTATTTATCGCTTCCTTGCGCCTCAGGCGCCTTTCAAGAGTTTTTTGATTTCATTGATGACATAGTTCTGCTCGTCATTGCTGAGTTGCGGAAAAATAGGCAGAGAGAGAATTTCCTTGTAGAGTTTTTCCACGCGCGGACAGAGACCCGAAAGATCACCGTATTTTTGGATGTAATACGGATGGAAGTGCACAGGGATGTAATGGACGTTGACTCCGATGCCACGTTCACGAAGAGCCTCGAAAAGTTCGTCACGCCGTCCATTCTTGATCTTGACTACATAAAGGTGATAGCTGTGCTCACGGTCTGGAAGCGTCGAAAGAGGGACAAGGACATCCGACATGGATTTGAAAGATTCATCGTACCTGCGCGCTATTTCGCGGCGCTTCTCGACCCAGCCGACAAGTTTGCCGAGCTGGCTTGATCCTAGGGCACACTGGAAATCGGTTATGCGGTAGTTATAGCCGAGGTCAACCATGTCGTAGCGCCAGGCACCCTCCTTTTCGCGTTGGCGGTAGTCGCTGGTGATGCCGTGTCCACGGAAATGGCGCATTTTCTGGTCATATTCCGGATTGTCTGTGAGCGCCATGCCTCCCTCTCCCGTGGTGATTTGTTTCACAGGGTGGAAACTAAGTGCGGTAAGGTCAGCAATGGCCCCAGCTTTGCAACCTTTATAGGAAGCTCCAAGTGAATGACAGGCATCTGCCATGAGGATCAGCCTATGCTTATCGGCAATCTTGCGGAGGGCGTCATAGTCGCAGGGAAGCCCGGCGTAATCGACTGCGAGTATGGCGCGGGTGCGTTTTGTTATCAGTGATTCGACGGAAACCGGGTCAATAAGGAGGTTTTCTTCCTGTACATCGGCAAAAACCGGTGTGCCTCCCTGATAGAGAACAGCATTTGAGGAAGCAGCAAACGTTATTGCCGGAACTATGACTTCGTCTCCGGGCTTGATGCCTATCGCAAACATCATGCAGTGGAGCGCCGCAGTGCCCGTGGCCACGGCAACCGCGTGTTTTACACCGGTAAAATCCATGATCGCCTTTTCAAATGCGGCTACCTGAGGTCCGGTTGTGATGTAGTCGCTGCGGAGTGTATCCACCACCGCCTTGATGTCATCTTCGTCAATGTGCTGCCGTCCATAGGGGATCATAGAGGTTCTTGCCTTTCCCTCGCGTTTTATGGGAACATATATTTTTTAACCAGGACATCATCAGGTGGCCCGGGCTTTGCTTGCAGGTATGAAAGGAGTGCTGCTTCATCATAGGCAAAACAGTTGCGCTCGTCATGGGTAACTTTGATTAATGCGCAGCGTCTTTTGAGAAGTTCTTCTATTTCCGGGCGGTGATGGCGGTGTACAGGCATGGTGTCAATCAGAGCTACGGGTTTGTTTAGACAGAGGGTCCACGGAAAGATGCTTGAGTAGGAATAGGCAAAAACAAAGGCATCAGCCTCCGGCGCGCTTTCTTCCAAACGCCCAGTAACTACCCGGATTCCCAATGATTCGGCTGGTAAACCCGGGCAGCAACTTTCGGGATGTTCCTTGTAGAGAACCTCAAATCCTGCCTTTTGGAGAGATTCCATAAGCTTCATTTCAAGATGCAGAAACGCAGTATCGGGAATTCCGAAATTAGTCACCAAGACAGGATCAAAGGGAAAACCCATTACCATGACGCGGCGGATTTTTTCGGGCAACGGTGATTTTTGGGATTTTTCCCAGAGATTCCGGTATGTATCGATGTCGAGCGAACTCAATTCTGGCCTGTTTGGGCTGAAATCGGGATGGAGATGTGCAGGACGCGTCCTGAGGAGTTCGACACTTCCTTTGGTGTAAGTGCAAAATTCATCGGCAATGCTCATTTCCATCCGCAGGTCGCGGTCGGAAAAGGTGTCGTTCCCGTGATTGAAGGAAGTTACTTTCCCACCATTTGCATGTGTCACAAGGGCAAGCGCCCTGGCAAAATCCGAACTCAGAGAGGCCGCAAGCAGGTGAATCTTTCGTCCCGCCAGATGTTTTGTGATTGAATCTCTAAAACGCGCTGCCTTTTCTAGCTGGCCTATCGTGTATTTCGTCAGAAAGCCGACAAGATCTTTATCTAAGTTCACACGAAACTTTTCACAAATGGACTTGAGCTCCCCAAGTATTTCTTCTGTCAATTCTATTATTTCTCTCTCTAGGGAGGCTGGTATGACGCATTTTCCCGCACCACTCAAAATTACTTCCTGATCCGCAAAACGGAATGAAGAATCCTTTTTTGCCGAGTAGGCCATGCTTTCAAGACGCGGCTGGATGTTCCAAAGAGGAAGTCCATCGTATGATGCATTCAAAATATAACATGGACAGCCATTCACACGGATTTCATAGACAATATTCCGAATTTTCCTCTTGAGCAGCTGAAACCCCGGGCTTGCCGCCTTGATCCGCACTTCTCCTGCGGTGGCGGGAGGACTTCGTAAAATTTCAAAGGTCTCAGCTTTGGAGCTCCAGACAGGCTCATCCCCACGTTCCTTAAGAAGAGACAGAAGCCTCTGTCCTCCTAGAAAAAGCCCGTATTCTTTCGGCATCTTGAGTTTGATCAGAAGAAGTTCGCCAAGCTCAGTTTTGAGGTGCCTGGAAATAAGTCTGTAAAAGGATTCTGTGATTTCCTCATTGAACGCCCAGAGTTCCTCTGGCGCGGCAGGCAGGGAATATTCCTGCCTCCACTTGGCAACGGAGTTCCTGTCAATGGCAAGAGTATCTATCGGGAATTTCATCAGTCGAGCAACCCCTTTGACAAGCAGCATTCATAAAGGATCTCAGCGGTGTGCCAATCCTCCTCGGTATCGATGTCCTGCACGAGGACGCGAGGAAGGATATACCCTTTTGTGAGTGGCGGCATCAGTCGTCCAAGCTCACGGAAGCGCGGCCCATTGAACCAGTAGAACTGTCCCGCATCGTGCCATGCTTCGGGAAGATCGTTCGAACGGGTCAGCTCATTTTCCGGCCAGAACCAGTTTACAAAACCATTTTCATCACGCCGCAAGCCACGGAAAATAGGGTAGGGGAAGCTGGTTACAGATACAACGGCATCTGCATCGTCCTTTTCGATTTCAGAATAAGCCTCTTTCAGGCGTCTTGCAGAAACAAATGGAGCAGTAGGGTATATGCAACACATATACGAAACAGACTTTGATTCCTGTTCCTCAACAAAGGCAAAGGCGTGTGAAAGAACCTTTTGATTGGGAGTAAAATCGTCGGAGAGTTCCGCCGGGCGCATAAAGGGTGTCTCTGCACCCCATTCCCTGGCAATTGCGGCAACTTCTTCCGAATCCGTAGACACTATGATCCTGTCGAAGAGTCCGCTCTTGCGGGCGGCACTCAGTGAATACGCAATAAGCGGTTTTCCAAGGAAAGGGCGGATATTTTTGAGGGGGATCCTCTTGCTTCCTCCGCGTGCCGGTATTACCGCTATCTTCATTTGGCCCTCTTTTTTGCGATGCATTTGCCGTAGGAGTCAAGGAGTTTTGGGAAATTGCGCTTCCAGTCGGCGCGCTCTTCTACCATGCGACGGTTTCTCAGCGCAATCTCATTTCGCTCCTCCTTCGGAAGCTGAGAAAGGAGCATAAGCCCCGACGCGAAATCCCCGGCATCACCAGCTTTCGCGAGAAAGCCATTTACAGCAGGCGTGATCCATTCGCGGTTTCCGGGAAGCTCGCTGACCAGTGCCGGCAGACCGCTTGCCAGGGCTTCCAGAAGAGAAATTGAAGAGCCGTCACAATGGGAGCAGCTCAAATATGCATCGGCCGTGCGGAAGTACTCCGGAAGAGTTTCGTTTGGCACCAGTCCCGGACAATATACGAACTCATCAATCTTATTTTTTGAAAGGAATGCCCTGAGCATTTCGCGCTGGGAGCCATCTCCCGGCATCAGTAGCCGCAGGCGAGGCTCCTGTTTCTGCGCCAGGCGGAACGCCTCAAGCACGGTTTCGGTGCCGTAGAGTTCTTCCCAGGAGCGCATCGTCAGGATTACAAAAGAATCTTCCCATCCAAGTTTTTCCCTGAGCTTGGCCTTGCCCGGGGAAAAGGACTCAAGGTCTATGCCCCATGGAAATTGCGTTACGTCTTCCGACGGAATTCCGCTTATTTCGCAGGCCTCTTTTTTAACAGTCAGGCAGTCGCAGAGAAGGTGCCCGGCCCGTTTCAAAGTCCAGCCTGCAATCCAGCGCATTTTTTCATCCCTGGCTGCGTCATAGAGGATGTCATAACCCCAAGACATTGCCAGCAAAGGGCTTTTCCCGCTCAGTGCCGCCATAAAGCCGCAGGATTGCAAGGGACCCGCCTGGATAAGATCTGGCTTTAGATCTCCGACTATCTTATCAAAAAGCGGCATTAGAGGGAGACAATCCTCCGGCTCTGTCACAGGTTCCTGGGAAAGAGCCGGAATCGAAGTGTTGATTGCGGCAGCCGGAGGGAATTCTCCCATGAGGCTTCCTCCCCTATGGAGGCAGAGAAGAAAAACCTCATGCGCAGTCCCAGCAAGCGCATCAAGAAAACGCTTGTCATGAACAGTGTAGCTCCGGGTAAAATGGAGTATTCGCATCTGGGACAGCGTCTTTCGAAAGGTTCAAATGAGGTCGTCAGGACAAACCGCCTCTTCGCAGGCCACTGCACGGCGCAGCGTCCTTCCAAGGACTTCGGATTCCTGCCAAGGTTCAAGGCTGCCTGGAGGCCAGGGTCTAAGCGCTGTCAGATCGCCAGGCGCCAGCATGGCACCTGCGGGCATTGCGCTGCGATAGCGAAGCGCACGCCTCTGGACAATTACCGAGTTCTGCTCATTGTCTTCCAGTCGTTTTATGCCATCACCCAAAGAGGCTTCGAGTTCACGGGTGCGCTCCACCATTTCCTTCCAGGAGGCGGGCGTCATGGAAAACTTGTGGTCAGGGCCGGGACGTGAAATATCGTCAGTAAAATGCTTCTCGATCACCCTCGCGCCTAAAGCCACGGAGCCCAGGACGGTCGAATGACCTGGGGTGTGGTCGCTGAGCCCAAGGACGGCCTGTGGAAATTTTCCGGCATAGTTTTCGAGCACGCGCAGGTTGACAAAGCGAAAATTTTCGAGGCTTGCAGTATAATTGGTGTTGCACTGCATAAGGACCATCTGGGAATTGTGCTTGAGTATCAGGGCTACAGCCCTTTCAACCTCGGAGATTTTAGATGCTCCCGTAGCCAGAAGCACAGGCTTCCCTTTTCTTGCGATGTGCTCGATCAAGTCCAGAAAATTGATGTCTCCCGAGCCTATCTTGTAAGCAGGAATGTGCGGTTCCACCTCATTTGCCAGTTCTAGGGAGTAGGGGGAGGTGAGAAAATCAATGCCAAGCTTCTCACAGCTCTCCTTCAGGACTGGAGTCCAGCCGACTGGCAAGGACACATCTTGATAAACCTCAAAAACTGATTTTTTCCACGAAGACTGGTGGGACTCCAAGGAGTCGAGACTTCGGAAGCCGTGGTCGCTTACGATAGTTTGTGCTGCGAAATGTTGAAACTTGACCGCGTCTGCACCAGCTTCGGCGGCAAGACGAATGAGTTCTTTGGCGCGGTCAAGGTCTCCGTCATGATTTGCTGCGATGTCAGCCATGAAGTAGACTGGATAATTGAGCCCTATTTTTTTTCTTCCCAGCTTAATTTCCGGTGCTCTGTCCGTCATTTTTCTTCTCCCCCATGAATCAGCCCTTTTATTTCTTCTCTCAGAGAAGGGAGTCTCAATCCGTAGCTGCTTTCAAAAAGTCCGCAGTCCATTCGCATGTCGTCAGGGCGTGGCATTTGCTCGGTGTTATCGAAAAATACTTGTTCCTCGTCCCTTATCATGAAGTGCTCCTGCCAACCCTTCCAACGGCAAATTTCACGCACAAACTCACCTTTGCTGAATCCGTCCCGGCTGCCAATGTTGAAAACGCCCTTTTGCGGACGCTCCAAGACCAGTCCCAAAACGCGGCAAAGTGTTGAAATGGCCACCGGATTAAAGAGACTTGCCTCGGATATCCGGAAATGTTTGCCATCTTTGAGGCTGCTTGTGACGTATTCCCAAAATCCCTTCCTGTCAGGGCCAAGGTGTGGCCCAAAAAAATTTGTCCGCAAGACGGTCCCTCCGACGGAGAGGGCCACTTCTTCTGAGCGGAGTTTTGTTATTGCATAGGTATTGACAGGATTTATATCATCTTCCTTGTGCGGCCCCTGGCCACTGTAAACATGGTCAGAAGAAATGTGCAGAAGTCTGGTCGTTTCCCCCCCCTCTCCGATCACTGAAGCTATGTTTTCGAGCGTCCGGACATTGTCCCTAAACGCCTTGTTGGGATTCTTTTCGCACTCATTTACGCTGGTGAGAGCGACAAGGTTTACGATGGCATCCGGCCTCACCCTGTCGAGCAGGGTGGCTGTTGCGGCGCGATCTGCAAGGTCACACTGATGATCTGCAAGGCCCGTTTTTGCAAGGCCTTCCGCATTGAAGCCGCATTTCTTCAGGTAGGGAAGCAGGCTTGAACCCAAGAGTCCTGAGGAACCCGTAACCAGGACTTTCATCTTCTTTCCTGATATTTCTGTGTCGTGTTTGCCAGCCATTTGCCGAAGCCTATCTGGCTCCCTGTTGGGTCTCAATCTGCTTGACAATCCCTCTTATATCTTCAACGCTCAACCAATTGCTGTTGATGTCGCTTCGATATGAAAAGCCGTCCTTACACGGTTCCCCTCCACAAGACTTCAACGATTCCTCCCCTTCCCACCAGTGGAAATCTGGCTGGATCACATAGTAATCATCAAACTCCAAGGTATGGCGGGCCTCATCCTCGGGGATCATCATCTCGTGAAGTTTTTCTCCGGCACGTATCCCGATGACCTCAATTTTGGCATTTGGAGCAATGGCTTTTGCCACGTCCAGTATCCGGTAACTCGGAATCTTCGGGACGAAGATCTCCCCTCCATGCATCCTTTCAAAGTTCTTGAGCACGAAATCCACCCCCTGTTCAAGGGTCAATGAAAATCGCGTCATTCGAGGATCTGTTACAGGCAAAATGCCTTCCTTGCTCTTTTTCATGAAAAACGGGATCACAGATCCGCGGCTTGCAACCACGTTTCCATAACGCACCACGGAAAACTGTGGCCCTCCGGAACCCCTCATTGAGTTGCCTGCCACAAAAAGCTTGTCAGAACAAAGCTTCGTCGCACCATAGAGGTTTACAGGGTTTGCGGCCTTGTCCGTGCTAAGGGCTATGACTTTTTTGACCTTCTGCCTGATTCCTGCGCGGATCACGTTTTGCGCACCAAGGATGTTTGTCATTATTGCTTCAAACGGATTGTACTCGCAGGCAGGCACCTGCTTTAGCGCCGCTGAGTGTATCACGTAATCGACGCCCGAAAAAGCTTCATTAAGTCGCTCATAATCTCTTACATCTCCGAGGAAATAGCGTATGCACTTGAACTTTTCCACTGGAAACTGGTGAGACATTTCATATTGCTTAAGCTCATCCCGGGAAAACACAATCAGTTTCCTTGGCGTATATCGCCCCAGAATAGCTTCCACCATCTTCTTGCCGAAGGAACCAGTTCCCCCGGTAATAAGGATTACCTTGTTGTTCAGCATTCGCCTTCCTTCCCTTTTGCCTGGAATATTGACAGGCTCCGCTCCGTCAATTACATATCCTTTATAGTCATATCCAATTGACGCCGAATTGTTTAAAATTGATTTTACAAATCCTGGTACTATACCCTGCAAAGGGCCTTTTTACAAGTTAGCCATCTCAAGAATCCAGCCTCATTCCAAACAGTTCCCATGTCTTTCCATTTGCAAGCTCTCTCATAAGGGTTAATTGTTATTAGACTGGGAGGAAATTTTTGATATGCGCATATTTTGTCTTGTTTTTGCATTGTTTTTAGCAGCGGAGGCCTTTGGCCAGTCCGAAAATTTTATGCTGCTTTCCCTTAAGCCGCAGCCAGAGGATTTTTTTGCGGGGCTTTTGGAAGGCAATGATCCGAACTTCCCTGCAAAAACAAGTTCCGACTACCTTGTTGTCGGACTCATAAACGTAGCATCTTTCACTGTAACAAGCATTAAAAATATCGCTATCCGCGACGCCACAGGCCGCAATCTGCCGCTTCTTGTCGAAAAATCCTCCGTCTACTCCGAATTCGGCGACAAAATAAACTCTGTCCGCATAGGCTTTGCCGTCTCTCAGGAATGCCTCGAAAAAGGATCCCTCAAACTCGTTTGGGGCGATTCCGTTTCCGGCGATACAAAGGAGGTCGAAAGTCTCCGCCCCCATGCCGGGGACCGTGAGCGCTACCGCAGTTTTTCCCTTGAACAGCGTCCGGCGGGGGACTCCAGTTCATCCTTTTCCGCAAGTATCAACGTCATTGTCGATGATTATGCCGACAAGTATTACGTCTGGTACCTCCTTCCGCTAGTCCTGATTTTCGGGCTTCTTGCGGCGGGCAAATTCTTGCGGCGCTCAAAATGATTGTCAGCCAAGTTTACAATATCCTGTCAATTCTCCTGGCTCCGCTTGCCTCTCCACTCTTCTTCCTTCCGCTTCTTTTGCTTTTGAATTTCCTGAACAGGCGAAAGACTTCCCTCGCAGCCTTTCTGTCCTGGATTTTGACTTTTACTTTCGTATTCGGAATTGCGTTCTTTTTGGTTCTCCGTTTGCCGGAAGCGGCAAAATGGATTTCCCGCCTCCAAAGCCCTCTCTATGTGGCTTTGACTCTGATCGTATTGCCCTCAATATTTCTGCCGCGAAACCGCTTCTACTTCCTTTTCCTAATAGTCCCCCTGTTTGCAATCCTTTTCGCCGCGCTCGAAGTCTATTCACAGTACAATGCATTGCCAGAAGGAAGTGGCTTCGCCTGGCTGCTGATGCGCCCGGGCTTTGTCTTGGCTTCCGTAGCCAGCGTTTTGGTTATCTCGCAACATTTTCTCAGCCTCGACTCTTTCCGCAAATTTTGCCGGGTCACGGCATTATTGCTTTTGCTTTTTGGAGGATTCGTTTTCCGCCAGTCTTATGCCGACTGGAAAGAAATGCTTAAGCGCCGCAGCAATTCCACGGCCGACATCATGAGCATCACGGAAACAGTCCCGGTCCTCCGTCAGGATAACCGCCTCACATATTTGCCTGCCGCTCCTTGCCGTTTCAGTGCCGACGGGGGATATGTCCAGGGCTGTGTCATGGAACTTGCCCAACGTTTGATGCAGATCAGGCAGCCCCTCATAGCCAGCGGCGATCCAGGCGAAACAGCCCTTCTTTCCACTGCGCTTGCGGCACTCCTTTCACTCGCGGTGCTCTGCTACGCTGGGGCTCGCTGGTGGTGCGGCTGGATTTGCCCTCTGAGCACCATAGGAGAACTCTTTAACCAACTGCGCAAAGTCTCAGGCCTGCCGTACATCAAGGCTCCACAACCTTTGAAGATGGGATTATTTGCGTGGGGAAACCTTAGCGCTGCCTTCGGGCTTGCCCTTGCCTATGCCTATACAAAAATTGATTCCCAAGGCCGCTTCATGGGCTGCAAAATCCCGCTCTACCCCTTCTGCAAGATTTGCCCAGGACAGCAGGTTTGCCCGATTGCCTCAAAAGGACTCGCTGGCATATCTCCCCTTCCCGGCTTCGAATGGCTTTTTGGTTTCTTTCGGGGTGGCGTTGTTGTCCTTCTTCTGCTCTTTGTCCTGGCTTTCCTCTGTTCGCGCCGGCTATGGTGTTACTTCTGTCCAATGGGCATGGCTGGTGGCATCTTTAACAAAGGAGCCCTTCTCTCGCTCAAAAAGAACCCCGGCCTATGCAATGGCTGTGGTGCCTGCAATGAAGTATGTCCCATGGACATACATTCCGTCCAACAGGAAATGGAAAAAACGGACGTCTCCTGCTTTGACTGCGTCTACTGCCTTAAATGCGTTGATAAATGTCCGCAGGACGGCTGCCTCAGCCTGGACTTTGCGGGCCGCACCATTAGCTCTTCTAACTATACGGAGAAACTGAAAAATGGCTAAGCAGTTCGACCCTAGATATGAAATACCAAAAATCTTCAGCGCGAATTCCGGGAACCTCAAACGGCAGCACTTCATCGAGGAAGAAACGGGGCGATCCCTTGCTTCCCAGCTCCGGCGTCCCTCAAATATCTCCTTCTTTGAAAAGATCATGTGTTCCCATTGGGACAGTCCGAAAAAGAAGCCGCGCGTCGGCTATTTCTGCAACATGATCCCTCAGGAAATCATCCTTGCGCTTGGAGCCGAACCCATTCGGCTCGACTGCGGCAACGCAGCCGCTTCGGTCGTAGGGGAAGAAACGCTTTCCGGCGATGTCTGTCCCTTGGCCAAGGCCTCCTTTGGTGTCTTTATGAACGAGGAATCCCTTGCCAACTCCTGCGATGTCCTGGTCATTCCCACGAGCTGCGACGCCAAACGTAAACTCGGTGAAATCCTCAATGCCTACAAGCCGACTTTTATGCTTAATCTCCCCTCCGAACAAAACCACCAGCAATATTCCAAGCAGTCGCTTGCTGAAATATGCCGACTTGTGGAATTCCTTGAGCAGCAACTAAAAACAAAATTGACGGCTTCATCCCTGCTCAGAGCCGTCAATTTGGGAAGACAAAGGACTTCTATTGTTAGAGACTTGCAGGCGTTAAGGATAGCTGAGCCAAGAAGCCTCTCTTTCTGCGATCTGCTCTTAGTCATACAATCGTCAATTTTCCGTCAAATCGAGCTTTCTGAATGGATAAAAGAGGCGTCAAAACTTCGTGATGAGGCAAAGGAATTTAAAGGCGAACACAAGAATCTCAGGCCTCGCTTGATACTTACTGGCTCTCCAATGATATGGCCTAATTTCAAACTTGCCAGAATCATTGAGGAATCAGGTGCAGAAATCGTTGCCGATACACTTTGCACAGGAGCTCAAAGTTGCTTCGACCCGCTTGTCCTCGACGAAACTGGTCGGAACGCCCTCCTTGCCGCACTTGTCAATAAATACATCTATGCCTCGATCTGCCCGTGCTTTGTATCCCAGGCGACACGGCTCAACAGAATTCTTTCGCTTGCCTCCGAATCCAAGGCTGACGGCATCATCAACTATTCCCTGCGCCTCTGCCAGCTCTTTGACATGGAAACTTTCCGCCTTGAAAAGACTATCAAGTCACAAAAAATTCCCTTCCTTAACATCCGCACCGACTACAGCCTTGAAGACACTGAACAGCTTCGTGTCCGCATCGAAGCCTTCCTGGAAACCCTCTAATACAAGATGCAATCTAAGAGCTAGTAATCTTAAGTTTGGGAGGAGGAGTGCAGAGGGGAACCCTGAACTGTCAGGGTTCCCCTTGCAAACAAAACATTGTTTCCACCCTCGCACAGCGAGGAATTATGGTGCAGGGCGG
>Ga0154565_1045_pt3 | contig 35924 bp, 34 predicted proteins | sample RifGroF2_FD_105708 | JGI IMG/M metagenome (GOLD analysis project Ga0154565, IMG submission 105708) | Lentisphaerae bacterium GWF2_52_8 | reverse complement strand
TGGCCGGACAGCATGTTCAGCTATCTCAAAGAAGAGGAGCTTTTGTTTTCGCAAGACGCCTTCGGCATGCACCTTGCCACCTCCTGCCTCTTCGCCGACGAAAACTGCGAAGCCACTATGGCCCACGAATTCAAGACTTACTTCGCCAACATATTGACGCCCTATTCCGGCCAGATACTCAAGCTGCTGGAAAGCTTCGGGCAGCTCAAGCTCCCGGTAAAGATTGTCGCCCCGGACCACGGGCCGCTCTGGCGCGGCGAGGGCATTTCCCATGCCCTCGAACAGTACCGCATCTGGTCTGAGCAAAAACCAGAAGCACGCGCTCTTGTCGTCTACGACACCATGTGGAAGAGCACCGCCTCCATGGCAAACTCAATCGCCGACGGCATCCGCCAGCACGGCGGCATCAAGGTCGACGTGATTGAACTTTCCGACTCCTTCCGCAGCGATGTCGCCACCGAACTTCTCTGCGCGGGAATATTCGCGGTAGGCTCCCCTACCCTCAATAACAACCTCTTCCCTCGCACCGCAGACGCCCTGACTTATTTGAAGGGGCTACGTTTCAAGAATCTCCTCGGTGCAGCTTTCGCCTCTTACGGCTGGAGCGGGGAATCCCTTGGCCAGATAAATGACGCGCTCAAGGCAATGGACGTCGAACTGCTTTCCGAAGGAATCAAGGTCAAATATGTGCCAACTGCCGAGGATCTGTCCAAGTGTTTTGATCTGGGCCAGCAGCTTGCAGCGGCCTTGAAAAATAAACTCGCGGCGAAATAGTAAAAGAACCAAGAAACCCAGGAGGAAGAATCATGAGCAAGTACGAATGCAATGCATGCGGCTACATCTACGACCCCGCAAAGGGTGATCCCGACCACGGCATCAAGCCCGGAACAGCCTTCGAGGATCTTCCAGACGACTGGACCTGCCCCGAGTGCGGAGTAGGCAAGGATGACTTCACCAAGCTTTAAGAAGGGCGTAATACCTTCACGTTCCAGCCTGGAGCTGCTATACAGGCGCTATAACCGGCGGGATCTGGTTCATCCGGACCCGCTGGAATTTTTATACCGCTACAAATCCCCGCATGATCGCGAAATAGTCGCATTGATAGCCTCGTCGCTCGCCTATGGCAAGGTGGCGCAGATACTCCGTAGCGTCGAGAAGATACTCTCGCGTCTCGGCCCAGCTCCCGCCGCTTTTATCAAGGCAACACCACAGCGGGAATTCGCGTCTCTATTCAAGGACTTCAAGCACCGTTTCACCGGCGGAGAGGACATGGCGCGCCTTTGCATGGGCGTCAAGAATGTCCTTGCGCGACACGGCAGCCTCGAAAACTGCTTCATCGCCGACTACAAACCGGCTCACGGTGACACGACAATTGCCCTCGAAACCTTTGCCCGCGAACTCACGGAACCATTCGGCTCCGGCGGCAGCTATCTTCTGCCTTTCCCATCGAAGGGGAGTGCCTGCAAACGCCTCAACCTGATGCTCCGCTGGCTCGTCCGCTGCGACAAAGTTGACCCCGGCGGCTGGAGCAGCGTCTCTCCCTCCCTCCTGCTAGTCCCGCTCGACACGCACATGGCAGCCATCTGCCGCCACCTCGGCATACTCACACGAGCCAGCGCCGACCTCAAGGCAGTATTGGAAATCACCGAAACCTTCCGCCGCATCGCTCCGGAGGACCCAGTCCGCTATGACTTTGCCCTTACCCGCTTCGGCATCCGCGACGACCTCGATATGGATCATCTTCTCGCAAAGGAATAAATTCCCATGGGCAAGATAAAAATAACAGGGCGCATAGAGCTCGACGAGGCTGAACTTTCCGAGGAGTTTGTCTGCTCACCCGGACCGGGAGGACAGAACGTCAACAAGGTCGCCAGCGCCGTCCGCCTGCGTTTCGACATGCGCGGCTCCAGTGCAATCCCGGAAGACGCCAAGCTCCGCTTTTACGCGCTCTTCCCCGCGCAGGTCTCACAGGACGGAGTGGTACTCATCTCCGCCTCGCGGTTCCGCGACCAGCCCCGCAACCGCGCCGACGCCCGCGAACGCCTCGTAGAAATGCTCCGCACGGCATCGCTGCGCCCGGTGAAAAGACGGCCAACAAAGCCAAGTCGCGCCTCAAAAAAGCGCCGGCTCGACGAAAAACGCGCTCACGGTGAGAACAAGAAGCTCCGCGGCAGTTCACATGATGATTAACCGGTGATCTTGCAAAAACTGCAAGCGCTGCTAAACTGAAAGTAATTTAAGACTGCAATGACAAGCGCTTAATTCGTCATTGCGAAAATCACCCGAGGAGGCAAGGGATGGACAGGAGAGAATTTATCACAACGGCCACGGTGGCGGGAGCATCAATGCTCGTTTGCGGAGCCGCCTGCGCCCAGGAAGCGGCAAAAGCCGCAGAAAAAGGCGACGCGCGCAAGTCTTGCGCCAGCAAGGAACTCAACGAGACGCAATGCACCTGCGCCAATAAGACCTGCCCGAACCACGGCATTTGCTGCCTCTGCGTCTTTAACCACCGCGCACAAAAAAACAAGCCCGCCTGCCTCCGTTAATCAAGAACCCCGGCTTTGCCGTGGGGAAATATTCCTATATTTGCGGTAGATGCGCGAGAAATAGAAGCGGTCATTGAAGCCGACCATGCCGGACACTTCTCCAATCGTAAGTTCGGGCCGCGTTCGGAAAAGATTTTCGGCAAGTTCGAGACGCCGCTCAATGAGCATTTGCTTGAAAGTCTTGCCGTATTTGCTTTGCAAAAGGTGCGAGACCGTTGAGGCGCTGCGCCCGACAAATTGCGCAAGTTCGGAAAGCTTCACAGGCTCGGTCGCCCGCAAGTCGAGGTAATGTTTGATCTTTTCCATGATCCAGTCGCCCTTCAGCCCAACCAGTTCGCGAGTGACGATGTAATCAACCAGCACAACGAAAAGCCCAAGCACGTCATCCAGTTTTTTGGGCTCGATATATGGCAGCCCAAGGAAGGATTTTTCGAGTTTGCCGCGGGTCTTGCGGTCCTTGCAGAGGGCTGACACGGCGGAAGGTACGCGACGGCTTGTCCTGAACTGCCCAATCATAATAAAGCCTGCAAGGCGGCTTTCGACCATTACCGGCGCAATCGCCTCCTGAAGCCCGGCGTGGCAGCGATAGCAGACAATCGACCTTCTCCGCAGGCACTCTTTCTGCTTGGCAGCATCCATCTGCAGGCAGCGTCCAACCCCAAAAAGCCTGTCCTGGGCCAGACGGCAGTAGTCAGAATTCCGCGAGTCCGTATTGCAGCGAAGGATTGCGCCATCCATGCCAAAAAAGACCACGCGCACGTTGAGCACAGCCGCAAAATTGTCAAGCAGCCGCTGCACCTCCTCGCGGAGTATAAGATTCAATGATATCGGATTTTGCATATGACTCCTTGTGATAATATGGATAAAAAAGCATTGAATTGCAAGTAAATCCATATCTTTGCCGGATACTCCATTTCAGGAAAGGGTCCTTTTTATTATACTCTTCCGCAAAGCCCGGAAAACAAAATCACAGAAGGAGCCTTGTCATGAAGGAACTAAAGATTGGCCTGATAGGTCTTGGATTCATGGGTACGACCCATTTCCGTATTTATAAGGGACTCAAAAATGCCCGTATTGCGGGTATCGCCGATATTGACCCGGCAAAACTGAGCGGCGACATCAGCAAGGTCGTCGGAAACATCGGCGGCGGCGACAATTCCGTCCCGCTCGAGCTTGCCGGCATCAAGACCTGCGCTTCAGGTATGGATCTGATCAATGACCCCGAAATTGACATGGTGGACATTTGCGTGCCAACCTGTGATCACCAGAAGATTGCCATCGCGGCATTGGAGAAAGGCAAGCACGTTTTTTGCGAAAAACCCGTGTGCCGGAGCATCTGCGAACTCAACAAATTACTCGAAGTCGCAAGGAAAAGCGAGCCGTTCTTCAACGTCGGAATGTGCATTCGCGCCTGGCCCGAATACAGGCATACCCGCGAATTGTATCTCTCAGGCAAACTGGGCAGACTCCGGAGCGCAAGCTTCAGGCGGCTCTCCCCGGACATCAGCGGCAACTCCTGGGAAAACTGGTTTATGGACGGAGAAAAGAGCGGGGCCGCGATTCTGGACCTCCATTTGCACGACACTGATTTTGTCAGGCACATTTTCGGGCGCCCTCTTCAGGTCAGTTCTTTTGGCGCAAAAGGCATCCGCAGCACGGGAATCGACCATGTCATGACAAGCTATGGCTACGAGGACAACGCTTTGGTAGTCGCCGAAGGCGGCTGGGGGGCAAACAAAAAGGTTCCGTTTGAGATGAGCTTCCAGATAATATGCGAAAAAGCCACAGTGCGCCTGGCCGGAGAAGGCTACAAAATATACTGGGAAGACGGCAGAATCGAGTCGCCAGAAATAGCAGATCCCGCGTTGCCGACAGGCTGGCATCAGGAGTTGGCATATTTTGTGGATTGCGTGCAAAAGGGAACCCCTCCTAGGAAATACCAGACGCTCGACGATGTCGCCGATTCCCTGAAAATAGTCATGGCGGAAATCGAATCGGTTGAAACCAAAAAGTCAATTCGGATCAAATATTGAGGTGCTTCATGGCATTCTACAAGGCGCTCAACTACTGGGTCTATGGCGGATTTGCGGGAGAAAAATCCCCTTGCGAGTTTATTGACTGGGCAAAAGAAGCCGGACTCGACGGTGTGGAACTGACCGTTGGAGACTGTCTGAAAATTGATATCAGCGAAGCCGAGTGCAAAAAAATAAGCTCGTATGCCAAATCCTGCGGGATCGGACTGCGCAGTCTGGCCACGGGTTTTTACTGGGGGACTTCGCTCAGCGCCGCCGATGAGGCTGAACGGCAGGCAGCGCTTGATTTTACGCGCAAATACCTAAAAATAGCAAACTGGCTTGGGGCTTCCACGATCCTTGTTGTGCCAGGCGCGACAAGGGTCGCCTGGGACCCGTCACGTCCAATTCTGTCTTATCAGAGCGTATGGGAAAGGTCAACGCAGTCAATAAATGAGTTGCTGCCGCTGGCAGAGGAACTAAAGGTCGGCATTGCGCTGGAAAACGTCTGGAACCGCTTCCTCTTCTCACCGATGGAGTGGAAGTTTTACCTTGAGCAGTTCAACTCGCCAATGCTCGGCATCTACTTTGATGTGGGAAATTGCTGCCTCTATGTGCGCCCGGAGGATTATATCGAAATGCTGGGGCAAAGGATAAAGGCCGTGCATATCAAGAATTGGCAGGGCGAGGATGCCGGAGGAAACCTGCACGGCTTCGGCGATGACATTTCAAGAGGAGAAGTCGATTTCAAAGCCGTGTTCGACGCTCTGAAAAGAATCAGCTATTCGGGGCCGCTGACGGCGGAAATGATTCCCTTCTCGCGTCTGCCTAACCTGCTGCTGCCAGACCTGGCACTGGCGTCAAAAACGGCAAAAACTCTACGCGATATGGATATTTAAAAAGCTTAGCGATAAAATCAAGAGGGCTTCAGATCCTCAGGCTTCTTGTCTCCGCCCATCTTGTCAATATCCTTTTTGACCATGTCGACAACGCGCTCAAACTTGGGGATGTTTGAGGCGTCAATATCCATGAGAGTGTCATGGGCCTCCAGGACGGTGCGCGCATTATCCTCCTTATCGAGCCCCTCGCCAGTGCCCATAAGGGCGCGCCATTCGCCGGTTTCGCTCATCGTGTCGCGAGTGACAAAGGAGAAGAGCTTTTTGAGGCCAAGCCCGCTGAGAAGCGCCATGTTGGACGGAGAGGCGTTTGCGATCTCCATTACCGCTCCGACCTTGCGGGAAGCAAGGCCCAGCATGGCCAGGACTCCCATGAAAGTGCTGTCCATCGCGCAACATTCGCGGAGGTTGACCGAGATTTTTTTAAACTTTTCATGCTCGATGCTTTTCGCAAGATTGCGCAGAGGGGGTGAGCACTCAAAAGTGGCGCGTCCTTCGACACGGATATTATAATAACCCACGTTGTGGGATATGAGTATTTCAGCTTTTTTCATAAGTCCTCTCTTATTGCTTGCTCAATGCTCAAGGACAGCCTTTATCCGGCGGACACCCCTGCTTGAGCTTTCCTCTTTCTGGATTTTGAAACGGCCCAGGCTTCCGGTATTCTGCGCGTGCGGCCCGCCACATATCTCCTTGCTGAAGGAACCGATGGAATAGACCTTGACCCGCTCACCGTAGCGGTCGCCAAAGAGCCCGATGGCGCCTTCTGTCCGGGCTTCCTCGACGGAGGCCTCCTTGCAGGTGACACTGAGATTGTCCTTGATGGCCTGGTTCACGATCTCTTCCACAGTGGCAATTTGTTCATCAGTCATTTTGTCTGGATGACAAAAGTCGAAACGCAAACGCTCGGCAGTGATATTCGAACCTTTCTGGGCGACATGCTCGCCAAGCACCTTGCGGAGCGCGGTGTGAAGCAGGTGCGTCGCCGTGTGAAGCAAGGCAGTGTCTTCGGAATGATCCGCAAGTCCACCCTTGAATTTCTGCTCGGCGCCCTTGCGTGAAAGTTCCTGATGCTTCTCGTAAGCGGCGTTAAAACCTTCCCGGTCAACCTTGAAGCCTTTTTCCGCAGCCATCTCCTCCGTAAGCTCCAGCGGGAATCCGTAGGTCTCATAGAGATGGAAGGCATTTTTACCGCTGACGACCTTGTTCTGGATATGCGCCGGAACGCGCTCGATGAGCTTTTCGAACTCGCGAACGCCCTTTTCGAGAGCGTGCGCAAACTGCTCCTCCTCGCGGGTGAACTCCTCGGCGATGCGTGCGGCGGAAGCGGCAAGTTCGGGGTAAACGTCCGAATAGTTGTCCACGACGACTTTCGCCATCTCGGCAGTAAAGTGCCCGTTTATGCCCAGCTTGCGGGCCTCGCGCACGGCGCGCCGGATGAGGCGGCGGAGCACATAGGACTGGTCAACATTGCCAGGGCTTACGCCATCGGCCATCATGAAGGTGGAAGCGCGAATGTGTTCGACGACAATGCGTTCGGAATTGCAGCGCAAGGAGGGGGCGGAGGATAGGTTCCTGAGCGCATCAAGCTTTGCAAAGAGCGGCGCAAAGAGTTCTGTCTCGTAGCAACTCGCCTTCCCCTGCAGGACGGCGGCGACGCGCTCGACACCCATGCCCGTATCAACATTCTGCTGCGCAAGCGGCTCAAAGCGGCCCTCCGCGGTCTTGTTGTACTGCATGAAAACATCATTCCAGATTTCGACCCAACGGCGGTCCTTGTGGTCAAAAATTTCCGGGGCCGATCCCTCGCCGGTCCAGTAAAACATCTCGGTATCAGGGCCGCAGGGGCCTGTCTGTCCGGCGGGACCCCACCAGTTGTCGCTCTTGGGACACTTGGCGATGCGCTTTTCGGAGACGCCCAGCTTAAGCCAAAGATCGTAGGCCTCCTGGTCGAAGGGGGCATCGGCATCACCAGCAAAAACTGTGACGGCAAGGCGCGAAAGAGGAATGCCAAGCCACTTGGGGCTGGTGAGGAACTCAAAGCTGAATTCAATTGCCTCCTTTTTGAAGTAGTCGCCGAGCGACCAGTTGCCGAGCATCTCGAAAAAGGTGAGGTGGACGGGATCGCCGACCTCCTCGATATCGCCCGTGCGTATGCACTTCTGAAAATTGACAAGGCGTTTGCCGAGCGGGTGTTTCTCCCCAAGGAGGAAAGGCACAAGGGGGTGCATGCCGGCAGTCGTAAAAAGGACTGTCGGGTCGTTATCCGGCACCAGCGGAGCACTCTTGATGACCGCATGCCCCTTGCTGACAAAGAATTCGATATATTTTTTACGCAGTTCGCGTGCTTGCATCTTAAACTTGCATCTCCATGTATTTTCAAGGGTTCAAAACAGCTGGAATAAGATAAGCCCGGAAAGCCTGTTTTTAAAGCCTTCCGTCAAGGGGAGTGGTGGATTCTTTTTCCCCTGCGCTCAAAGATGGGGCAAGCAGCGCCCAGACAAGCGAAGCCAGACGCTCATGCCCCTGATTCGAGAGGTGAAGCCCGTCAAACGTGTTGCCTGCTCCTGAAAGTATTCCGACAAAAAAACGCCTGGGAACAAGGATTACGCCATATTTCCTGGCCAGAGAACGCTGAATGGAACAATAAGCCGTCCGCAGAGGAGGAGTGGGAAGCTCGAACATGAGAAGCACACGCTTTCGGCCGGAGAGTTCCTTGAAGAGCTTTTCAAGATCCCTTTCAAAATCCCCATAAGGGGTGCTTCTCAGGACGTCATTGCCGCCGAGTTCGATCAGGACCAAAGCCCCTTCGCCGGAAATCAGTTCAGCGCGATCAAGCGAAGCCCCAACCGTTGCCCCCCCGACAGCCAGGCTCACAACCTTAAGCTTCCCGGACTCCTGCAGCAATTCCGTCCAGGTCTTTTCGCCCTTGAAACCAATCCCGGCGGAGATGGAATCTCCAAGAACGAAGAGCCTGCTCTGCTTCAGAGGAGGGACAGATGGCAGGTTCCAGTAGCGGTATTCGTCGTTTGCCATGTAAAGAGAACAGGCAAATGCCAGGCATTGGAAAAAAAGCGTGCCAAACCTGAGCGTGGGCGAACCTATCTGCAGAAGAACAAAAAGCACCATGAACACCATGACAGAAAAACGGAAAAACGGCCCGTAGACAGGAGAGGAAGAAGAGACAATGAGGAGGATTCCCAGAAGGAGCAAGGCCCTTGTGAGATACTTGTAGAATGGCCGCCTGGCATAAGCGAAAGAGGCCGCCACCGCAAGCAGCAGGCAAAGCTGTCCCGTGAAAAATGACTGCCCAGAGATAAAGTATGCCACAAATGGGTTCATAGGCTGTAACCTGCGTCAGAGATCATCTGCATGTCAAGTTTTACCTCGCGCCCCGGAGTAACGAGATAGCCGCCTACCATCAGGCTGTCCGCGCCTGCTGCAAAGAGCCAGGATTGCATGTCCCGCAAATTCTTTTCGCGTCCGCCACAGACGCGAATGCCGGTATCCGGCATCATCAGACGCGCAACAGCAATGATTTTTATGCAGTCGCGCGGGCTAAGGGAGCAATGCCCCTCAAGGCGCGTTCCCGGTATCGGATTCAGGAAATTAATGGGCACGCAGGTGACATTGAGGCTGCGCAAGGTCTCAAGAAGTTCAACCCTCTGCCCAAAGGATTCTCCCATGCCGAATATGCCGCCAGAACAGACCTCCAAACCTGTTTTTTGCGCAGCAAGCACCGTGCCTGTCTGCGCATCGTAGGAACGCGTTCCGCATATCTGCGGGAAATAGCTCCGCGCGGTTTCAAGATTGTGATGGTAACGCCGAAGCCCGGATTCTTTCAAGCGGATTAGAGAGTCCTCCTTCAATATGCCCAGTGACGCGCAGGGGATAATCGGCAGGCTTGCAGCAATTCGCCGTACAGCCTCGCAGATATCGTCGAGCTCGCGTTCGGAGACAATCCTGCCTGAAGTGACAATCCCAAAATTCTTTGCGCCGTGCGCAGAGGCCTCGGCAGCGGCCTTGAAGATCGTTTCCACTGAGACAAGAGGATACTTTTCAATCTCCGCTTTCGAGCTGCTTGACTGGGCGCAAAACGCACAGTCTTCCGTGCAGCCGCCGCATTTGGCGTTAATGATTGAACAAGTGTCAAGCTTGTTTCCGCAGCGTTTCTCTCGAAGCTCGGAAGCCCGCTGAAGGAGACTCAGCAGTTTTGCGGGACCCATTTTCTCTTCCAGAAGCTCCCTGGCTTCGCTGGCACTTATGCCTCTCATATATTGATTCCTTAATTGCTTGCACTTATGATCAAGAATAAGCTAAAGATAGCCTGCTGAAGAACTTTTTCCAGACTTGCGCGAGAGATGGGCCAGCTATAAGATAGGGACATGAAAATTTACTTCGATGCGAAAAAAGAACAACGGGTGCCGGTAAAATCCTGGTGCGAACAGCCTGATCCGGGTGCGTTGCAACAGGCAATTGAGGTCAGCCGGCACCCGGCCGTCTTCAGCCATGTCGCTCTTATGCCCGACACCCACCAGGGCTTCGGGTTGCCCATTGGCGGGGTGGTTGGACTCCTTGACGCGGTCTCGCCCAATATGGTCGGCGTGGACATCGCCTGCGGCATGATGGCACAGCGCTTTAATCTGCCAGCCGACAGCCTCGACCACAAAGCCCTCTCCCAAATAATGGATTCTGTCCGAACACTTGTCCCGATGGGTTTCGCGCACCAGCGAGGCGAAGCCCGCTACAGAAAGGAGGCACATGAGCTTTGGGAAAAGCACGAGGAAAGCATAAGGCTCCACAAGATCAGCCCGAAGCTGCTCTCTCTGGAAGCTGCCGCAATTCAGCTCGGCACACTGGGCGGAGGCAACCACTTTATTGAATTGCAGCGGGACGAAGCCGGCTATCTCTGGGCCATGATCCACAGCGGCAGCCGCAACATCGGCAAGCAGGTCTGCGACACCTACAATCGCATCGCGCTAGATTTCGACAAGAAAAACAAACTCCCAATCCCAAACCGCAGCCTTTCCTATCTGCCGATGGACACGCACGATGCAGAGGCCTACCTCTCCCTTTTATCCTTCTGCGTCGACTTTTCCTTCGCAAACCGCCGTTGCATGATGGCCCGTATCAGCGAGGCAATCGGCAAAATCCTGAACTGCGACCCTGAAGCAGCTGAAGCAATCAACATCCACCACAACTATGCCAAGCGCGAGCAACACTTCGGCAGGGAATTATGGGTGCACCGCAAGGGGGCAACGCTCGCCAGCACAGACACCATCGGCATCATCCCGGGAAGCATGGGGACAAAAAGTTACATCGTAAGAGGCCGCGGCTGCGAAGACTCCTTCCAGAGTTGCAGCCATGGCGCGGGCCGAGCCTTCAGTAGAGGAGAGGCAAAGCGCAGATTCAGCTTAGACGAGTTCAGGCGCGCCATGGGCAAGGTGGTCTTTGAATGCAATCCAAAAAACCTCGACGAATCCCCCATGGCCTACAAGAACATCGCCTCGGTGATGGCGGAACAAAAGGACCTGGTCAAAATAATCCACGCCCTTAGCCCCCTAGCCGTGGCAAAAGCCTGAGCCCTGCCCCCCTCTGAAAATTGCCGCGAAAAAAGCTATTTCAGGCTCCGATTATGGGTTGAAGAGTCCGGGAATCGATGTAAAGTAAATGGTTTATTTTTACCTTATGGAGTATGGAGAGAAGGATGACAAGGGAACAAATCATCACCTCAATCAAGGATATCATCAACGAGATTCTGCCCGACGGCGACTGCTCGCAGCTCGACCCCGACAAGCGCCTGCGTGACCAGTTGGAGCTCGACTCGATGGACTTCCTCGACATCGTCATGGAACTTCGCAAACACTACGGTGTCGAGGTGCCAGAGGCTGACTATGGCAAGCTTGCCACGCTCAACAGCTGCGCCGAATACCTCGAACCCAAGATGAAGCACCTCTGATCCTCCGCAAGCGCCTATGCCGCAAAAGAGAGGATGAACTTGAATACGGGATTCCTCAGAAAAGCGGCATGACGCCGTGTTCGCGGAACTCGGCAGGGGTGAGGCGCAGGACCTTAGAGAAAGCCCGTATGAAATTGGTGGACTGCTCATAGCCAAGCCTTGCCGCGATTTCTTTCGAGCTTAATTTTGTCTCCTTCAAAAAGATGCATGCCTTAAGTATCTTTTGGCGCATCATGTAATCCAGCGGCGTCATGCCGGTTTCCTCCTTGAATATCCGCGAAAAATGCTCCCTTGAGATTTTGAATTCCGCCGCCACCTGCGGCACGGTGATCCCATTTTCGATCCCGCCGACAAGCATGGCTTGCGCCTTTCTTGCAAGGATTTTATTTGGAGCAGCCGCACGCTCCACGATGAAAGAGCCTTCAATTTCAGCCAGAACATCAAGCACCATGCGGGCACCGGCAAAGGGAGACAGGGACAGGACATTGCCGTCATGCGCACGGTTGCTCAAAAGCGAGCGGATCATGCGGTTGCCGGGAGGCAAAGAGAAAACATGTCCATAAAGAGCGGTAAAATCATCAATGATGTCATCGGCGGATTTCCCGCTGAAGGTAAACCACAGGAAGCGCCAGGGCCTGGTTCCATCCTCAGGAAAGTAATAGGCGGTATACGGCTTGCAGAGCCTGCACACAAAACCGTCGCCGGAACCAAGGAGACGCTCTCCTTTCCGGTCACGAAAACAGCCGCTCCCGGAAATGGTGTAAAAGAAGAGGCTCTTGGGCTCAAATGAACGGAAGCGCCCGTCGCAGTGATAAGCCGGGCTGTCCTGCTCCTCAAGTTCGACATGATGCGGCACGGGCAAGGCCTCCAGCGGCTTTGCAATCTCTATGTCAACACTCCAGATATGCATCCTGTCACACCTGATTATCAATATCACATAATGATTATATTATAATATTTACTTATTTTTTCAAACGTGATAACATTAAATAAGACAGATAAAAATCAAATCACATAATGAAAGACAAGGAATCAATCAGGATGAAAACAGACCTTCTTTCAAAAGACACCGGCATTAAGGCCGACGGCATCCATGCGATGCTTCCGCGCAAGCAGATGATCCCCTCTGCGCAAAAGCTCCGCGACGCCTACGCAATTGTTCCCGGCGCCCCAATCTACCGCAAGGAGTTTGGCTTCTACTGTCTGGAAAAATGGCAGAGGGAAGAGGGCTTGCCCAAGGATTTCAACGCCGCCGAACTTTTCTCCTACGATCCTCCCGGCGAATACAGATTCTACGATCTGGGGGGCTGTGAAGCCGCCCTGTCTCCAATCTTTGAAGTGAAGATTATTGAAGACCGTGGCGAAACCGAAGTCGAACAGGACTTCGCCGGAAGGCATGTCCTCTACTTCAAGGGGCGGCGCAGCGGCTTTATGCCGGAATATCTCGCGCATCCCGTCCGCGACATGAAAAGCTGGGAGGAAAAGGTCAAATGGCGCATGAACCCCAAGTCCCAGGAACGCCTTGAAAAAGTCAGGTCCAATCTCCCAAAGGCGGAGGCCGCCGCACGACAGGGAATGATGATAACCGAGTTCATGGTTGGCGGATACATGTACTTGCGGAGCCTGATAGGCCCGGAAGAGTTGCTCTACGCCTTCTACGACCAGCCAGAACTCATCCACGACTGCATGAATACCTGGCTGCAGCTCTCCGACGCAATCAGCGCCGAACACCAGCAAAAAGTGTCCTTCGATTGCGTGTTCCTGTCGGAAGACATCTGCTACAATCAAGGCTCGCTGATTTCGCCTGACATGATGAGGGAATTCCTTTTCCCCTACTACCAGCAGCTCATTGCAAACATCAAGCGGCGGCAAATTGACAAAGACAGGCATATCTACATCCAGGTAGACACGGACGGATGGGCGACTCCGGTCATTCCCCTGTACCGCGAAGCTATCGGGATGGACGGCATGTGGCCATTTGAAGTGGCGTCCGGCTGCGACGTGGTCGAAATAGGCCGCCAGTATCCCGGTCTCTTCATGTCGGGAGGCATCGACAAGCGCATCCTCGCAGTAGGAAAGGATGCAATTGACCGTGAGCTTGAACGCATCATCCCCGCAATGCGCGCACGAGGCGGCTACATACCAACATGCGACCATGGCGTCCCGGAAGAGGTTAGCCTCAAAAATTATCTCCATTACCGAAAACGCTGCATAGAATTGGGCGGCTAAGCGATATCCTTATGCGATTGTTTCAGCGGCAGCAGTATCGTGAGGGGAAGGATGATTCCGCCAAAAACAAAGAACACGATCCCCAAGCTCCACCAGAGAGCGGAAGGGGAACGGGCCATCGCCGTGAGAGAGCAGTCTTTCTTAAGAGGCAGTGTGTAAACCACGTCGTTGAAGGAGCCGTAAACGACGCAGCTTTCGCGTCCGGCGGAAAGCAAAGATGGCGACCCCCAGAGGGTTTCCCCCTTTGCCAGCTTGTCCCAGATTGGGTTGCCCGTAAAATACGAACTCACGATAGCACCGTCCTGGGCATCGAGAATGTAAAGGTGGTTGTCGAGGGCTGCCGCCGCAAGATAGGGATGCCCGTCCATCTCGAAGAAGGCCGGAGCAGAGAAGACTTCGCCTCCCAAAGGACGCTTCCAAAGCTGTTCCCCGCTTGTCGCGTCAAAGGCATACACACAGTAGTCATGCGATCCGGCGAAGACCACCTTGCGGCAGTCCAGCTGTCCGACACATACACTGTTATCTATCCAGTTCCCCGCCATGCGCTGCCAGACTTCCTTGCCGCTCTTCGCATCGATGGCAATGAGATTCCCGTATTTCGAGCCAAGATAAAGGATGCCCTTGGCATCGAGATCGGCAAAGACCGGAGAACCCAGAACCTCGTGCGGCATCTGAAATGTCCAGGCAAGAACGGGTTTTGCTCCCGAAATGTCGAAACAACTCAGGAGTCCGCGTTTTGCGGCGACCGCAAGATATGCTTTATCAAGAGTAAAAACCAGCGGCGAACTGAGGGCTCCATTCGTCACCTCATGTTTCCAAAGAATCTCCCCGCTCTCCAGCGCGAGACAGAAAAGCATCCCTTTCTGCTGGTTGCGGGTAAGGGAACGGTCATATGCAAAACAGGAGATGTAAAGCCTGTCGCCATGGACGAAGGGACTCGAAACGTTCACATCGCCAAGCGAATTGGAAGGAGGCACAAGCTCACGCGTCCAAAGCTGACGTCCGCTGTAGGCAAGCACGGCATAGACTGAGCGGTCGCAGGAGCCCCAGAACACTGTATCCAAACCGCCCACTTTCGCCACTGCCGCCGAGGACTGTATCTCTGCATTGGTGAGCTTGCGCCAGAGAATTTTCTTGTCGAGCAAATCCATCGCGTGCATGGTTTGATCATAGCCGCCAATGAACGCCATTGGCCTGCCTTCCACTACGGCCAATGCCGGAGAGGTCCACACCGCGAGCCCGCTCTTGTAACGCCTGCCGCTCCTGTAAACGTAGTGCCATTCATTGATCTCAGATGCACCGTTCCAACTCAGAGACGCCCTGCCGTCAGCCCCGCATCGAACCCCTGCCCAAGGCGCTTCGTCGGCAAAGGAGCAAAGCCCGCAAAAAATTGTCATTGCTAAAAATGCAAGGAATCCCACTTGGCTGCTGTAACGCCGAAGGGGAAAGCTAAAAATATTCCCCTCCCCCGACATCACCTTGTTTTTCAAGATTTTTAGTCTTCCTTTTTGCATTTCCGCCCCCAGTCGTCTTTTATCGTGAAAACTTTGCTGGGGCAGGAATCGACGCATTTCATGCAGAAGTGGCATTCGTCACGATTGATCGTCCCGTCCTCCACTGCCGCGACGTTGCAGACTTCAGCGCAACGCCCGCAGTGGGTGCATTTGCTCCGCTCGGATTCGATGCTGCGCACGCTGTTCTTTGCGGCCCAGGAGATCGCGCAGCGCCAGGGGCAAAGGTAGCGGCACCAGACGTTCGGAATAAGCAGCGCGCCAAGCGCCACCATCACGGTCGAGAGGAATGATGCCGGATCATACACCTTTGAAAAACCGAAGTGCACCGGTGAGGTGATCCTGATGCTGAGCACTGCACCAATCACGATGATGATGAAAGAGAGCACCCGCAAACGCCGGAGCCTGGCATCCCAGTCCTTCATACGAAAAGTCAATACAAAGAGCAGCATGATCAGTACCTCTGACCAGTAGATGCTGGCGTCTTCTATGAAGAACATGCGCGTCACGCTGAGCCTCCACATCCACACGAGAAAGACAAGGGCCACGGCAAGCATGCCCAAGCTCATCCACCACGAAAACGGATGGCCCGCCTTGCGCCATGCGTTCGTCCAGCGCCGCGTGGACATCGCCATGAATTCTTGCAGTGCTCCGGTAGGACATATCCATCCGCAGAAGGCTGGACCAAAAAGCATCGAGGTGACCAGCACGGTCGCAGGAACAGAGCAATAGTAAAGCGCGATGATGTTCTCTCTGCCTATCTCGTTCAATCCCCGGTAGAAGTTTCGCACCATACCGAAAACCCCAAGGCAGGTGAAAACCACGAAAATAAAAATCACTATGCCAAAAAGCTGGTTTAAATGACGCCAGCTCTGCCGTTTCTTCTCCGGTACAAGCACCGGCATCACGGCAAGGAGCCCCAAAGCAAGGACGGTGAGCAGTTCCACATAGCTGCCCTCAAGCCCAAGCAATCCTTTCTCGACAAGCTTTATGTTGCCGAAAAGTCCGGCAAGCTTGTTTTCAATGAAATCCAAGTATTCAAGCATATTCAGTCCTCCAGCAGCGGGTGGGCCGCATCCCGGTTCCATGCAAGATGCAGCTCCGCGCCAGGCAAAAGTGAAACTCCGCTGTCAATCCCGATATGAAGTGCAAGGATTGCGGTGTCACCTGCCACTGAGACTTCCAGCTCAATAAACTCCCCATAGTCACGAATTGAGCGGAGCGTCCCTCTCACCTGAAACTGCTCTCCATCGGCAGCCAAACGTATCCGTTCAGGACGCAACAAGACCCAGCCCCTCGGAACGCCTGGCGCAAAGCCAAGATCAAAATTGGCCCAATCAAGTTTTGCGTCACACCCATTGAATTCTGCCGGGAAAATGTTGGTCCCTCCAAGAAACTCAGCCACGAAACGGCTGCGAGGAATCCTGAAAAGTTCCGCCACTCCACCAAGCTGCCTCAAAAGCCCGTCGGACATCACGCCACAAGTCTGGGCAATCCGCCAGGCCTCATGGCGGTCATGCGTCACATGGACCGCCGTCGCGCCAAGCTCCTCGTGAACCATGCGAAGCGTATCGAGCACCTCTCGCCGTCCGTTGTGGTCAAGCATGCCAAGCGGTTCATCAAGCAGGAGCAAGCGCGGTTCGACAATAAGGCTGCGCGCTATCGCCACCTTCTTGCTCTCGCCCCCGGAAAGGGTCCCGGGATAACGCCGCGAAAAAGCCTCCAATCCGAAAAGTGAAAGGTAACGCCCCACCCTCCCCTTAAGCTCCTTCCGCGACAGTCCGGCATACGCAAGTCCAAAAGCCAGATTCTCTTCCACCGAAAGATGCGGAAAAAGCTCGCTGTGTTGCGGCACATAGCCCACCCGGCGACGCTCTGGAGGCAATGTGCTTATTTCGAGGCCGTCAAGCACAACGTTTCCTTGCCACAGCGGAGCTATCCCTGCAAGAGTCCGCAAAAGGGAGGTCTTCCCGCAACCTGCCGGACCGAGAAGCACAAGGTAATCGCCCTTCCCCAATTCCATCGAAAGAGGGCCCAGCGCAAAAGTCCCGAATCGCGCAGCCAGGTTTTCAATCTGAAGATACGCGCCCATTCTCAGTCCTCCTCCCGGCGTGTTGAAGGCAGCAGCCTGATGCTCCACTGAAGCAGGAAGAAAAGCGCCAAAGAAAAGAAAAGAAGTGCGGCCACCAGCGGAGCCGTCTCCACAAGCCCTGCCGCTGTAAAACGATTGTAGACCGAGATCGGGGCAGTTTCCGGGAATGGCGCCACAAAAAGAACCGCCCCGAATTCCCCGGCAGCCCGCGCCCAGGCCAGCACCGCAGCAGCGGCGACACCCTTCGCTGCAAGCGGCAGCGCAACCCTCCAAAACGCCCCAAAGGACGAGGCTCCAAGAGTCCTCGCGCACTGCTCAAGGCCCGGAGGCACCGAATCGAAGGCAGCCACTGCGCCCTTCATTATGAAAGGCAGCCCGACAAAAATCTGCGCAAGGCATATGCCGAAGGCCGTGCCGTCAAATCTGATTCCCGCAAAATTGAATATTGTCTCTCCTAAAAATTGCTGGCTCCCAAAAACCTTCAAAATTGCGATGCCTGCCGCCGATTGCGGAATTATTATTGGGATGTCAATCGCAGAAAGAAGGAATGTTTTGCCAAAGAATTCGAGGCGGCTAAGAGCATAGGCAAGCGGGACACAAAAGGCCGCAAGTATCGCCGTGCTGATCGTGGCTGTTATCGCCGTCAGCCTTATCGCATCACGGACCTCGGGAAGTTTCAGGATGTTCATCATGCTGCGCGAATCCTCTCCTATCATCAGCGCCAGCGTGGGCAGAAGCACCAGGAAAAGCAGCAGAAGCCCGGAGACAAGAAAAAGCGGGGCGGCAGGAAAATAAAGTTTTCCCCGCAACGAAAACATCACCTTCAAAAAGAAAAAACTGATTATCAAGGCCTCCCAGGAATATGGCTGACAAAAGCTGAAAGAAGCCACCAGCGCCCAGAAATATGCCAGGAGCTTAAAGCTCCGCGCTGTCGCAGCAAGCCCCAGAAGCGCAAGCAGGAAAAGCGCCTCGGCATTCTGCATTCGAAGTATGAAGATATAGAAGAGCAGCAGGTAACTGATGGCAAAAGCAGCAAAGTGCCGGCAAGGCAGGTTTTGCCATATCTTTATGCCAACGTAAAGAGTAAGGATATTCACCGTCAGCACTGCCCCGCTGCTAAGGGAGTCAGGCGCAAGTTTCTGCCCAAGGAGTCCATGCCCGGCAATAAGAATCATCACGCCCGTTCCCAAAAGAAAATCGGCCGAGCCCCTCATAAGTATGATCATCACTACAAAGTTTGTCAGCAGGAGCATCAGGTTGAAAAGCTCAAAAGGCATAGTCCATCCCCGTGCACCAAGAAAAATATGCAGAAAAAGATGAAGCGTAAAGATGAGAGGGGGAAGCGTCTTTTTAAGATTATACGCCATAATACTTAAAAATCTCCCGCACGCTCAGCAAGTCCCTTGAAGGGTGCGTAATCAGGCTCGGTTCCATAAAATTTTGGCTTCATGGGGCTAAGGCCGTTCTTGACAAGAATATCCTTTTTATCACAAAGGAGCCAAGTTATGAATTTTATCGCAGCATCACGATTTTGTGCAATTGACGGAACCGAAAGACTCATGGTAATCGGTGAGCCCTTTAGCAGAACTTCCTTGGGGTTGACTTTCCCGGCGACAATCCTGACCTGGGCTTTTCCGTAGTCTTCGCCTTCAGCGCCAAGGTTTATCTTTTTATCCAAAGCTATATATCGGATATCGTTAGACACACAAGTGCTGCGGTAAAGGAACGCATAGTCTGCATTGCCAGTTTTGAGGAGAGTTGCAAGATGAGACACATCCTCGACGTTTGCCACGGCCTTGGCTTTGAGTTCGCTTCCAAGCCTGCCTGAAGGATCCTGCAATTGCCAGACCATCAAGGCGCGATAACCTACCGGGTTTAGATTCTCGTCCGCGCAGGCAAGCCTCACCTGCTTGTCGCGCACGACAGAAAGCCAATCCTTCTCCGCATCATCCACACGCTTGGCACGAATGCCAACACCAAGAACCATCTCATCCAAGGCAAAGTCTATACGCCAGGAACACTGCGAAGACGCCAATTCCTTGAAAAGAAAATTGTCCGCCAGCATCAGGAGATCACAACGCCTCCCAAGTTCCGTTATTTTGCGGCAGGCCACCTGGCTCCCGCTGGCTTCCGGACGCAAATCCAATCCCTGGGATTCCCCTGCCTCCTTGCGCAGTTCATTGACTGCCGGGCTGAGGGCTGCCGCCATGAACACCGTCAAAGATTCCTTTTCAGGCGCAGCCTCCCCTTGGGAAAAGAGAAGGAAAGCTGCGGACAGCATTAGGGCTTTATTAAAGAAGATTCGCGCGCACATTGTCGCCTTCCCGTAGTTTTTCCCGGGCAGCAATCGCGGCGCCAAGCGCAACGATCGTCTGAGGTGATTCAGGGATGAAGACTCTCTTGTTGAGATTCTCCTCCACAGCCAGCGCAAGGGCCTTGTTGCGTGCGCCGCCTCCCGTGAAACAAAGGACTTCCTTCTGCCCCACACGGCGAATCATCGAACCGATGCGACTGGCAATCGCATGATGGGCCGCTGCCGCGATATCCGCCTTGGAAACGTTTTTGGCGAGCAGAGAAACCACCTCGCTCTCCGCAAAAACGGCACAGGTGGAATTCATGCTGATCATCGTCGTGGAATGGAGCGCGGCTTCCATGAACTCTTCGTAGGAAAGGCCGAGTTTGTGGGCCAGCATTTCAAGGAAGCGCCCGGTGCCCGCAGCGCACTTGTCGTTCATGGCGAAATCTTCCACCGCTGCATTCTCTCCAAGCGTTATGACCTTGGTGTCCTGGCCTCCTACGTCTATAAGTGTGTGTATTTTACCCTCTGGACATGGGGTAAAAGCCGCGCCAATCGCACAGGCTTTAATCTCGGTTATAATCATGTCGCCAAAGTTTGCAAGGCGCCGCCCGTAACCGGTTGTGGCGGTCGCTTCTATCTGATCTTTTTTGATGCCAGCCTCAGCGCAACAGATGTCGAAAACGTCGCGTGCGGATTCCGCCGGAAGCGCGCTGTTCGTCCTGACGAGACTGCCCAGGATGCGCTCCCCGTCGAGTAAGACCGCCTTGCTTGTCGTCGAACCGATATCAAGTCCAGCCGTAATCATCCCGTTTGGCTCCTCTGTGCAACATAACCCCTTGGCAAAAGCTAGACACAAGGTATCACCGGGAAAGCTCCTTTGCCAGCCACAGACATGAATCCCGGCCAGATAGTCTGAAACCATGAGCTTCGTTCTTTGGCAATGTTTTGAAAGGAGAGAGAAACATTCGGAAGCATTACAGCCCTAAAATTAATGGCAAAAAAGAGGCTCTTTCCCTATGAATACCACCTTATAATACAAGGGAAACCAAATTACTCTTTTTGCCTTTCAAACAAAATGATATGAGATTTAATTGCTTGTATATTCTCCCCATCCCACAACCAATGAAACCTTCCGACAGTAAAAGAATATTCGACTGAAGACATAGGGAACAAAATTAAATCCCCTCTCTCCAATACTGTATAACCATATTCTTTTTCCAAAAATTTTGGAGGCTCGTCAACCAAGAGGACATGGAAAAAGATTTTTGAGTCTTTGACAATGATATACTCGTTAGCGTCCTCACTGTTGTATCGGCCTTCTGGAATCTGGCTTCCCTCCAATGCAAGATTGATATCTACTTCGGATTTGTCATTATTTTTTTTGAATAGCATTTTTACTGGGTATCTTATTTTACGAATGAACTGATCATCCCATTTCCAGCTAAATTTTTCTGTAATCATAAAAAGTTCAGCTTGTGTGCTGCAAGATGGACATACTTCGCCCATATTATTAATTGAGTACTTGCATTTTACATCGTTAAATTTACATGATGAGTCATTGCTTTTAAGGTGGAATTCCAAGGTTGATTCTTCACCAGCAATTATGTATTCCTGTCCATCTGGACTAAGGTATTTTCCGGGCGTAATGTGATTCGTGCAACCTATTGCAAGTCCGATTAAAAGAGAGAATAGAAAAATAAAGCTCATCTCTTTCATTCACAATGTCCCCATGCGTCTCTTGGATCTCCGTTATAAGGATGCCCGTGACCGCCAAATGCGGCATCGGGTTCACCCGGTCCCGAGATATAATTACCTGTATCAGTGGAGAAGTCAACACAATAAGAAAGGAGTGCCTGTCGGGGCACTTCCTCATTCATGGGAAAAGTATTCTCCACATAGCACCCTGACCTCTACCAAGTCCAGGTGCCACCGTTTTTGTCGGGGTCCCAGCAGCAGCTGGCCGGTGCAAGGAGCATTTTGCGGTAGACTTTGGTCCAGGCCTGGTTGTCCTTGTCAAAGTGGTTCTGGAGGCGCTGATTGAGTGCAAGCCAGCGACCTGCCTGGCTATCCTTGGGACGGCACTTGGAGGGGAAGCTGCCGCTGACACCGATAAAGTCTGCAAGGCTGTGGATGGGACGCCGCGTATAGTAGACACAGACATAAAGGCGTGTCTTGATAGTGCGTCCAATCAGGGAGACATCAAGATCAAGTCCGCTTTCAAGGAAGGGGGATTTCCGGTAGTCTGCGGCCCCCTTATTTGAGGCAGAAGAGTTCGGAAAGAGATAGGAACCCCTTTTGCAGGGATCGCCATAAATGTCGAGGAGTCCGGATTCCTCGTCAGATGCAGACGCCAGGATAATGCCCCAGAATTCGGGGCGGAGATAGATTTCGGAACTGCTGTAGGTTTTTCCGATTCTGTTTTCGAGGTCGCTGTCCCTTAGGTTGATTTCACTAAGATCGCCTTTGGGAATTGCAGTAATCGTGAGCTGCCAGCAGCCTCCGCCGAGCCAGGTTTTGCGCCATGCGGTGGCGACGCAGTCAGGTTCGGCCCAGGAAACGGTTTCGCCAAGATTTGGGATAGCATCCGCGAGTTCCGCTTCCGGGACGAGGAACTTGGCCTCGTGTTTTGTTCCGTTGAGGCCCTGATAAGTTTCGGTCTGTCCGATCTGTGTGAATTCCGCCATGCTGATTCTCCCTTTTTGTACTTTGAGCAATTTTATTTATTCGTAAATGATGCCCGAGATTATGAAAGTAGTCGTGTTTTTCGCCGCATCATAGCTGGCTGAGACAAGGCCGCTGAAGCTTGCCAGAAGGGTGGAGCCGCAGCTTATGCTGATAGCTGCGCCAAGAGAGGACTCCGTGGAGAGTTCAGGATGTTTGCCGTGGGTTTGAAAACTTGCCTTGTGGAGGACTGCCGTGCGGAGGAGTTTGATTTCGCCTGAGGGGCCGACAAAAACGCGATCGCTGCCACTGCAGAGCAAGACCCCGCGGCCTTGGACAAAAAATTCAGGGCCAATGATGGAATCATCAATGGAAACTGTATTGAAGGGAAAAATGCTGGCCATAATTTGTGACTCCTTGAATGTTTATGCTCTCAGCCGGGGGCTGCGCCTTTCCAGGAAAAGCGAACCAGTTGCGCCTTGTCTCCTATGATGGACACGTCGAGAAGGGCTCCCTCGCATGAGGCAAGCCCGCTTATGCTGTAGTCGCCAAGCCCCGGAGGAGACGCCATGCCGACAGCGTCGGCTGCGCTGAGCTGGGGGGAAACTAGCGCGATGCAGTGTCCGGTGAACAGTTCAGCGGTACTGAGCTGCCGGACCAGGGCGGAGTCCGGCGTCAGCGGTTCCTGTCTGGTTTCCAGGGAGCCGGGCATGGGGATGATGCTCACGCTGGGGTGGCCGGGCCTGCTGAAGCTGATGGTCATGGCGCTATCCTCCGGGGGCTTGGTTTTCAGAAGCCGCGCATTGATTCTTCGTCAGACATCGCGGTAGCGGAATGCACGCTGAGCGAAGCTCCGGAACTGTTACGGAGCGGAGCGGCGGAGGGGATATTGAGCTTTCCGGCAGCAAGTTCCTGAAGAAGGACGAGGGTATCCTCGTAGGACTGTCTTATCTTGGCAGGGACTTCGCCGGAAGGACTTCTTTTGTAAAGTTCGTATTCGGCAATGCAGAGCCCCCATTCGGCGGCGAGTTCGCTGGCGGGCAGCGGAACGGGGTAACGCGTGGCGGCAAAGCCATCAATCAGGCTTTCGGCGCGGGCGATGACATTGCTGAGCAGGCTGGTCTGTTCAGCGCCAGTAACATTGCAAAGGGCGTTGAGCCGCGCAGATTGGACGCGTTCTGTGAGCATTGAGACATCAATGTAGTTGGCCATTGTGAGAACTCCGTTGTTTATACAGAGGGCCTCAGCGTCAAAAGGAAGAAGGCAGGAGAATGTCGAAATATCGCAGAGGCCAGCTTTAAAAGAGCCACGTGCAGGTATATAGTTAAAGCTGACACTTTATTTATTTGCAACAAGGAGATATGATGAAGGCGGTAGTTCTGGCATATCACAACATCGGATGCGCTGGCCTTGAGGCGCTCTTGCGCAACAAAATCGAGGTGGCAGCTGTCTTTACCCACAAGGACGACCCGAAAGAAAATGTCTGGTTCCGTTCTGTGGCTCAACTGGCTGCGTCCCTGGACATTCCTGTCTACGCACCGGAAGACATCAATCATCCGATGTGGGTTGAACGCATCCGCAAGCTGAAGCCGGATATCATCTTCTCTTTCTATTATCGGAACATGGTGAAGCAGCCCCTGCTCGATATCCCCTCGAAGGGCTGTCTCAATCTCCACGGTTCGCTTTTGCCCGCCTATCGCGGACGCTGCCCCATCAACTGGGTGTTAGTGAAGGGAGAAAAGGAAACCGGAGTGACACTCCACTATATGACTCCGCGCCCGGACGACGGCGACATAGTGGCGCAGCAGAAAATCAAGATCACCCACGATGATACGGCTATCACTCTTTTCGGAAAAGCCGAGGAAGCCGCCGTCGAGATGCTCGACGAAGTCCTTCCCAAGATCAAGTCCGGCAAGGCGCCCCGCAAGGCGCAAGATCACAAGAAGGCCAGCTATTTCGGAGGGCGACGCTCCGAGGATGGCGAAATCAACTGGAGCGCACCGGCCGAGGAAATCCGCAATCTGGTGCGTGCGCTTGTGCGGCCCTATCCCGGCGCATTCAGCCACATTGGCAACCGCAAATGCCTGATCTGGCAGGCAAGCGTCGTAAAAGGAGCCTCAAAAAAGACTGCGCCAGGCACAGTAATTTCCCTCGATCCTCTCGTGATCCAATGCGGAAAAGACGCCGTCCGGGTCGAGTTTGGGCAGCTTGAAGATGGCCTCTATCTTGGAGGAATGCAGCTTGCCAAAGAACTGAGCATTGTCGAAAACATGCGCTTTGGCAAGGTAGCCGCACGCGCAAAACGCCGCAAGAGCGTACTCATTCTCGGAGTGAACGGTTTCATCGGGAACGCCCTCGGCGAGAGATTGCTTGAGAGTGGCGAATATGATGTTTACGGCCTAGACCTGAACTCAAATAACATCCAGTCCCTGATCGGGCGCCCTAACTTCTACTTCAGCGAAGGCGACATTTCGATCCACCGCGAATGGATCGAGTACCACGTCCGCAAATGCGATATCATTCTGCCTCTCGTGGCGATTGCGACTCCAATAGAGTACACGCGCAATCCGATCCGTGTCTTTGAGCTCGACTTTGAGGAGAATCTCCGCATCGTCCGCTATTGCGTCAAATATAAGAAACGGATCATCTTCCCGTCGACCTCCGAAGTCTATGGAATGTGTGACGAGCCCGATTTCGACGAGGACAATTCCAAGCTTATCCTCGGGCCGATCCGCATGCAGCGCTGGATCTATTCCTGCAGCAAGCAGCTTCTTGACCGCGTCATATGGGCCTACGGACAGCGCGACGGGCTCAAATTCACGCTTTTCCGCCCCTTCAACTGGGTCGGACCCAAGCTTGACAGCCTAGACTCCGCGCGTATTGGCAGCTCGCGCGCCATCACACAGCTTATCCTGAACCTTGTCGAGGGCAGCCCCATCCAGCTCATTGACGGGGGCGCGCAAAAGCGCTGTTTCACCGATGTCACCGACGGCATCGAGTGTCTCTTCCGCATCATCGAAAATAAGGGAGGCGCTTGTGACGGACAGGTCATCAACATCGGCAATCCCAGCAACGAAGCCAGCATCCGCGAACTCGCGGAGATGCTCGTGGCCAAGTTCGACAAGCATCCGCTCCGCAAGAAATTCCCGCCCTTTGCCGGGTACCGCGAGATGGAAAGCAAGTCCTACTACGGTTCCGGCTATCAGGACGTCCAGCACCGCAAGCCCAGCATCCGCAACGCCAAGCGGCTGGTCGGCTGGGAACCCAAGGTCAAGATGGAGAAGTCCGTTGAGATAACTCTTAACTATTTCCTCCAGGAAACGGTCAAATCGGGGCGTTCCTCTGAAGAATGATTAAAGCTGGCCTACGGATTGATGTTGACACTCTCAGGGGCACTCAAATAGGAGTGCCCAATCTTTGCCGCACACTTGCGTCGCATGGGGTAAAGGCGTCTTTCTTTTTCTCTGTCGGGCCGGACAACATGGGCCGCCATCTCTGGCGGCTTCTCAAGCCAACCTTTCTCTGGAAGATGATGCGCACGCGTGCCGTCAGCCTCTACGGGTGGGACATCATATTTCGCGGCACCTTCTGGCCCGGCACTCTCATAGGGGAACGTTGTGCGGACATTATCAAAGCCACAGCAGCAGCCGGACACGAATGCGGGCTCCACACCTGGGACCATCATGAATGGCAGGCTTACATTGAGGACATAGGGCCTTTTGAGATTCAGGAATCCCTCAGCAAAGGAGTCGAAGCCCTCACGAAAATCCTCGGCACTGCCCCGACATGCTCTGCCGTCCCGGGCTGGAAGTGCAACGATACCGTCCTCCTCGAAAAGGAAGAGTTTTCCTTCAGATACAACAGCGACTGCCGCGGCGGCAAAATATTCTATCCCGTGGTCGAGGGACGCACGCTCTCAGTGCCACAGATACCCGTGAGCCTGCCTACCTACGATGAACTCCTTGGCCGTGACGGTATCACAAACGAAAACTACAATGATCGGCTGCTTGCGATGTTTGATCCGAAGAAGCTCAACGTCCTTACCATACATGCCGAGGCTGAGGGCAACGCCTGTTCCGAAATGTTCGACAAGTTCCTCCTCGATGCCCGCGAAAAAGAAGGCATCAAATTCGTTCCCCTTTGCGAGCTTTTGACAGGCATTGAGATCGGCACAGACCTTATCGAGCGGCGAGAAATCCCCGGCCGCGAAGGCTGGGTCTCCTGCGTCGCAAAAGGGGCTTAGAGCTTCCGCTCCTGTATGCCGCCACTGTGGTTCACGAGGATTTTGAGGCGGGAATCCACCGAGATAAGTTTTCCGGCAAGTATCTCTTCCTCGGTAAAAGTCGCTGCAAGGATATCCCCCTCCTTATACCTCTGATGGTCGTAGATGATCCAGATCCTGCCATCGATTTCCTGTGCTCCATCCGGATAAGACACGCCTTGCCTTTCGTCAAGCATCAAGCCGCCACTCCATGAATTGCCATCATCATCAGAAAGGTAGGCCGTAAGCTTTTCGCGGGTGCGCCAATTTTGTGTTTCCTCGGATTTGCTTTGATGGTTGACCATGAGGAGTCTCCCCGAACGAAGCCGCCTGACAAAGAAGCGCGAATTGGGGCCGTGCAGACCGGAGTTTTCACATTTACTCCAATTGAGTCCGCCATCTGAAGAGAAACTTTGCCCAATCCCGTAAAGGGTCCTTGCTAGTCCCCAGAGACGCCCGTCGCGCAGTTCCACAAACATGTGCTCGTCAAAAATACGCGCATCAGGGATAAAAGCGCCGCGCCACGAAAAAGATTTGCCATTGTCAGCAGATGCCACAAGGCCTGCACCATCAAATTCGCGCAATTGCTCCGGAAGCTTGCCCCCTCCTACGCCATCACCCCAAATGGCCACAGGCATGGCCCAAGTGCCATCCCTAAGAACAGTCGGCTTGTTGAGCATGATCCCGTCGCATATCCTGATGGATTGCGACCATTTGAAATCCTGCGTATCGGGGTCTTCGAGGTATGCCCCCCATACCCCGTTTAGACCGTCAGAGGCAACATGTTCTCTTGAACTAAATGACTGCGCCCAGAATAGCCAAAGCCTGCCAAGTGGATCAATCCATAGGGTTTCATCGAAGGCGCGGATATTTTCCCCTGGAGGATCAATCACTGCAAGAGGCTCGCTCCAGCTTGCCCCCCTGTCATCGCTCTTCGCTAGAACCACAAAATTTTCGGGCCCCTCGTTGACTCCTCCGGAGTACCACGCCACCCATATGCGGCCCTTGGGACTCACTTCGATTCCGGGAATCCCCTGGAACTGTCGCTGGGCTGTCATGTGTTTTGTTTGGGGCCTGGCAACTGGAACTGCGAGCAATGGATCATTATCCGGCATTAGCTTGTCCTTCATAGTATTTGTCCCTCAAGGTTCACAAATCAATCCCGCCTTTCAAGCCTGGTCCGCCTGCGGCAAGATAACCGTGGCTTGCCCCCTTTGGCGAATCCGTTACCCAAAACGAGTAGAGGTCGCCACGGTCAAACTGGAAACGAAACCTGACCTTTTTCCCGGCAAGCACCGCAAGGTTCTCTGCCCCCTTCCAACGTATTTCAGCACAAGTTGAGTTTCCGCAGAATGAAATGCAGTTTTGTTTGGAAAACGGCTCGATCACGTTGCAATGCTCATCGAGACATTCGACACGCAAGTCGCTGCCGGATGTACTGGCATTGATGAAAAGACGATTCCCGCTGAAGAGGAGTGGTCTGGTAAGCAGCCATGCCGCCGGAAAGCGCGCCTGCATGGACGCAAAACCGTCGCGACGCAATTTTGCCAGCCCTACTGCGCCATTCGCATACATGCCATTGATATGCCAGGTGCCTGTGGGGCTGATGCGATTCGGATCTCCTGCATAAGCCGAGTAGTAGAACCACAACTCATCTCCAACAATCAGCAGTATTCCGCCAGTCGACTCGACATAGCCGTATTCCCAGGAGCCGGGCTCGCGCCTTGCGCCAATGAAAGCTTTGCGGTCCGGCCTATGCCAGTGAAAACCATCACGGCTGCTGGCCAGCACGAGCTCGGTCAGCTTGGGCAAACCGCATGCTTCTCCGATGTGGTTTGGAGGTCCTTTGAGTATCTGGAAAAAGCCGAGCATGAGACTTTCGTAGGCAACCGCATCGAGGTTGTAGAGTTCCGCCGGTGAGTCGCCCGATTCGTCCATGCAATCGGCTCCGGCCCAAAATACCGGTTGCCCATCTTCCCAACGGCCCGATTCATAAAAACTATCCGCCTCCCAATATTTCCTCGTCCGCCTGCGCGGATTGATCCACGAACGGATGCTTTGCACCCATTTTTTGCGAAACGGATTATAGAACATTGTGCTGCGGTCATCCATCGGTCCGGTCGGCACAGGCTCTGACCAATGAATACCATCCGGCGAAGAAAGGAGAAGACCCGGAAAATGACCTTTGCCTGGAGGGTTGGGTTCGCGGAGCAGCATTTTGAAACGCGCTGCCTCGTCGGGCGTTTCCCTATCCAGCCAGACCGTCCCCGAATCAGGATGCAGACTGGGCGGGAGAATCAGGTTTGTGCCTGGCAGCACATCGAGCAGAGGCCGTTCCCAGTTGACGCCGTCCGCACTGACGGCATAAGCCATTGCGCCGAGATAGCTGGCCATGTACCACATCTTGAAACAGGCGTCTCTCTCGTCGTAGCAAATGCCTCCACATTTCGGAATGGTCGTTGGGGGCTGGCTCTCGTTACGCTCATGCTCTGTCTGAGGGAAAAATACGGGATTGCCCGGATCTTTCACAGGCCGGTGAAAGGCTCTCGCCAGATATGATTCTTCGATCAGAAAATCGTCCACAAATAATTGCCGTCCGACATCTATTGGTATCGCCGGGGGCGGCGTTTCCAAGTAGGGCACGCGCATCGGCTGAAAGCAGGAAGGCTTCTCCGTATGCGGCGGCCATTGTTCCGGCAACACTATTCCATTATAAAGAGTTTCCATCTCGCCTTTTCCTTATATGAATTTAGTATGGCATCAATCGACACAGGCACATCTCTTTATGACTGCTTTGAATCTTGCCTTGGAAGAAGAAGCCTTCCCATGAAGAATGTCTTCCTCGCTAAATGTGCAGAGGAGGATTTCTCCATTTATACGGTTCCTGTCATAGGCAATATAGATTGTGCCGTCTGGCGACTGGAAGCCATCCGGGTAGCTTACGCCCGGACGCTCGTCAAGAAGAAGTCCGCCATGCCAGGTCTTGCAGTCGTCATCAGAGAGATATGCCGTGAGATGCGATCTGCTTTCGGGCTTTTTGTAAAGCTCTCCGTGTTTGACGAGGAGTATCCGCCCCGAAGCAAGCCTTCGGACAAATATCCTCGCGCTGACGTGCTCAAGCCTGGATTTTTCCGGCGCAGTCCATGAGCTGCCCCTGTCAAAGGACTCTGTCTCGGCTATGCCGTAGTCGGTACGGATGAACATGAGGAGGCTGCCATCTCGCCGCTCGATAATCATCTGTTCGTCGAACTGGCGACAGGGAGTGTTAACGCCACCGCGCCTAGTCCAGTTTTTTCCCTTATCGCCGGAGACGAACACATGCGCCATGCGGTATGGGTCAAGCTCCTTGAACAGTTCGGGGCTAGCCGGAAAATCGCTCATGTATTTGCGTTGCCAAAGGGATACGGAAAGCAGCCACTCTCCATTGGAAAGGACGGTGGGTTTGTTAAGGGTTGAGCCGTGCCATATCCTTTCTGGCGTCGACCATACAGGTATTTCCGCATCGGGGTTTTCACAGACGGATGCCCACACCCCGGCGCGCCCATCAAAAAACCTCAGGGCTTTGTCGAAGAATATCCAAAGCCGCCCCTGAGGATCCGTCCAAAGATTGCCAACGAGAGAGCGCTGGCGTACGCCCTTGGGGCTGGTTTCCGGATCAATCACAAAAAGAGGGTCAGACCATGATTTGCCATCGTCATCGCTTCTTGCCAAAAGAATATAGGCATCCTTGCTGTCGCCTCCGCCAAACCACGATATCCAGAGGCGTCCCTTGGGACTGCGTTCAATACCCATGCTCATAACGAAATTATTTTTCTCCGGCAGATATTCCGGGCCTGGTTTCCATTTCAATTCTGTGGGTTTAAGCGTCCAGGCAGTATCTTTTCCTATTGCCGCCTCGATCAAATCAGGCGCGATTTCTGCTTCCGGCAAATTCATTTTATTTCTCCCTTCAATGACTTGTCAGGTGGGCATGATGTGTTCCTGGATGAGCCTTGTCGCAAGCGTAGTGTCTTTCGCGGCAATGGCATCAAGAATTGCAGCATGCCCCTTGGCCGCCCGCATGACCCATTCAAGCGTCATGAAGCGCTTGCGGTAGCGCTTCTGAAAGAGCAGGTAGATTACATTGGAGAACATTTTCAGTGCGCGGTTCCCGCAGCAACTGAAAAGTAGCAAGTGGAAGTCGCGATCCAAGGCGTCCGCAAGCTCGGACTCTCCAGCCAGCTCCTTCATTGCGGAAATATTGCCATGAAGGCTTTGTATGAGTTCCGGCGTGATGCGTTTTATCAACATCGGGACAAGGGCCGTCTCAAGACAGATGCGAGCCTCTTTCAAATCGTCAAAGGAGAAGCCCGAAAGCTGGAAACAGAAAGCTATTTCCTCCTCAAGTTTTGCATGCGGCACGTCTTTTATGAACGTTCCTCTGTTCTTGACACGCTCCAAAACTCCGAGATGGCAGAGATGCATTATGACTTCCCTGATATCACCTCGCGAAACCTCAAAGAGCCGGGCCAGTTCAATCTCCCCGTCAAGCTTATCCCTTGGACCTAAGCCCCTTTCAAGAAGGTAATTACGAAAATTACTCAGCAATTGTTCCTTGGACATTTGAATGCTCGCCCTTAATATGTTAACATATCTATGTTAGCAAAAACGAAGGCTCATGTCAAGAGTCTTTGACAAATAAAACGAGCAAAATCCAATTGTCATGCCTGGCGTACCGCCAGTGCCGGATACCTCGGGTGGTGTACCACCACTGTCGAGTACCTCGGCCCAGCATTCACTTGCCTCAGAACTGGCGCAAACAAAGTTGAGCGCCAGTATAAAACACCCTGTCGGGTGTGCTGGCTCGGAAAGAAAAAAATGAGTTTTGAGATGGCTCTATTGATGATGTCTCTGAAGATTGTTAACTCAAAGGCTCAGGCGTCCTTGATGATTTCACAGCTTCCTTCAGCGGGAAGCTTTATCTCCAAAATTCCCTCGGAACTGGATTTGGGGCGACCGCACGAAAATCTTAATATGACCTTGCTTCCTGGACAGGGATTCGCCAGCTTGACTTCAAGCTTCCGGGAGGCCCGGATTGAAACCCTTTCGACACTGCCCCCTTTGATTGAGGCACTGAAGAATGCTCCGCCTTCTGAAGGCATGTTTTCGAAGCTGGCCTTGCTCCAGTTGGACGGAACTCCAGGGCAGATGTGAATGACTCCCCTCGCCGAAAGAAGCATCATGTCCTGCACCGCCGTTACGGCCCCCATTCCGGCATCCATTTGCATGATCCCATTCCGGGGCGGCTCGATGAAAAGAGGAGGGGCTCCCTCTATCGGAGATGGCGTCATGCCTCCGAACCCCATCATTGAGAGGCCAAGGAAATCCACGTCGTGAAGTGTTCCGTGTCCTTCGTTTGTGAAAATCCTTTCCCACAGTTCCAGGATCAATTCGGACATGCGCCCATTGTGAAAACGGGAATGGATCATGGAGGCCCAAGGCATGCACCAGCCCGACCATAAGCCCATTCCCCGGTGCATCCATTGCGCCATCGTATTGCTGAGAATAACGGTCCAAGATTTGTCGGAGTAGTCCAAGACATCGAAGGGACATATGCCGGCAAGATGCGAGTGGTGCCTGTGGCTCTCCTCAAGCTCGACTCCCTCCCAAAGGGCAATTCGTTCATTGCCTTTCTCTCCGATCAGACATGCCTTTGGCAGCCTTTCCAGTATCTCGTTCCATATGGGATGGGGTCTCTTTCCCAGAAGCCTTGATGCGGCGATCAGGTCTTCGCAGAGGCGATGCGCGGCGGCGAGTTGGAAACTGGCATTCGCGCCCCAGGCGTCCATCTCCGCACCGCGGTATTCTGGCGAAACACTTACGGGAAGGACGTATTTCCCGGCGGACTTCTCAAGCATCGCCTCATAGACGCGCATTGCCCCCTTCATGAAATCGTAGACATCATTTTTGAGGAATTCCATGTCTCCGGTGTACTGACAGTAACTGAACATCATCTGGGCAATCCATGCAGTGCAGCCATGGTCTATTGTCCCTGTCCAGAAACTGCCCATGCAGACACAACGGTCATCCACCGCATGCGGCAGCATGTAGCCGTCGTCGACGCCTATGAAGAGCTTGGCATTTCTGCGCAGCTTATCCCTCCAGGAGAGCACCATATTGAACAAGGGAAGCAAATGGGAACAGCGGTTGGCCTTGTAGGCCGGCCAATAGCACATCTGGACGTTTATATTGAAATGATAGTCGCTCGACCAGGGTGGCAGGGAGTGATCCTCTATCCAGGGTCCTTGCAGGCTTGCAGGAACACCTGACGGATTCGTGAAGCAGGCAAACTTGTAGAGGCCATACGAGTATATTTTGTCGATCTTTGGATTTGGCACCTCAATTCGGGGGACATCTTCCCAGTATTTACCCCACCAGGCGCGATTTTCGGTGTCAATTTTGCTGATGCCGGATTTTATTGCATCGTCAAGAATCTGCCCTGCCCGGGCCTTGAGTCTCTTTGGGTCGGAATCTCTTTCGGTCAAAATCCAAAGGACGTCCCCATCCCTTCTGAACCCGACACAGATGGCCGGATCGTTCGGAAGCGTCTGCAGCCAACCAGCCAGTTTTTTTGACTTCAATATTTCTGGAGATTTGAAACCCACCTTCTTGAAATATCCTTCCAACTGGGACCAGGCCGTGACTGTCTGGACTTTCAAGTCCTCGCAAGGAGGAAGCTCCACGCAAAACTCCTGGCGCAGCATCGAGATTCTTATTATGAAGCTTCTCATTATGCCATTGCGCAAATACTCAATGCGCCCGATTCCGTCCTTCAAGTTCAGCATCCCGCTCTTCAATTGGGAAGCTCCGGGAAGCAGTATGTCAAGGCGTCCGACCGGCAGCACGCTTGGACGAGACGGAAGCGAGGGATCCTTTTCTGTTTCGCAGGCAAAGAGCCCTTTCAATCCCTCCTTGTCATTGGCTTCAAGACAACGGCGTATGTCTTTGTAATTCTGCCTCGCAGTCCAAGGCATCCCTCCCCTGTGATCCCAGAGGTCTGCGCGGCCAATCGTGATCTTCAGGTGTGAGCCTTCGCCCCAGACAAGAAGCCCGCTTGTGGCGTTGCCGAACATCATACCCTTATGGACATGCGTCAATGGAAATTCCCAATGGAGTGTATCGAGCATCTTCAAAATCCTCTCGGTTTATTGTTTTTGTTGCATAATGCAATTATATTCCATTCGAACCAGCTAGACTATTTCGAATTTGAAGTTCAATACTTTAGATTTTGTGGCAAAATGGCAGAAAACGAAAACACACAGCTTTTCTGGCTCCTCGACAAGCCTCCCTACTTCAGCGAGGTATGGATTTTCAAGACCTACAATGCAAAAGGGAACGGCCTCTACATATCGCGGCAACCGCATCCCTCTGGCGTGACGCTTCGCATCATAGAATCCGGCAATTGGACCATAAAGATGTGCGGGAAAGAGCTGCAGGGAAAGCGGGGAGATGTTTTTCTCACCATTCCAAGTGAACCGGTGGTCTTTAGCCAGGACAATCCCTCATGCGCCTGGGAGTGGTTCGAAATTCAGTTTTCCGGCCCCGCATCCAAGCGCTTTGTCCAGGAGTTCGGCCTCTCCAAAACCAGGCCGATGCACACACCAAAATCTCCAGCCCAAGCGCTCAAGGTATTCAAGATGCTCCACAAGATCATGGGACGCCAGGATCGGAGCGAGATAGAAATCATGTCCTGGTGCCTCCGCCTGGCGATGGCCTGCGGACGGCACGAAGAAGACGATGTGGATGCAGCCCTGACAAAGGGCCAAAGACTTGTAAAGAGGGCAGCAACAATACTTGAAACAGAGGCTTCGCTTGGCCTGAATGTGAACGAGCTGTCCTTTCGGCTTGGCGTTGACAGAAGCACCCTCACACGCGCTTTCAAGACGCATGCCGGATGCAGTCCCCATGATTTCCTTGACTCCTACCGGCTGATGCGCGTCAAAGAACTTCTTACAAACACATCGCTTGGGATAGAGGGAGTCGGCAAAGCCTCTGGTTTCCCTGATCTAAGATATTTCATAAGCTGGTTTCACCGCAAGTGCGGTACCTCTCCCGGAAAATGGAGAAACAGCGGCGGCTAAAAAGAGGATAAAGATGAACCCAGAAAAAAGACTCAATGTATTGACTGCGCTTCCCTGCATAGATTAACTTTGGACTTTTTGGGTAGAAGAGTTTTTTATTTCAGAATAATAAAGCTTCCGATGGGGCACAAAAAAGATTGACAGGAGCAGCAATGTGCTGCACAATTAAATGGAAATCTGAATTCCAAAAAAGGTGCAACTATGGCAAACTCAATTATCGCACGATGGGAATCCAAGGAACTGGAAGTTCTTTTCGAAAAAAACGCAGGAGGTTTTCCCTCGCAGATAGACCTAAAAGGCGGAACTAAAATCTTATCCTTTAAAAAAGCCCCAATGAATGTCCGTCTTGCCGATGGGCGCATTGCCAGGCCATTCCTGCCCGAAGGATGCAAACCGTATAAGTCAAAATTCAAGGATGCCGACCGCATCAGTTTTGACAGGATTCCATGGGCTGATGAAAGGGGAAAGCTTCTTGAAAATTTTTTCCTCTCTCTCCGCCACGAGTTCTGGCAGGACGGCACTGCATTCACCAGCGCCTTCTTTTTTGTCGAGGACTGCGCTGCCCCCGATCTTCGCGACCTTCTCTTGACGCTGCCTCTCGATCTGGGGCGTTTTAAGGACGTGAAGTGGAGCTGCATACGCCGCCCGGAAAGCGTGGATGGCTCACTGATCCAGTCTGCCCGGCCAGAGCGCTTCCTTTCCAAGGGCAAGGATTCCTCCTATACAGGAGAGATTGTCCCGTTTTTCAGTTTTGACTGTTTCGGCAAAGATGCCCCTTCCGCCCACCTCGAATTTTTCATGGAAGGACAAAACTCCCTTTCGGGCAAGCCCAAGGATAACGCCACCGAAATCAAATGGGATGGAGACTCGGCAAGCATCACATGGAACTTCCAGAAGGAACTCTGCAATGCGCGGAAGCGCCCCTTCCAGCTCCGCAATCAGTGGGGCTGGGTCATAAGCAAGGCTCCCTCTTCACGGAATCTGCCGCCTCTCAAGATGTACCAGTACATAAACAACTATCAGCGTTATCCCACAAACCGCCAGATCGACAAAATGGCCGCTTCCGGCGCAGACCTCCTCGTCATGCACGAATGCTGGCGCCTTGATGCGCAGAACGGCGGGGTTCCCCACGAGGTCAAGGAGTTTGCGCGGGTTGTAAAGAGGGCACATTCAAAAAACATGCGGGTGGCCCCTTACATACGAGGCAACGAAATCTCGATCCATGAGGAGTCCGCCGACTGGTTCGGGCGTTTCCTTAAAAAGAATTTCGACGGCCTCTACATGGACTACGGCGGCCCTTTCCATGCGTCAATCCCAGACGAGCAGTTCCCTGGCGGC
>Ga0154565_1193_pt4 | contig 37156 bp, 28 predicted proteins | sample RifGroF2_FD_105708 | JGI IMG/M metagenome (GOLD analysis project Ga0154565, IMG submission 105708) | Lentisphaerae bacterium GWF2_52_8 | reverse complement strand
GCCTGATGCAGATGGCAAAGACCAGCGGAGCCCTCTGCCGTCACGCCAAACAAAAACTCCCCTACATAGTCATAATGACACATCCCACAACCGCAGGCGTGACCGCAAGCTTTGCCTCGCTTGGCGATCTCATCATAGCAGAGCCGGGCGCAATGATAGCCTTTGCCGGCCCCCGCGTCATCAAGGACACCACGCAGGCGAAACTGCCCGAAGGGTTTCAGTCGGCCGAATTCCTCTTGAAGAAAGGGCTCATTGACAGGATCGTTGACCGCAAAAATCTTCGCAAGGAACTCTCGCTTTACCTTGAATATTTTAACGCTTCATGTACTGTGAAAGGCGCCTAGTGCGCCCGTTTTAATCATAAGGCTTTTTGCACGTCGTCGCCGGTTTGCCGGACCTTGTGCGCTGGCCGCGCGCCAACCGAGTCAGATGGGGAACCAAGCAGCTCCACGCGATGCGACCAGGCGCCGCAAGTGCCTCTGGCTTTCCGGCGGCGGCTCTTTATAAACAAGCTCAAAAGAGGACTGCAATGGCACGGACAGACGGACGGCAGCCCAACGAGCTGCGCAAGATAAGCATCATCAAGGATTACCTTTCCCATCCTGAAGGCTCGGTCCTTGTCAGCTTCGGCGGGACAAAGGTGATTTGTGCGGTAAGCATTGAGCCTGGGGTTCCTCCCTGGATGCGCGCCCAGAATGTCCCGGGAGGCTGGGTGACTTCCGAATATGGGATGCTGCCGTCCTCCACGCATGACCGCGTCAAGCGCGAGGCCTCTTCCGGCAAGCAAAACGGGCGCACCGTCGAGATTCAGCGCCTTATAGGGCGCAGTTTCCGTTCGGTCATAGACCTCCGCGCACTCGGCCCGAATACTGTTTACATCGACTGTGACGTGCTTGACGCCGATGGCGGCACCCGTTGCGCCAGCATCAGCGGGGCCTCAGTGGCCCTCCAATTGGCCTTTGCAAGGATCTTGGAAAAGAAAAAGATTTCCAGCTTCCCGATGAAGGAGAATGTCGCGGCTGTGAGCGTGGGAATGCTCAAGGGCACGCCCGTCCTTGACCTCTGCTACGAGGAGGATTCAGGTGCCGACGTGGACATGAACATAGTAATGACCGAGTCGGGGCGTTTCGTCGAGCTGCAGGGAACTGCGGAAGAAAATCCTTTCTCGCAGGAGGAACTTGACCGCATGATATCCCTCGCCAGGGAGGGTCTCGGGAAAATCTTCGCAATGCAGCGCGAATTCACCGACCAGTTGAAGCCCGCCCCAAAAACGGCCTTTGGAAACATCAGCTCGGTACTCGACACCGTCAAGCTCTAGCGCGGAGACGCCCGCTCATGGAATATCAGGTAATAGCAAGAAAGTGGAGGCCTCAAAAGTTCGAGGAGGTCGTCGGACAGGAACACATCACCCGGACGCTCCGCAATGCGATCATGCAGGATCGCGTGGCGCATGCCTACCTCCTTGTGGGCCCTCGCGGGATAGGCAAAACCACAACCGCGCGAATTTTCGCCAAGGCTCTCAACTGCGCAAAGCCCGAAGCCGGCGAACCCTGCTGCAAATGCCCCTCCTGCATCTCCATCGCAAACGGCAGCAACATGGATGTCATCGAGATCGATGCGGCGAGCCAAAACTCCGTGCAGAATATCCGCGAGCTTCGCGACGAGATACTTTACACCCCGGTTTCCTGCCGCTACAGGGTCTATATCATCGACGAGGTCCACATGCTGTCCTCGGGCGCATGGAACGCATTTTTGAAGACCCTTGAGGAACCCCCTCCTCACGCCAAGTTTATCTTCGCCACCACTGAACTCCACAAGGTGCCGTCAACGATTGTCTCGCGATGCCAGCGTTTTGAGCTCCGCCCCATTTCCGCAAAGCTCATTGGCGACCGCCTGGCCCAGATCGCCGCCGAGGAAAAGGTCAAGATATCCCCTTCCGCCCTTATGGCCATCGCGCGTGCCGCCGACGGAGGAATGCGCGACGCCCAATCGCTGCTTGACCAGATGATCTCTTTCTTCAGCGCCGGAGATGGCGCAATTTCCGAGGAGCAGGTGCTCTCCCTCTTCGGGCTCAGTTCCTCCGCGGAAATGGAATGCGTCGCCCATGCCGTGCTGACGGCCGACCGCGCCAGTGTCATTTCCGGGATACACGCGCTAGCCCTCCGGGGAAAGAATCTCGAAACTTTCCTTGAGGAATTCCTTTCATGCCTGCGCGGCATCCTTCTTTGTCATCTCCTTCCCGACCCCGGCGCCATCCTTGAGGACGGAGAGGAGGCAATGGCAAGCTACCGCCGTCTTGCGGAATTAGCCAAGCCTGCAGTAGTCCAGCGCCTGCTTGAACAGCTTTCCTCCACAGGCTATTCGCTCCGCAACGCGCTCAACAAGCAGATATTCCTGGAGACCGTCATCCTCAAGGCGATGCGCATTGCCCATGCCGTGCAGATAGAAGAAATCATCGCGCGTCTGAATGAAATCCGTCGAGGGGAAAGTCTTTCCGAACTCAAGGGAGTCTCCGCACGCGATGCTTCATCACAATATACGGCAACGCCTGGAGCAGCCCTTCCTCCCCCAGCGGCACCACCACGCCCGCAGATGCCTCCTCCTGCGCCAATGCCCACAGTTCCGAAGGCAGCCGCGTCTGCGCCTCAAGCGCCCAGCTTTGTTGCGCCAGAAATTTCGACTTTACCGCAAAAGGAAGAGCTTCCGGCAGCAAAACCCGTTCCTCTTCCTGAAGAGAAAAAAGAAGTTGCGCCGCCTCCACTGCAAAGAGAAAATTCTGCCATGGTCAGGGATGTCGTCAAGGAGGCCAAAACTTTCACGCCCTCGGAACTCTGGCATGCGCTTATGGAGGAAGTGGGGGATCACCATAAGAAGCCTCTCCTTAAGGGTTACATGCAGGAAGGAATTGCAGAGTCCTTTGATAATAACGTCCTACTGGTTTCCTACGATGGTGAATTCGAGCCGGAGCATGTCGAAGCGCTTCGCAATAACGCCCAGCTCCTCGAAATTTGCCTCCGCAAAATCACCGGCAACAAGGATGCCTCTCTCAGGATGGAACAACGGGAGGAAATAGACTCTCCCGAAGAAAGTTCGCGGCAGCACCATACGGCAGAAGAGCTCGAAAAGCTTCGCCGCAGCGCCGAGCAGAACGAGTTCGTCCAGGGAGTCATGAAGCTATTCGACGGCCATATTGCCGATGTCCACGGATAAGGATTTGTCAACAGATTCAAGGGATGAGGCTGATTGGCTTTATCATAAGCAGAATATATTTTACAGGGCTTCAATGATTTGATTTTCAAAGTCTGAATTCAGAATAACAGGGTGAAACAATGTTTGGAAATCTCGGAGACATAAGCAGCCTCATGAAGAAGGCCATGGACATGCAGAAAAACCTCAAGTCCATGCAGGATGAAATGGCAAAATACGAAGCAATCGGAAAAAGCAAGGATGGCAAGGTTGAAGTCCTCGCCGGGGGCGACTTCAAAATCAAAAAGATCATCATCAATCCCAGTATCGCAGGCGAGACAGAGATAATTACGGAACTGGTGACGGAGGCGGTCAACGAGGCCCTTGACAAGGTCAGGACAAAGGCCCGCGAAGAACTTTCCACGGCGACCGGCGGGCTTAATCTTCCCAACATCTTCTGAACCTGGAATTGGCGCGACAATGTCTTCAAACGCCTACCCGAACGCCCTTGAGGAGCTGATAGAAATCCTCAAAACAGTTCCAGGCGTCGGACGCCGCAGTGCCGAACGCATGGCCTTCTCTATGCTCAAATGGCCTCCCGGCAAGCTGGAGGCCTTCGCGGACACCCTGCGCACGCTTCACGAAAAGGTAACTCCCTGTCCTGAATGCGGAGGGCTCTCCGAAGAAAAGCTCCCTTGCCGCATCTGTTCCTCCACCTTGCGCGACCACTCGCTTCTCTGCATCGTAGAAGAACCCGGGCTCATCCACAACATTGAAAAAGGCGGCCTCTACAAAGGCGCCTACCATGTCCTGGGGGGAAAACTCTCCCCGCTTGACGGCAAGGGCGCGTCCGAACTCAATATCGGTTCTTTGCTCCGGCGGATTGAGGCTAAACAGGTACGCGAGGTTATACTCGCGCTCAGCGCCGATGTCGATGGGCAGGCCACCTCAATTTACGTTGCAAATCTCCTCAAGGAAAAGGGTGTCAAAATCACGCGGCTTGCCCAGGGGCTGCCGGCGGGTTCGGATATCTCCTACGCAGACTCCGCCACCATCGCCGCAGCCCTCTCCGGGCGCATTTCCATCTGAATTATTATGCCGCAGTCTGCTCATTCCTCCTCCTGCGACGCCCCTTGTAGAGGCTAATCCCTACCGCAAACGCCAGCGCAAAGAGCGAGGCCAGCAGCGGGAATATGTTTTTGAGGCTGAGAAAGACCTTATTGAAAAAATACCTGCACGAATGCACGCCAAAGAAAGCCAGAATTGCTGCGTCAATCCAAAATATCAACCAATAGTCTTTGCGGTCGATGAAAAAGATGCCAAGGACTGTCATGAGCAGCAATACGCCAAGCCCTACAAGCACAAAATAAAAGTGCTTATCGCTCAGATGGGAATTCTTTAGCGCAATCATTGCAAAGAGGAGATACACAGGGATGAACGCCGCCGCGACACGGCCAAGCACCTTTGCGAGGCTGTCATGGAAAATCGCGCCGTTCAGGTAGAAATTCAGCAAAAAGGCAAAGGCTATCAGGCCCGCCTTGACATCGTTCATGTTCTGGCATACGCTCGCAAAACAGAAAATGGCCGTGAGCCCCGCAATAAACGAATAAGCAGAATGGCGCCTGAGCCATGCCATCACGAGCATTTCGCCACTAAGGAACGCGGAAGGAATCCAGCCCGGCAGGAATGAAAAACTTTCTTGGTCTGCCTGGGCGGAAAGCCCCAAAACCGCAAACAGGATCAATGCTGCATGGAAGAGCTTGCCCATCGCCACGACCCCACGGAAACAGCCCCAGGCGAGATACGCAAGAATCATTGGCAGCGCCAGTTCAAACGGGGAATAGCTGCCGGGCAGCGCATTCCTGAAAATCTCTGTCGCGGGATTCTGATTGAAGGGAATGCAGAATATCAGCACAATGAAAGGGACCGAGCAGGCAAAAAAGGAAACCTTTGCATTCTTACTAAGCGAGGCGTTTTCAATCAAAAGAAACCCGATTCCAAAAAGCAGGGGAATAAGCATCCATAGCTGAAAACCCGATTCGAGGCTGCTATAGGGGCCTGCCCCTTTTCCGCCGACAAAGGAAATCGTCATCAGGTAAGCGCGGAATGCCACGCCCGCAATTATCACTGCGAAGGCGCTCAAGGGGAAATACGGCCAGCGCCATGGAGTCCCATTGTCCCTGACGCCCGCTTCTCCACGGCGAATCGTCGGGATTAAAAAGATCAGGAAAAATCCCGCAAGAATGGGGAAAAGAAGAATTGCCAGCGCAACAGGCCCGTTATTCTGCTCGTAGTGCTGGACCAATTTTGCGAGAAACACAGGCCAGGCACATATCAGAGCAATGAATCCATAATAGGCCATGCCTGTCCATAAGCCGATCTTCAGGTTCAAGCCGCGACGCAGAATTTCACTTACACATAGGGACAGCATGAAAACCCCGGCCATCCAGAGGCGACCCGGACCCGGCTCGTTTAGGAGGAGTCCGTCAATCCCAACAGGCAGGACCTGGAGCAAGACAAGAACCAAAAGTAAAACCGAACGGGCATCCTCCCAAACCTTCCCAACACGGACGATCAGGACTCCGGCGGCGGCAAGCAAGACCGTGTAGGCAGCCAGGATCGCAGCAGGCAGCTCGGTGTTGCCCATCAGGGGATTTGAGGTGAAAAGGGCGCTCTGCGCATAGATGATCAAAAGGGCGCTTATCAGGTAAAACGGATTTTTTGCACAGAGGAAGGAGGCCGCCTGCCTCCATAAGGGGATTCCAGGCTCCGCAGTGACGGCCTTTTGCTGAAGGATGTCCCATACAGGGGCCTGTTTTTCCGTCTTTTTCTCCTCCGCCGGAGGAAGCATTCCCTTGACTGCGTCCTGTTCCATAATTTTTCCTTTCATTTACGAGGCAATACTATCATAAACTATCTTTAGCTATCGGAATTATAAGGTATAAGCCCTTATTTTGTCAAGTAGCTATTGATATTTTTTTGAATTATGTTATAGTTTATGATAGTCTATGATAAAACGGAGGTGAAAAATGAGTTCTGGGGAGACAGGAAAAAAACCGCAGTGGTACACGATACGCGAGGCCGCCGAGTATCTTGAGGTGGGAGAGCAGACGATTTACCGCTGGATGCGGGAGGGCAAAATAACCTTCCGCAAGATCGGGGACGGCACGCGCTTTCTCCAGGAGGACCTGGACGCGGTCGTACAGGTATGCCACAGTTCCAAGGAGGCCGAAAAGATACAGCAGTCCTGCCCGTTCTGCCATCACAACGTCTTGTCAGACGGCAACATCCGCAGCACAGGGCTTATCTATTTCCGCCCGGACAAATCGAAGTTCTGGTCCCTGCGTGACGCAAACATCAAGACAAGTGCAAAAATGTGCGCCCGCTGCGGGGCAATAAGCCTTTTCGGCGATGTCTCAAAGCTCGAAAAGATGCTCGTAAAGCAGTCTGAAGCAGCAGAGGGAGCCGAGTCTGATTGAATCGCCTAGGCCTCCCGGCCTGCACAATGCGGAAGCTCTCATTGCACAGAAATAGCTTTTTGGAGGCATGAAGCGATTGTATTTTTATTTTTTCTTGCTAATTTGCTAAGGAGAAACCCCAAAAAAGGAGGCTTAGAAGATGGCAACAAAGTCCGCAGGTTCGAAGTTCATGGCTCCCGTAACCCCAAGTGATGCACTGGCCGCAATCGTCGGTTCCAAGCCACTGCCGAGAACGGAAGTCACAAAGAAACTTTGGGACTACATCAAGAAGAACAAACTTCAGGATCCTAAAAACAAGCGCAACATCAATGCCGACGAGAAGCTGAAACCCATCTTCAAGAAGGCCCAGGTCACGATGTTCGAAATGACCAAGCTGGTCAGCAAGCATCTCTCTGCCTGATAAAGAGACTTGTTCAGGGATAATGATTCCGTCATGGCGGAAATGCCGAGGCTGGAGTTAGAGTCTTTGAAGTTGAAAGAGATCGGGAAGTTCAGCCCTTTGGGTTGGCTTCCTGATCTTGTTTTATGGCCCAATCCCGGAAGCCAAGACGGCAAATGAACCCTTCACTTCCCGTAGAAAAAATTCTTCCAGAGCTGAGGCTCGCTCTCAGGCAGGGAAGCGGAGCCGTTTTGCAGGCCGCTCCCGGAGCTGGCAAGACGACCCGCGTACCACTAGCCCTGCTGGGGGAAGAATGGCTTGCCGGCAAGCGCATCCTCATGCTTGAGCCAAGGCGTCTGGCGACAAAAGCGGCGGCGCGAATGATGTCGCGTCTGCTTGGCGAACAGCCGGGCGGGACGGTCGGCTACCGGGTGAGGATGGAGAGCGTCGTAAGCAGGCGGACACGGATTGAAATTGTAACCGAAGGCATTCTCACGCGGATGATTCAGGACGATCCCTCCCTGGAAGGGGTTGGCCTGATAATCTTTGACGAATTCCATGAGCGGAGCATTCACGCGGATCTTGGACTTGCGCTTTCCCTCGACTCGCGGCAGATACTGCGCGAAGACCTCAAAATACTTGTGATGTCTGCCACGCTTGATGCAAATCCATTGGTGCAGCTTCTCGGGGACGCGCCTCTTATCAAGGCAGAAGGGCGCAGTTTTCCAGTCGAGACCCGTCATTTCCAGGCGGCAGCGCCCGGACAGATTCCACGCGCAATGTCTGCGGCGATACTGCGGGCATTGCGGGAGGAAAGTGGCAGCATACTGGCCTTCCTTCCGGGAACGGGCGCAATAAGACAAACCGAGACTCTGCTTTCGGAGAACGGGCTTGGCGAAGGAGTGATCATTGCCCCCCTTTACGGGGATCTTCCCGGAGCAGAGCAAGACCGTGCGCTGCTGCCCCCTCCCGAAGGCGCGCGAAAAGTCGTTCTGGCCACCTCGATTGCGGAAAGCAGCCTTACCATAGAGGGGGTGCGCGTCGTGATAGACAGCGGCTTGACGCGCATTCCAAGTTTTGATCCGGCAAGCGGGCTCTCTCGCCTTGAAACCGTTCGCATCTCGCAAGCCTCGGCCGAGCAGCGCAAGGGACGCGCCGGACGCCTTGAGCCGGGCATCTGCTGGAGGCTGTGGGACGAGCATATGCACCGAGGGCTTCCCGCGTTCAGGCGTCCGGAAATCCTCGACGCGGACCTTGCCTCACTTGCGCTCGAACTTGCTCAATGGGGCGCATCTGAGCCCTCCGCGCTGCGCTGGCTTGATCCTCCGCCGGATGCGGCGTTCAGGCAGGCACGCAAGCTTTTGCTCGGCCTCGAAGCGGTGGATGCCAAGGGAAAAATCAGTGCGCATGGACGAAAAATGCTTGTGATGGGACTCCATCCGCGACTTGGCCACATGCTTGCCAAGGGGACTGAATCAGGACATGGACAGCTTGCTTCCGAAATTGCCGCACTGCTTTCTGACCGGGATATTTTCCGGGGAGGCACAGCAAATTCCTGCTCAGACCTGCGCCTCCGCATCGAGGCCATGCGCGGACAGAGGACTGTCGGGTTTAACTGCGATTCCGGGGCCCTTCAGCAGGCAAAAAAACTTTCATCGGAACTTTACTCCCGCTGCGGTAAGCCTTCCCGTGCAAATTGCGGGGAAAAGGACACCAACGCCGCAGGCTTGCTTCTTTCCTTCGCATATCCCGACCGCGTGGCACAGAGGAGGGGAGGAATGGAAAGGCGTTATCTCCTTGCCAACGGAAGGGGCGGCTTTCTTCAGGAGGGAGACCCCTTGACAAGGGATGGGCTGATCGTGGCGGCAAGCCTCGACGCCGGAGAACGCGAGGCGAGAATATTCCTTGCGGCGCCTATCACTGAAGAGGAATTGCTAAAACATCACAGCGCCCAAATCGAAAAAGTCGAAAGCGTTGAGTGGGACCGCCGCGAAAAGGCCGTGAGCGCCCGCCGTGAAATTCTTTTTGGCAAACTGGTGCTGGGAGGGGGGATGGTTTCGGATGCAAATCCGGAGAAGGTTCGCGAATGTCTTTTGTCGGGGCTCCGCGAAGAAGGTCTCAACGTGCTTCCCTGGGATGATGAGTTGCGCTCCTGGCTTGGCCGCGTTAATTTTTTGCACCGTGTGGACCGTTCTGCAGAATGGCCGGATCTTTCGGAGTCCTGGCTTTTGGAACACCTTGAGGAATGGCTCGGCCCTTACCTGAAGGGAATTTCACGGATTTCCCACCTGCATAAGATTGAGCTCAAAAGCATACTCAAAAATCTTTTGCCGCACGGCATGGCGCGTCGCCTTGATGATCTTGCTCCTTCAACAATAAGCGTCCCCACGGGAAGCCGTATCCGCCTCGACTACACATCTGGAGACACGCCGCTTCTCTCGGTCAGGCTCCAGGAGATGTTCGGGCTCAAAGACACGCCGAGGCTTGCAGGAGGAAAAATTCCCGTCATGATAGACCTGCTTTCCCCGGCGCAGCGGCCAGTGCAGCGCACCCAGGACCTTGCAAGTTTCTGGGCCAACACCTACGAGCGGGTACGCAAGGATCTCCGCGGCCGTTATCCGCGCCACTCCTGGCCGGAAGACCCCTTAAACGCCCCTCCAACACGACGGGCAAAAGCGCGTTGATTCTTATCCGAATATAAGCTCCTAAAATCTTAATTAATCGGCAGATGAGACTTGACAAGGCTTCCGCCAATAATTAGTCTATTTTTCAGTAAATCGCATTTTCCAAAAGAATATTAAGCTTGCTTTTTAACGCTGCGAAATAGAGGAGAAATAAAAGATGGGCCGCGTATTTTTCATAGTCTCTCTTTTGGCGCTCTGCCTGCTTGCCTTTGTTTTCATGTATAAGCCCGACGAAAAGGCTGCGTCCGGCAAGCAAGCCCAGCAGACCAAGACAAGCCTGCCGGGAAACCCTTCAAAGCCTAGTTCTAAGGCGCAGCCAGGCACGGCACGGGAGATGTATCTTGTGAAGGACGGCCTTGCAAGCGGAGAATTCGTGCTTGCCGAAGATGCCGCACAGGCAGAAATTTTCGGGGCAAGCGACGTGAGGCACTGGATCAAGGAGATCACCGGGGCCGAGGTTCCTATATTAAGGGGAGCGAGTGAAAAAAAGAACACCAAGATTTTCGTAGGCACGAAATTGGCATCGGAATTCAAGGAAGACCTTGCGAAACTTGCTGACAACGATGGTTTTGCGATCCGCAACAAAAACGGGAATGTCTATGTTTTCGGCAGCCGCCCGCGCGGGACAATGTACGGGCTTTTCAGTTTCCTTGAAAGAAACAGCGACCTCATATGGGCGCGCCCTAACGAAAGGTTCGGAACCGTTTTTGGACAGACAAAAAACCTCCAATTAACGGATACGGACTGCCTTGATATTCCTGTCTTCAACCACCGTTCGCTCGGCGCGGGATACCCCCCTCATATTGCAACCGGCGAATGGCAGCTCCGTAACCGTAACAACCAGTGCGGGCGTCTCTACGGCCCCGAGCTGGACATGGTTGGCCAAATGGGCCACAATCTAGCCACCCCGATATCCGACCTTTTCAAGGACCATCCCGAATACTTTGCCTACTATCCCGCCACCAAGCAGCGCAAGGGAGTCAAGCATGGAGAAGGTTCCATGTGCATCAGCTATCCCGGGCTCCCGGAAATCTGGGCCAAGGAATGCATGAGGCTAATCGCCGAAAAGGAAAAAGAGACCGGCTCCAAAATAAGCGTGTTCAACCTCGGCCCGGGCGACAACTGGTACTGTTGCCAATGCCCGGAATGCATGAAGCCCCTCAAACTGCCTGATGGCACAAGCCTCGAAATGAAGGATCCGGACGCCACAAAGGATCCTCTCTTCCGCTCAACGCAGATATTCATGTTCCTCAATGAGGCCATGAAAACCTGGGAAAAAGAACGCCCGGATGTCCAGTTATCAGTGCTCGCCTACATCCATCTCGCGGAACCTCCCAAGGTAAAGCTGCATCCCAAGCTTGCAGTCTTTTTCGCGCCGTACCCCACTAACACGATGCACTTTCCCCTGCTCGACCAGCGTCAGGCTCCACAATGGCGCGAACGCTTTGAAAAATGGCTTCAAATGGCCAACACCCTTGGCTTTTATGAGTATTTCTACTCCAAGCCAAGCCCGCTTGCCTATTACGCCGCCGAAAACCTCAGGGCGCTCCTCAAAACCCCCAACTACAAGAATGCCCTGATATATTCAGAGTTCGACAACGACCGCGACGGCCCCGAGGGAGCCGGCATCGGCGGCAATTTCAAAGGCTGGGACCTTGGCGGAATGAATACCTGGGTCATCGCCAGGCTTTTCTGGAATCCGAACCAGGATGTTGACTCCCTCTACCGCTACTACATCAAGCGCACTTACCGCGAAGCCGCCCCGGAAATGACCGAATACTACGAGATGATCAAAAAAAGCTGGCTCGATCCCGACGACAAAACATGGGATGGCGCGCACGGAAGCATGTTCAACATTTATGACAACATGATCCTCAAGAAGAAACTCGAACCCAAGCTCTTCGATATCCTGGAACGCGCCGAGAAGGCGGCCAAGACTCCCAATTCCAAGCACATGATCAAGAGAATGCGCGAGGGCTATGCCGGATTCTCGGAAGGCATCTCACGCCTCGTGGTTGCAAATATACCTGAAATGGCCCATGACGGAGAGAGTTTTGAGTCCGTACAGTGGGAAAAACCCGAAAGCCTCAATGATTTCAGGACTCCGCCCCCGACGCGCATAGGCCCTTCAAAAGTCTCTTCTCAGGCAAGCAGTTTAAAGGCGGCTCACGACGGGACCAATCTCTACCTCCGCTTCACTGCCTCTGACAGCAAGATCGCGAACATCAAGACAATAAAGGGTGACGGAAAAACTGAAATATGGCCAAAGGACGACCATATAGAATTCTGGCTCAACGGGCCGGGAGGCACTTACATCTTCGCCTTCGACGCCGAAGGCAACAAGTATGATTCCAAGAATTACGACAGGGACTGGAATTCCCTCTGGAAGCTCAAGGTGAAAAAAACTGAAAGCGGCTACGAGGCCATCGCAATCATCCCTCTCTTCGATCTGGGACTCGCGCCGAAGCAGGAAACCAAACTGCAATGGTTCTGTGTCCGCGAAATAAATCACAAGGACAGCACGCCCGAAGAGTCCACCTACAAAGGGCAGGTGCTTTACAAAAGTTTCTTCCCTATCATCATGCAATAATAATCGAGGAGATTCAAAATATGCGGAAACTCATCATGGCAATCGCACTCTTCTCCGCCGCAATTGCGCCAGATATGATCGCCGCGCCTCCCTTCGGCGACGGCTTCGCCACGGGAAAAGTCGAGGATTACCTAGAAAAGGCTGATCCAAAAGCCGTGCTGAAAAAACTCGACGGCGTCAAGGGTAAGTCAGCCCTCTGCATCACGGATAACACCATGGTTCAGTTTAAGGCCGTTGAAGCAGTTCCAAATATAAAATACACCCTCAGTTTCAGGGGATGCTTTTCCGGCGGTGAATCCGTTGAGGAAAACCCAAGGCTCGATATCGCCGTCATGCCACGGCGCAATTTCCCCTTCCTGCCTTACCATGAGATCGAATTTCTTGACGCGGAAAAGAAAAAGATACAGCAGCCCGGCATAGCCCACGGGCTTCCCTTCCGCCAATGGCATGAATACAGCAACAGCTTCTATACGCCCGGAAATGCCGCCTACATACGATTGAACGTCCGCTCAGCCCCCGGCATCACGTTTTCAATGGACAGCCTGAAGCTTGAAAAAACACCCGACGAGGGCGCGATAAACGTCAACCCGGACTTCAAGTGCGGCCTCTACAGTTATTCCGGGTGGTCATCCCTTGCGGTCGCAGCAAAAATGATCCTCAGCAAAGACGGCAAGCCTGCCTTCGACACCAAATACGGCTCCACCAGCATGAGCTTCCCAGTTTCGGAGCCGGGCACCTACGAGGCGTCCTCAAAGTTCACAGGCAACGGCTACAACTCGAATATCGCCGTGCGCTTCTATGACAAGGACGGAAAAATGACCGGAAGTTTCGGAGTCTGGGCAAAAAATTACTTCATACTCCCGAAGGGAACCTCCTATGGAAACTTCCTCATCTACAGCGGCGTGCTGGAGGAACTTCGTCTTGTCCGTGTAGGCGATGAAAATAAGATCAGCGAACTTCTCAAAAAATAAGGGGCCTTCAATGATAAGAATAAAAGAAATACTTTTGGCTGCTGCGTTTTTTGTGCTTTGCCTTCCTCTTCTATCGCAGGAAATGCAATCGCAGGAACCCAAATTCGTAAAGATCCCCGAACTCGCGGCGGAATGGCAGGACTTCGACTCAAAACTCTGGGAAAAAGCCGCAAGGCTCGGCGATTTCAAGCTGGCTACTGGGGAAAAGGACGCCCCTCCCGCCCAAGAACCCACTGAAATCAGGGTTGCCCGCGACGATAAGAATTTTTATGTGCGCTTCACCGCGACCGATTCCCAGGCGGCAAAGGCAAAAAGTTCGCCAGCTCCAATCGATGAGTTCAGCAACAGTTTCCCTCGCGGCGACCATGCGGAAATATGGATCAGGAACATGGGCTCGATAGTTTTCGCCTTCGATAAGAACGGAAACCGCTACGAGGCTCAAAACTACGACCAGAAATTCTTCTCCGGATTTCGCGTCAAAAGCCGCAAGACGGCAAACGGCTGGGAGTCCGTGCTGCTGATCCCGATGAGGAGCTGCATCAATGTCGGAAGATCCCCGAAGGATGTCGGAATATCCTTCGTCAGGCATATCGACCACGGCGACGGAAAGCCGGAACGCAGCACGCCAAGCGGCCAGAAAGCCTCTGCAATGCCAGCCATAAAAATCGAATGGTAAGGAGTATCCCGCGCATGAAAAGAGTCCTGATATTATTGTCTTTTGCGGCCATGTTCGCTCCGTTGGCACTGTTCGCCGTTGAGCCTTTCAATGATGGTTTCGCGGACAAGCGGATGGAAGCCTACCTCGAAAATGCCGGACGCCTCTATGAGGACGCCTCCTTCAAGGAAGTTTCGGGCATGAGCGGAAAGCAGTGCATAGCCCTCATCTACGACAATGAATTGGAGGCCGAATTCCATCCAGTCCCGGTCAAGGATGATTCCGCCTACGTCCTCAGTTTCCGGGGGCAGTGGGAAAACTCGGAAACCTTTGACAATAATCCCACTTTTGAGGCTGCAGTCGACGATACCTGGCGCTATGGCCTTGGCTGCATCCCGACAATGAACATCGTCTTTATGGATGCCGAAGACAAACCTCTGAAGGATGAGATTTTCATGACCATGCCCTACGGCAAATGGCACGAATACAGGAACGTTTTCTTTCCGCCGGAGGGAGCGGTGTCCATGAAGCTCAAGATAAAATCCGGGCGCAACCTGGGCGTCTTTTATATTGATAACATCAAGTTCGAGCCTATCAAAAACACCCCTGATGAAACCGTGCTTAACTTCAGTGGCTTCAAAGAGGACTGTGCTGGAAGTGTCTTCGGTTTCAGGGTTCCGGCACTGCTCCGCGTTGTCGATGGGAAAAGCATGATCTGCCCGCCTTACTCAGGCGTATCATCAGCCATCAGCCTGAATGGTCCCGGCAAATACCGCCTCAGCTTCAAGGGGCAGTTGCTGAAAGACAACAAGGGAATGACAAGCCTGGGCGTCCAGTTCATTGATTCCACAGGGAAAAAGATCGGAGAAATTGCTTCGAAGAAACTCGATTCTGAACCGCTTGAATTCACTCTCCCGAAGGAAGCCTCAAAAATCAAGCTGCTTGTCTACAAGCATCTTCTTGAGGAAATCAAATTCACCAAGCTCAAGTAAGGCCTCGTCCCGGAATAACTTTAGATTTGGCAGGCGATACAGGGTGGCTTGATTGTTTAAATACAAGCGGGAATCATTCAAGCCCTGCGCCGGGGGTCCAGAGATAATAGAAGCCCGGGGTCATATTTGTGACAGAGTTCAAGACTCCGAGGTCCAGAAGCTTGCCAGAGCCTTCAAATTTGTTGACGGAAGTGTTGTAGATATTGTCGTTGGGATACTCCATGCGGCGGTAGACAATGACATTTGGCCGTTCCCCCAGCCCGGCCATGCGCCCGCTTTCGGCGATGGCATCCTTCAGGTAGCCGATCTTATCAATCATGCCAAGCTTGAGGGCATCATCTGCAAGATAGACCCGTGCGGAAGAGATGGCCTTGATATTTTCCTCGCTGATTTTCCGGTTGCTGCGAAGTTTTGTCAAGAACTGCGCGGCAAGCTGGTCGATAACTCCCTGAAATATCTTGTTTTCCTGCTCAGTACTCTGGCGGAAAGGCGAACCCATGTCCTTTTCAGCGCCAGACTTGGTGACGGCCATGTCAATGCCTATTTTGCCCATAAGGCCCTGAAGCTTGGGCTGGAAAAAGACAACGCCAATGGAGCCTGTCAGGGTAGTTGGGTGGGCATAGATGCAATCGGCAGGCAGAGAAACATAATAGCCGCCGGAGGTGGCGATATCCATCATGCAGACAACTATCTTTGTGCCGTGTTTTTTCTTGAAGCCTTCAATCTCGTGGTAGATAATGTCGCTTCCTGTAGTAGTTCCGCCGGGAGAGTTAACGACCAGAAGGATCGTTTTGATGTTCTTGTCGTTTTCTGCAAAGCGGAGCTGGGACATGAATTCCTGCACCATGCTGGGCTTGGTACGAAGAAGCCCGAATTCCGGCATGTCGGAAATAAAGCCGCGGAGGGGGATAATCAGCACTTTGCCTCGCCCTTCACCCTGCTCAAGGACGAACTCGCGCAGGGGATCCGTTTCATCGGCCATGGTATTGACGCGGACATTCGCGCAACCTTGGGAAGAAAGAAGCAACAAGAGAACGGCGGCCGCTGGCAAGCAAATTTGAATCGATCTGCGGATCAAAGAAAAGATTTTATAGTGCATAGGGGGTATCCGTCCTCATATATGTTTGTGTTTAGTCTAAAGTAGTGTTCGGAAGTCTTTGAGTCAAACCTTTTCCAGCATTCTGACAGCTAAGGATTTTCCAAATGGCAGAATTTGTGCTATGCGAATCCGGCTTTGAGTGCTAAATTCATGCAAGAGTCACAAATCCACTGGAGATCATTAATGCCGGGCAGAAATCATCCGTATCAGGATATTTTCGAGAAGGCCATAGCCGGGATGTTTCAAGTTTCCCTCGAAGGCCGCTATCTCAGGGTGAATCCGGCCTTGGCCAAACTTTATGGTTATGAATCCCAGGAAATGCTGCTTGAAAAATCCACAAACATCAGCAAGCAGCTTTATATCAATCCGAAGAGATGGGATGAGCTCCTGGCGAAAATCTGCGCTGATGGATTCGTGTACGACTTTGTCTCGGAAGTCCATCGCAAGGATGGCGGCAGGATATGGATCACCGAAAACGCGCGTCTCGTCAGGGATGCCGCAGACAAAGAGCTTTACATCGAGGGGACCGCCACGGAGATCACCCAGCATAAGATGCTTGAGGAACGGATCAGGCAGGCGGAAAAAATGGAAGCCTTGCGGCAGCTTGCCAGCGGGCTCTCCCGCGACTTTAACGATTCTATCGGCGCGATGCGCGGCTATGCCGAAATGTTGAGTTTGGAACTAAAAAGCGATGAGCGCCTGCATCGTTATGCCGAAAACATAGTGACAGCCAGCAGGCGCGCCGCGGAGCTCACTGAGAAACTTCAGTCTTTTGCAAAGGTAAGTGACTGCCATCCGCGCCTCCTTGACCTTCACTCCATGCTTGACGGCATAGTAACCCTTCTGGAAAGAAGCTTCGAGAAAAAACTGCGGATTGATAAGAAACTTTGGCCTGGGAAAATTGCAGTCATGGCCGATGCCGCACTTCTGGAAACAGCCATACTCAACATGGCAATCAATTCCCGCGAAGCCATGCCTGACGGCGGAACACTCTCAATCGAAACCTCCATTACAACACTTGCCTCCCCATACCCGTGGTGCCAGCCGCAGGATTTCCATCCAGGCACCCATGTGGGAATAAGCATCACCGACACCGGAACCGGGATGAGCGAAGAGGTACAGCAGAAACTTTTCCAGCCCCTTTACACCACAAAGGAAGGCGGCACCGGCTTTGGGCTTGCCACTGTGTATGCATCAGTCCGGAATCACCGCGGCACGATCAATGTCCAAAGCAGCCCGGGAAAAGGAAGCTGTTTTCAGCTCTACTTGCCAATAGACAATCCTGCAGCCAATGAAGCCATGCGAAAGTCTTCAGCCCCGCTCGTAAAGGGCAAGGGCCAGATACTCCTCGCCGAAGACAATGACCTGAACCGGAAACTCATGGAGGAAATGCTCCAGTCAATGGGCTATGAGGTGAAAAGTTGCGCAAACGGGAAAGAGGCGATTTCCATATACAGGGAGACTCCCGGTGATTTTGACCTCAGCATCCTTGATGTGGATCTCCCGGATATGGATGGATTCGACGCCTTCGCGGAAATAAGCTCTATCAAGCCGGGGGCGAAAGCCCTTCTTGTCTCAGGAATCAGCCATGGTGAAAAGCTCCAGAGGCTCATCGACAGCGGCAGCGCAAAATTCCTCAAAAAGCCTTTCAGCATAAAAACATTTTCCCAGAAGGTCGCCGAGTCCTTCTCCCTGCGCAACCCAGCTGCAAAAAACTGAATTCCCTCTCCAGTTTTGGAGGACTTGAAAACATGAAAGCCCTGCTCTTGCGTTCCCCGGGAGAATTTTCCTGCACCGAAGTACCAAGTCCCCAGGAGAAAAAAGGCGAAAGGGTACTAAAGGTGGCATCGTGCGCCATCTGCCGGACCGACGCAAAAATATGCCGCGACGGACACCGCGACCTTGTTCTGCCGCGAATACCCGGACACGAATTCTGTGTTTTTGACGAGGCAAAGAAAAAACTCTACGCCGTCTGGCCCGGAGGCGCCTGCGGGACCTGCGAATCTTGCCTTGGGGGCGCGGAAAATCTTTGTCCTGAAATGCGCATATGTGGCTTTCACCGTGATGGAGGCTTTGCGGAATACGTCTCAGTCCCGGAGAAATCCCTTATACCCGCTCCCGGTTCAATGCCACAAAGCCTCGTTTGCCTCGCGGAACCGCTGGCCTGCGTGCTTAACGCCTTGTCTAAGGCCGATATCAAAAGCCGTGAAACCCTGATCGTCGGTGCAGGCCCGCTGGGTCTAATGGCTGCAGTCGCAGTCCGGACTCTCGGAGGAAAAGCCCTGCTCCTTGAAAATAACCCGGAAAAAGTCCACAAATGTGCCGCCTTTTGTGAAGCCGCAAAAATCAATATGACAAGAGAAGTTCCGCGCGGAGGCTTCCAGGTTTCAATAAACGCCGCATCAGGAATCACACCCCTATCATCGGCTCTTGGGGCTTTGCGTCCACGTGGCAGCTTCATATTCTTCAGCGGCTTGGGAGGGGGAGACTCCGTTCCTGCAAAACTTTTCAACGATTTTCACTACAGGGAGCTCAATTTGATCGGCGCCTATGGCTGCACCAGGGCTGGAATGGAGGAGGCGTTGCAGATACTCTCGTCGGAACCGTCACTATTTTCGCTGCTGATTGAAAAAAAGATCGCACTGGAGGAATTGCCGGATCTCATACCGGAACTATTCACAGGAATGAATTTCAAAATAATTGTGGAGTTTTAAGCAATGACAACGGAAACTGAACTAAGGCAATTCGGCAAGCTGATATGCAAGGTGGCGGCGGGAGGCATGCTGTCCCGCGAAGAGGCTTGCGAGGCGTACAGGCAGGTCATCCTGAATCTTCAGCCTGAACTCCAGCAGGGCGCCTTCTTAATGGCCCATATCACACGGGGTCCAAGCAATGAGGAGCTTTCCGGCGCATGGGAGGCCCTTGACCGTTACGACACCGCAAAGATACACGCCGGAATCAAGGGGCCTGTCTGTGATATCGTTGGCACCGGTTCCGACTCCCTCAAAACGCTCAACTGCTCGACCCCCGCAGCGCTGATCACGGCCGCATGCGGCGTGCCTGTTGCAAAAAAAGGGGCACGTCTCGTGACAGGAGTTTCCGGGGCTTCGGACATTCTCGAAAGGCTTGGGCTCGACCTTGACGCACCCCTTTCCTCGGCTGAGGAATGCCTCAAAAAACACGGCATCTGCTATCTCCCTGGCGAGGCCTTCCTGAAATCGGGCTGGGCCAGGCTTATCCGTTCGATGCGCTTCACCTCGGCCTTCAACATAATCGGCCCGCTTACGCGGCCCTGCGAAGAAAACAACTGCATTGTCATAGGCGCCTATGCCCCGGCTGTATGCGAGCAGCTTATCGGAGTCCTCAAAGGGATCGGCACGGAAGCCGCGCTTGCTCCGTTCGGGATGGCAAAAGAAAGAGACGCGAAGCTTGGCATGGACGAGTTTTCCCCCTGCGGTGTCACCCGCGTCGTTGAGCTTCGCTCAGGAAAAATCAACAGCTATGAACTTACCCCTGAAGACTTCGGCCTTCGCCCCGTTCCTTTCGACTCCATCGCAAGCGGTCCAGACGCGGAAAGCAATGCCCGCAGCATGGAATCCGTGCTCAGGGAAAGACACGAGTGCCCCGAAGCGGATTTTTTCTGCATGAACGCTGCGGCAGCCCTTTACATCGCAGGCGCGGCAGCTTCTTACAAGGAAGGTTTTTCGAGGGCGAAAGAAACCCTTGCGAGCGGCGCTGCATATACAAAATTAAAAGAACTCATTTCGTGCCAGGGCGGCAGCAGGGAGAACACCCTGTGATCTGACCCTTCGCTCTGCAATTCAGCTGCTCAGTTAATGTCAGCCCTCAGCCGTATTTGAACTACTCTGTAGCAGCCATGCCGAATCGTGTGTGCAGGCGGCTCCTCTTAGCGAGGAAGGGAAAAGGATTAACAGCGCTTGACGATGAGTGTGGAGTTGATGCCAAGCATTCCAAAGGAATTGTTGAGGATAGTATTGATTTGCGGAAGCTTTTTGGGTTCGCTTAAAACCATGTTGGGAAGGGCGCATTCGGGGTCGAGTTCTGTGACATTCAGGCAGGGATGCACGATGCCGTCCTCGAAAGACGGAAGGTTTCCCGCCAATTCAAGAGCCCCCGCCGAACCCATGGCGTGGCCGATAAAACCTTTGGTGTTGTTAATATGCGGAGGTTTCGGGCATGAAGCAAAGACACTCCGGACGGCCTGGCATTCCTGAATGTCGCCCATCTTCGTGGCGGTGGCGTGTGTGTTGATGATGTCGATTTCTTCCGGTTTGAGCTTGGCGCGGCGGAGTGCGAGGCTGAGGCATTCAGCCTGGCGTTCACCATTTGGAAGCACGGCGTTTGTGGCATCGGAATTTATGGCCCAACCGGCAATTTCAGCATAGATTTTTGCCCCGCGCCGTCTTGCGTCGGAAAGGCGTTCAAGCGTGTAGAGACAGCCTCCCTCTGACACGACAATGCCGTTGCGGGCCATGTCGAAGGGCCTGCTGGCCTTTGCAGGGTCCTCGTTATAGGCGAGTGCATTCTGGCTTTTGAAGCTGGCAAAGATGCCGAAGGTATGGATGCTTTCGGATATCCCGCCAGCGATTGCAAGGTCCACTTCCCCAAGCATGAGCTGCTGGGCGCCTTGGACGATCCCCGCATTCCCTGCGGCGCAGGCTGCGCCGATGCAATAGTGCGGGCCGGTAATGCCAAGGTTTATGGTAAGTTCCCCGGCGGGGTTGTTGGCGATGGAGCGCGGGTTGTGGTGGTGCGACCAAAATTTGACATCGTAGTTGAATTTGCTCAGGTTGAACACTTCGTTCTCGGTCTCGACATTGCCGTGCTCAGTGGTGCCGATATAGACGCCGATGCGGGGAGAAAGTTCGGGCGTAACAGAAAGTCCGGAATCCTTTAGCGCCTCATGGGCACAGTAGATGGAGATGGAGCCTGCGCGGGTTCCGATGCGGAGGTCTTTTTTCGTCTGGTAACGGAGCGTGTCGAAGCGACATACTCCCGCGTGCACAACGCCAATGTAGCGATGCTCAATGTTGCTGACCCCTGAGACGCCGTTGAGGAGGCTATGGCGGAATTCCTGCAGGGAATTCCCGTTGGGAGCGGCAAGGCCGACACCTGTTATGACTATCCGTTCGTTTTCCGTTGGCATTCCGGGTCTCTTTGACTTATATTTGCGCTTGGAACAAACACGCTAACATTAGTGGCTGAAGCGGGAATAATCAATTGTGATTTTGGGTATTGGCACGGATATTGTCGAGATCGAGCGCTTTCGCCGCCTGATAGAACGGCATGGCGACCTTTTCCTTTCTCGAATTTTCAGTGAGGAAGAACGAAGCGAAGCTGCATCGCGCCGCGACCCGGCTCCCTATTTCGCCGGCCGCTGGGCCGCCAAGGAGGCCTTTTCAAAGGCGCTGGGCTGCGGTATCGGAGCCAAGTGCGCCTGGCTGGAGCTCATGGTCTGCAACAATGCCTCCGGCAAACCCGAAATGAAATGCCAGGGGCAGGCCGCAAAGACCGGGACTGCGCTTGGACTCCGTTCCATCCACCTTTCGATCAGCCATGAAAAAAATTCCGCGTGCGCAATGGTAGTCCTAGAGTCGTGAGCCCCTGCCTTTTGTAAAATCTTCCTTCCCATACTTGCAAGCCCTTTGATGGAGTAATAGTTTTAACGGAATTCGGAAGCAGCACTTCAATTCGGGAGGGGTTATGACGAAGAATCTGCCGGAGATACTCAGGGGAGAATGGATTTGGAAGAAAACGCTTCTCAGCCGGGTCGACAGCTACCTCTTCGCCCGCAAAGAATTCTCGCTTGACACAAATACAACCGATGCCGAACTTTGGATAAGCACACATTCAAACTGCCATCTCTTCGTGAACGGCCGCCATATTGGCTTCGGTCCGCCACCCGCCTCGCGCGAACTGTTCTACGCTGAGCAGTACAATGTGTCTTACCTGCTGCAGCCGGGTACAAACGTGATTGGCATCCTGGCGCATCATCTCGCTATCCCATCTTGCACGCAGTACCCGAAGGTTCCCGGAATATGGTGCCAGCTGAACATCAACGGAAATCCCGTGCTTTGGACTGACAATCGCTGGCGCGTCCTGGCTGGCGCCTGTTACGACAGCAACCAGGCGCGCCGCGGCCCCGGACTCAATTTCATGGAGGATCTCGATCTGGAAACATACCCCTGGGGCTGGCAGGAATCCCATTTCAATGACAGGGGCTGGGAGCGTCCTGATGATTTGAGCCTTCTGGGCTCTCATGAGGGAAAGATGACGGCCTCTCCTCTCTGCTGTATCTGTGAAACCCTTCCGGGAGGCAATCCCGTGGCGCGCGGAATATTTGCAAAGGCATGCGCAAGTTCACACGTTTCCTTCTCGGGTATCTCGACCGGGCAGACAGGGGTTTATGCTGCGGAGTGCCATCTGCGCTATGAAAAGCCGGAATCCCTTCCACTTGAGATAGCCTCGGACGACTCCTTCCGTTTTTATTGCAACGACGTCCTCGTTCTTGAGCACGGCATCCCTGACGCTCCTCCTTACGGGGCCGCAATGCCGGAAATTGCCGGGCAGCTTTATCTGCAAACTCCATCCGCAAAGACGCCGATAGTCCATAGCGCCATCATCCAGTTGCGGTCGGGCTGGAACCGTCTCCTGATGGTTCAACAAAGCGGAGAAAACAGCATGGGCTTCGCAATCGCGTTTCCTACGGTCAAGGAAGAAAACATCAAGCTGATGAGAGAATCTTATGCGGCCTCAAGCTCAGGCTGGAAAATAGCAGGTCCCCTGAGATTGCCGATTCCCGTATCCAGCGGATCTCTCAGGTTGGAAAATCAGCCGGGAGCCGCCTCCTACACGCCAGTGGCGGAAAACCTCAACGATGCTTCCTTCCATCTGCGCAACTGCCATTTCTACAAGGTTGCATCCTCATCAACTGAAGAGCAGGACGGAGATTCTCTCGCTGCCGGAGAATTCCTCCTCTTCGATCTCGGCGAAATGAAATACGGCTTCCCTTCCCTGCTGCTTCAAGGTCACGCAAAGGACATCATTGACGTCACATGCGCCATAACCCTTGACGGCGTCCGGCCTCCCGCAATCGACCACTCCGGCCGGCACAGCGACACGATTGCTCTGGGTACCGGCGAAATGAAATGGCTGAAATTCGAGCCCTGCGCCGCACGTTACATCATGGTCTCGGCCCGCAAGGCTTTTGGGAAACTTCTTGTGCGCAGCATGGACTTCCAGGAATTCTTCGAGGAAAAGAAGGATTTCTGCAGCTTTTCCTGCTCCAGCAAGGAATTCAACAACATCTGGAACCTTGGCCGAAGCTCGCTCCGCTGCAGCAATGTCCATGTCTTTATGAACAGCCCTTCTGGAAGCCGTTCCCAGGACATCGTCAGTGCAATGCTTGAATCCGATGCTTCATTCTTTACTTTCGGCGACACAAATTCTTCGAAAAAGGCTCTCAGGGAATTTGCCGCAGCACAACTGGAAAATGGTTTGCTTCCTTCCTCCACCCCTTCGGGATTCTGGTTCGCCAGAGCTGATCATTCCCTGTTGTGGCCTGTCTGGATAGCCCGGTATTACCAGTATAGCGGCGACACTGAGTTTCTTGAGGAACTCCGGCCCACTCTTGACCGCCTCCTCGATTTTTTCAACACAATGTCAAAAAATGGAGACGGCCTTCTCCGTGACACCTCTAAGCACGGCCTGCCTGCCTTCATCGAAGATGAAAAACTCTCAAAGTCAGGGGTACTCACCGCTCTCAACTCTCTTTATTGCCGGGCCCTTCTCAGCAGCGCAGACCTCTATGAAACGCTTGCCCGTGACGAGACGGCTGCCTCTTTGCGCGCAAAAGCAGCGGCTATTATTCAGAAACTCCGCTCTCTGACCTGGCTCCCTGAACGCGGGCTTTTTGCTGATTCTCACAACGGCTCATCCCCCTCCGAATCATGTTCAGCCCTCACAAATATCCTTGCGCTCTATTCGGGCGTGGCCGAACCGGAAGCTTTCGACTCGATCTTCTTTCAGTTTTTCAGCAAGGAAGAACCTTTTGAAAAGAGCCCTTCATCTCTTCGCGGAGCCCTCCCCCAGTTCTTTTTGCTTGAAACACTTTTTGCCTTCAATCGCGCAATCCTTGCTCTCCGCTATATGCGTCAATCCTGGGAATTTCTGCTTTCGAATGATGACATTAGTCCACAAAGTCCTTCCGGCGCTTGCATGCTAAGATTCCCCTCCAATTCCGCCTATGCATGTGCAAATGGCTATATTGTCCGGGAACTGGCCGGACTCCGTCCAGCAGAACCAGGATTTTCCAGAATCTACTTCCATCCATGCCTGGAACTGGCAAGCGAGGCGAAAGTCTCCCTCCGTACACGCTACGGACGCATAAATATCGAGTGGAACCTGGCCCAGGACGGATCAATCGAGGTCAAGGCCGACGCCAACTATCCCTTAGACATCGCCCCCATGCTTCCTGAAAAAATACTCAACAAGCTCTCTTTTGCGCTTGGCCCAAGTGTCGGCATCCTGGAACCAAATAGTTCCCCGTAAACACCCCCATGTTTGCAAAAGACTGGCAGGACTATAAGTCAGGATTGAAGCTGGCTGTTTCTTTTCGTGAATTGGCAAAAGTCAAAACCTGATGCAATAAATTTTGCATTTCTGCGTTTAATGGGTAGTAGAACGAAACAGGTTGCCTGAAAAACGATGTCGGCGATTGATCAACGCCGAAGCAAAAGGTTAAAAAAAAACAAAGGAAAAATACCAATGAAAAAACTACTTATCGTATGTACATTGACGGCCGGAATGGCCTTCGGACTCTATGCTGCAGACGCAAATACCGAATCTGTTGCCGCGACAAATGATGGCAACGCCGTCAGCAAGAAACATGAAAAATGTTCGCCTGAAGAAATACTTGCCCAGATAGAAGAGCGCACTAAAAAGCTTGAAGCGCGCAAGGCCAAGGCTGAAAGCGCAGGGAAAACAGATGTAGCCAATGCAGTTCAGGCAGTGATCGATGCCCTCAACAAGATGAAAGCCGCAATAAGCTCCAAGGATAAAGAGTCCATAAAAGCCGCGCATGAACAGCTAAAAAGCGCACGCAGCACCCTGAGAGCCCTGTGCCCCAAGAAAGGGGAGAAAAAGGGCGAGAAAAAAGAAACCACTTAAGCAACACTTTGTGCTGGCCGGAATTATGGCACTGTTCGTAAAAATCAGCTGCCCTCAGTAAATTTGTCTTTTAAAATCTATCCGGCAGACTCAAATTTGATGGAAAATCATTGGTCAATTCTTATTACGAATTCCCGGGCACTACGTCTCCTCATCCCCTCTTGCCTGTCAGGGTTTCAAAACAAGATTTGGATTAGTAATTGTCTTGTCGCCGCTGCAACGCCATAAACAGGGGACAAATTTCAATGAGTTTTTGCTTATCTTGACAGCGGAGTTTCCGTCGCCAAGTTTTGACTCAATAAAATATGCGATGGTATCGGAATTGTTTGCCGGCCCTGAATATCGGTTTCCGACAAATGTAATCCGGTCAATATCTGACTGGTCAGAAATATATGCATCATTGCCAAGGCGGACAAAACAGATATTGCTTTTTAGTTTCGCCCGGGAAAAAGTGTTGGTGGAAAAAACAATATTTTTACCTTGAAGGATTTGAACGTCATATCCGGGAGAGGAAGCCTTGAACGTGTTGCCAGTGACCGTGATGCCTTCCGTGATGTAATTGCTTGAGGCACATTGTTCTCCAATGACGATGTATGGCGAATCGTTTTGCCGCTTGTTAAATTGATTGTCTATCACGGTGACATTTGAGCAAGAAAATCCTTGCATGGTATCTCTGGAAATGCATAGGCAGGTGTCATAGCAGGTGTTAAAAATGTTCCGCTCTACCAAAATGGACTTTGACCGGCTAATATCCATTGCGGCGCGAATCCAGCCGCCGGATCCCGAGGCTCTGGAACACGCCACTGATTTCCGGTGATCTGAAATGGTATTGTTCTGAATGAGTGTTTCGGAGCCAGCATCGCTTCGTGTCTTGGCATGATATATTGAGTGCCGGGAGGCATTCACGATGGTATTGGATTTAATGGTGCAATTGCTTGTTCCTGCCAAGTGAATGCCATAGCCTTGCCCTGGCGCAGCTCCAAGTAGATTGTATATTTTATTACCAATAACTTGTGCATTTTTATATTCACCTGCCAAGTCGGCGTTAAGAGATATGCCAATATTGATGTCATGGATAAACAGGTTCTTGAAGATGACATCATGGATTGACTGACCGGAATTATTACCAATGGCGGCTTGTCCATATGCGGATTTCTGGCTGATACGATTGTCGGTAATAATCCTGAGTTTCGTTTCCAATTCCTCAGCACTCATATCCGAACGAGTTCCATAATGATCTCTCAGGTAAATCTCGCAATCTTTGCTGTTACCTATAAAAGCAATGCCCTTTTCATTTTCACCTGCCAGTTCAAGCGAATCAATTTGGATATTGCGGATATTGTTTCTCAATTCAAAAATACAGGCGCTTGAATTTGCTCCGGATAAAATCAGACAGCCATTCCCTGAGATTCGTATATTATCCTTGTTGTCTATGTATAGACCGAGAATCCGGTATCTCTCGTTTATCAGCAGGGTTTGTCCTGCCTGCATTGAGTTTATGCAGGACTGAATGGCTTCCGTGTTTTCGGGCGGGGATTTTGTCGGGCTCGCACCATGTTTCCTAACATCAATGTTGCTTGGCTGCAAAGGAATGTCGGCTGCCGTTGCCGTGAATGTGTTGTCATTGTCATGCGCATAGGACTCGGTCCATTTCGTCATCTGTGCCACGACAATAACGGCGACAATCAGCCAAAGTTTGTTTTTCATCGGGAATTTCCCAGGCAATGTTTCATTTTTGGTCATCCATGGGTTCCTTCCTGAAGCCGTGAAGGAATTTTGAATTCCCGTTTTGATTATAAACTTACTAGAACTGGTCTCAAAAGTCAAAAAGTCTTTGATTTCGCTTCTGCGAAGCGCCCAGCGATTTCGCCGGGGCCGAGCGGCCCTCCAATTCTGCCGCTCAGCTTTGCTTGCGGCGGTATGAAAAGGGTGCGTTGCACCCCGTGCCGCCAGTATCAAATACCTCGCCTGCTTACGCTGGCTCGGGAAGAGAAAAAGACTTTTGAGATGGCTTCTAGTTTTATTAGGGTAAACTTAAGTTCAGCTTTTTAGGATTAGCGTTCAAATTTCGGGATTTATGGCTAGGAAGTCAGGGAAGTTTGCAGCCAGATGCCTGACCCCTTTTATGTATTCGTCTATTTGCTCCTTTGTTCCGCAGATGCTTACCGCTCCGGCGGTCTTTCCATCTTCGGTAGGCATTGTCATATTGCCCAAGGCTACAAACCCGTTGAAATGCAGCTCTGAAATCGGGCAGATGAACATTTCCGCATCTTTCAGTATTGTCAGTCCGGCCGTCCCGACAAATTCGCCGAGTGCATTTGGTATAAGATACTTGACCATATGGTAGAATATGGGATGCATCAATGCATAGAGTTCAAACAACTCGTAACTCTCGCTCTTTCCCAACCTGGTCGTAAATATGCGCTGATTGAATTCCCGCTGGTATTCCAGAAACCCTTCCAAGGGATTTTTTTCATTGAAGAACTTTCTGGGAAGCATGAAAATGAAGCTTATATTGCGCTCCTTCGGGTCATTCATCATCAAGGAGGTGTCCACCGGGAAAATGAATTTCTTGTCCCGGAAATATTTTTGCCGGGCAAGCCCCCATATCAACATGCTCGGAACTGTGGCCGCGCCTCCCATTTCCACATAATACTTGTCATTGAGATATTTCCTGAACTTTAGGAAACGCTCGAAGGATACATAGACTTTTGCACGGTAGGTATTGTTTCCGCAAGAAGCCATCTCTGTTTTCATCACGTCTTTTTCAATGGCGGGATATCTCACAGGCCCCATTTCGCCCCATTCCGTTTTTAGCTCCTGCAGCATCTCCTGCATGGGAATCCCGTCGACAGGCACGTGATGATATTGGCACCAGAGGTCCGCTTCAGAGTAATCGGAGGTGAACTGGCAAAGTATATTGAGAAGTCCAAAGCCTGGATGGCTGTATGCCCTGAAGTCCGGCGTGGACATCCTCTCCTGATTTCCAACCTCATGGTCGAGAGTCTGGAAATGTATGAAGGATGCATTCATCAGGCGTCTGACAATGTGCCTTAATTGCTGATGCCCCTTAAAAGACAGTCCTTTGACTTTGTTGGCCCAGCGCCTCAGTTTTTTGTAGATGACCCAGGAACGTTTTTGCTCACCAACGTTCTTGGTCTCATTGTAGGCGCCAATGAATCTGGCAAGAAGATTCTCAATGATCTCGTCGCCGATGAGAGGGAATCTGCTGTATTCCCTGTCGAAACAGGGAACGAGCCTGAGGATCTCACCCTGGCTGTTGAATTCAGCCTCGACAATATCGGTGAAGAAGGACTTTTTCCTTCTGGTAAGGAAGAAGCCCCAGTCAATTGTCCAGCGGCAATCCGGTTTTTTGCGGATGAAGTCGGCGAGCCTGTCGATCAGGATTTTCTTGGCCGCCTCAGTATCCACCGGAATATTGTTTCCTCCCAGATAGTTTATTCTGAAGGCTGCAAGAATGAATTTTGAATGTTCCCTGCGGAGAAAAATTCCCGAAACTTTTCTCCAGCCATTTATTTTTGTCTTGAAGCCGATCTTCTTCATGAATTGCAGCATTTTGATCATAAGAATCATCAGGAAGACACCGAAACTCCAACGGTCGATAAGCCTTCTCATCTTCATTTTTCTGGGGGAATTTGCCGGCAACTTCATTGTTTCTGGGGGGCCGTTTTTGCGTTGCTTCTCGTTCTCCTTCCCCGCATCCGCCAGCGCCGCCTGTCCCTGCATCTCCCCATCTCTCTGCGGACCTAGAAAGTTTGTCAGTGCCTCTGCCGTTTCAAAGGGCATTTCCTCCTGGGGTGAATGGCCGCAATTATAGATGATCTTGAGTTCGGCATTCTTGAGTTCGGACTTGAGTTTCAAGGCGTCAATGAGATCTATGACAATATCCTCATTCCCCCAGACGATCAGAGTTGGAGCGGATATCTCCTTGAGTTTCTCGTGGCAGTATCTTAGATTTGCTATTGCTATCTGCTTGGCGGAAGCATACAGGCAATCCTTTGCTTTTTCCTGCCTGAGAATAGCGCTATACTCCCTTATTGCTTCGTCATCTATTTTCCCGTGGTCAAAAAATGACGGCCCCATCAAACTGGAGACAATAAATTCCTCATCAGGCATCTTCATCGCCTCGTTTGCGGGAGAGGCAACGCTTGTGTCATTTATGAAATCTGGCAGCTTGTGGAAGGCTCCGGCGCTGTCAATCAGGACAAGGCTGCTTATTCTGGAGTTAATTTTTTCATCAGAAAGGATGAGCAGGCTGATTGCGCCTCCCATCGAATGCCCTACAAGGGCAAGGTCCTCCAGTCCCAGCTTGCTGATGAATTCGGATACGATCTGTGCCTGGTCGAAATGGGAAAGATAATCGTCGCATCTTTTTTCGGAATGTCCGAACCCCTTCAGGTCGATAGTTATGAACCTGAACTTGGGGGGCATGTGGCCTATCATCTTCATCCAGGAATAAGATGATGCGGCGAAATCGTGGATGAACAGTATGGGGCGGCCCTTGCCGCTGTCGGTATATGCAATCGAAATATCGTTTATAATTATATGTTTGTAGTCAATTGCATTCATATACATATCAGGAAATAAGTCACGCCATTATGAGAATTCTTATTGAATCTATAAGATTAGCATATGACATGTAAAAGTAAATTCGAGTACGGAATTTTTAAAGAGCCGTCCTGTCAAAACTTATTTATCCTTACTCGGCACCGCCAGCCGCCTTCTCTTTTCCGTCTGTTTTTTTGTGGCCATCTCAAGAAGATAATAACTTACGTTGTCGGCAAATTCCTGGCTCTTGGTGATTCCCATGTGTGCTGCAAAGATATGAATTACGACCTGCCATTTGATGGGCGAGTCCGCAAAAGGTTTCCATTCCCCCCCTTCACGGTCATCCATACGCGCACTTGAAGCCAGGACTTTCCCATCGCCGGCCTCATATGCAGTGACTTTAAATGCCCCGGTATTGCGGTCGACTTCGAGGGTTCTCCTTGTCGGAACCGCATCTCCCAGGAACAGGTACAGGGCCACGTCATCGGGAGGAGCAGCTTCTACTTTCATGGCGTCGGTGAATTGTTTGGCTCTTTTCAGGCATTTCTCCAGATGATCAACGGCGATTGCATGCCTCTCCTCGGGAGTCTTCGCATTTGGAAGAATGATTTTCAATGCTTCATCCTGTTTTGGGTCTGCGAGGCCCCACTGAAACTTTTTCCAGACTTCCGGATCGAAAATGTCAATGGCCGTCCTTGTAGGATCATCCTTGTAGATCACTGAGCGGGTGCTTACAAGGGGCAGCATTTGATAGTAGGTTGGGAATGTGCCGATGACTCCCGGAGGATAAACCGGAGCCTGGGGTGAGAGCTGGAGCCCCTTTTGCAGTTCAACGAAAGTATCAAGATATCCGGCATTTGGGGTTGCGACAATTATAAGCTTGTCAATGTATTTGCTCCCCTGCCAGCCAAGTACAGGAAGGGAACCGTCCTCCGGCATATCCTGGTTTCCGTATTGAAGGTAGTAACGGGAAAGCAGGCCCCCCATCGAATGTGCTACGATATCAAACTGGACGTCATAATCAGGCAAGCCGTAGCATCTTTTGTACTGCTCCTGCATATAAGCCCTTTTCTGCATGATGAATTCATGGAGCCTGGCCGCATTCTCAGGAAGATCGCGGCGCCAGTCATAGTAAAAAACAAACAATGAAAAGAAATTTTTGCCTTCGGGAAGAGGTTTATCCTCGGGAACATATCCGGAATTCGCAATGATTTCGAGCATCTTGTCATATGCTTCCATGTTGTAATGCATACCCAGTATCCTGATGTCCACACTGTTAAGGATCGAGACTGGGCGTATATCGTTTTTCAAGTCCTTGAGGGGTTTTCCAATTGCCATTGGAATGCTGATACCTTTCAATTGGTCGTTTGAAAAACCCTTCAGCAAATCCATCCCCGTGAATTCGCCCCAAATAAGCTGTCCTGTCTTTGTGTTTTGAAGCTTCGCCCCCAGAAATCCGTGGATGATTATAACCGGATTACGTTCAACCCCTTCATAAGCCATGGATTTCTTTGCCAGTGTGCTGTAAAGAGGCCGGTTATAGATGGCTATTGAGTCATATGAACCGACTGAAGGGTCTGTTGAAGAACAACTTACCTGCAGGAAAGTAATCAGAATGAATGTGAAATACACGGCTTGGTTTTTCATTGTTTCAGTGCTCGCAAGGTTTTGATTTAAGGTATGGTTCGCCGGATTCTTAACGCCCATTGACTTTAGAAGTTACGGTAGAACTGGGTAAAATACAAGAAAAACCTGACAAATTAAGAATATAACAAAATTCATATATGGATTAATGGCAATTTGCACTTTTTTGGAGAAGCCGTCCCCTTGTCAGAATAAATGGAAAAGCCCGGCCTTGAGGGCCGGGCTGAAAACCGCGTTTGCGGCATTCTTAGTGAGCTTGTGCGCAGCGGAGTTCGGAGACCTCCGCTATTTCCTCTGGCAGGAATGCTGGCTCCTCGGTCTGCGGCTGGATGTAGTAGAAGGACTTGCCTTCGTAGTTCCTTAGCAGTACCTGGTTGTCGTTGATGCCCACCATGTACTCTGGCAGGAGCGGAATCTTGCCTCCTCCTCCGGGAGCGTCGATGACGTAATGGGGGACGCCCAGTCCGGAAGTCCAACCGCGCAGAGACTTCACTATTTCAAGGCCCTTTTCGACCTTCGTGCGGAAATGCTCGGTGCCATAGACCATGTCTGCCTGGTAGATGTAGTAGGGGCGGACACGGGCGCGAAGCAGCGCGTGCATGAGGGCTTTCATCACCTGCGGGTCATCATTGATGCCCTTGAGGAGAACGGTTTGGCAACCGAGCGGGATTCCGGCGTCGGCAAGACGTCCAAGAGCCTTGACTGCTTTCGGAGTGAGTTCGTCGGGATGGTTGAAGTGCACGTTCATGTAGAGGGGATGGTACTTCTTGAGCATCTTGACGAGTTTGGCCGTGATCCGGTGCGGAAGGAAGCAGGTTACGCGGCTGCCGATGCGGATGATCTGGACGTGCGGGATTGCGCGGAGATTGCTGAGGATGTATTCGAGGCGCTCGTCAGAGAGAAGGAGAGGGTCGCCGCCGGAAACGATCACGTCGCGGATTTCGGGATGCTTGCGGATGTAGTTGATTCCTTCGTCAATAAAATCGCCACAGATTTTCAGGGGGTCGCCAACCTTGCGCTTGCGGGTGCAGAAACGGCAGTAGGAAGCGCAGACGTGCGAGACAAGGAAGAGGCAGCGGTCTGGGTAGCGGTGAACGATGTTTTTGACCGGCGAATCCCTGTCTTCCGCAAGCGGGTCGTTGAGAAGCTTGCTGTCGTAGTCGTCGGCAAGCTCACGGGTATCGGGGACGACCTGCTTGTAGATGGGGTCGCCTTTCTCCTTGATGAGGGAGAGGTAGTAGGGAGTGATGCGGATCGAAAATTTATTTTCAATTTCTTTGAGTTCCCCCAAGGGAATGTCGAATTTCTCCGACAGCTCCTCGGCCGATGTGATGCTTTTACTTAATTGTCGTTGCCATTCTTGCATTGTTGGGAGTGTTCTCCTTTCTATACGGCTTAAAATTTCTTTTCGTCGTTCTGTTTTCGTTTAACAAAGATGCACCTGTCATCCCCTACGCGGTAGAAGTCCTTGATTATGGCTGCCACCTCGTAGCCGTTGCGTATGTAAAACTCCCGTGTCGGGGAGTATTTTTCCATGGAGGACGTTTCTATGATGATCATGCGCCCGCCCCTTTGGGCAACCTGCTCCTCGCAGAATTTGAGCAGCATTTTGCCGATGCCGGAGCGGTGGATTGTGGGATCGACGGCAATCCAGTAGAGGTCGTAGGTGCCTTCCGTTGCGGCCGCGGGGCCGAAACATACATAGCCCGCTACTGCGCCATCTTTTTCCGCGGTGAAGATGATGTAATCCTTTTGGTCTTTCTTGTCCAGGGCTATATCTATGAGTTCCAGCGCAACATCCACTTCCGCCTCTGTGAAGACGTTTGTGGCACGGATGATTTTTTCAAGGGCTGCGCGGTCTTTGCGCTTCAGAGGCCTTATGGAGACATCATGGGTCATAAGATACCTGCGCTTTCTGAAATCATTGATTCGACGAAATCCTCGTAGCTGAGGCCGGCGGCCTTGAGGGCCTTCGAGAAACCGGCATCCGGGGATATGTCAGGGTTCGGGTTGAATTCGAGTACGAAAATATTTTCCTTGGAGTCCATGCGGAGGTCTACGCGCCCGTAACCGCGACCGCCTAGCGCCTTGTATACCCGGAGGGAGATATCCTGGAGTTTTGCCGCGAGAGATGGTTCGATGGGGGCAGGGCAGACGGACGGGGTCTTTGCGTAGAGAGGATGATCCTTGAGCCATTTTGCCTCGTAACTTGTGATGCGCGGTTCCTCCTTGGAGAGCTTGTCGAAGCATATTTCCGCGACCGGGAGTGCGCGGGGCGACTTGACGCCCAGCACGGCCACATTGAATTCGCGTCCGTCGATGTACTCTTCCACGAGGATTGGCTGATGGTACTTGGAGAGGAGCCTCTTGACGCTCTTCTGGAGTTCGGCAAGGTTGCGGATGATTGCATCTGCCATGATTCCAAGGCTGGCATCCTCGCGGGAAGGTTTGGCTATCAGGGGAAAGTTCAGGTTTGTGCTTTCCGGCACGGCTTCGCAAAGCTCGAAGGCCGGAGTTGGGATCCCCTTGGCAATGAAGAGCTGCTTTGAGAGAGCCTTGTCCTGGGAAATTCCGAGAGTGAGGGCTCCATTGCCGGTGTGCGCCACGTTGAGAAGTTCCCAAATCGCGGCCATGTGCATTTCATAGCGTGCCTGTCCGGCAAGGCCTTCGCAAAGATTGAAGACAAGGTCAGGGGCGAGTTTTCGCACCTGCGCGAGGCAGGTGTCGAGGCTGCGGACAGGCAATAGTGTGGACTTGCGTCCGGTGGCCAGAATTGTCCGATGCACGGCGTCAGCCTCGTCTATGACCGCGGCCTCGGAAATCTGATCCGGATCCGGGTCATCGGGGGCGTCGCCATCAGGATCGTTGTAGGCGACGACCACGTGCATCTGTGTCCGTCTGTTGTTGCAGTTGTGTTTCATTTCCCCTTTTTCAACCCATATCGCAAAATGGCCGTATCGACCACCTTGTTGATCATTTCTTCATAGCTGTAGCCGGCGGCCCGTGCGCCTTTCGGGAAACAGGAGTTGTCCTCGGGTTTCGGCAGGATGCCGGGAAGGGGATTTACCTCAAGTATGTTTGGCTCACCCCTTGCGTCAAAACGGACATCTATGCGGGCCCAGTCCCGGAGTCCGAGAACTTCGAATGTGCGTCTCACAAGGCCTTCAACCTTTTTCTTGTCCCTGGCGGAGAGTTTTGCCGGGCACTGGAAGATTTCGAGCGGCTTTTCGGCGGTGTCCCATATCCATTTTGCCTCATAGGAATAGATATGCCGTGCGCCCTTAGGAAGCGTGCCGTAGTTCATTGCGACTATGGGAAGGACTTCAAGTTTTGAGCCGTTGCCAATCATTGGAACGGTCATTTCCATGCCGGGCAGGAACTCTTCCAGTATCACGGCCTGCTCGTACTTGGCGAGCTTTTCCTTGATGCGGCGAAGTGCAACGGCGGGGGTTTCCACGACGGAATCGTCGAAAATTCCCTTGCTGCTTCCTTCAGCGACGGGCTTGACGATTGCGGGGTACTTGAACTTTTTGAGTTCCTTCAGCGTGGCTCCCTGCCCAGGATGGCAGACGATAAACGGTGCATTAGGGATGCCGTAATGGGTCAGGACTTCCTTTGTGCGGGCCTTGTTGAGGCAGAGCGCGAGTGAGAGCGGGCCTGAGCCTGTATAAGGGATTGCAAGTTTTTCGCAGATCATCGGGATGTAGGATTCACGGCAGTCGCCATAAAGTCCTTCCGCGATATTAAAGACTAAATGAGGTTTGATTTCTGAGAGTTTCGGCAGGGAGTGGAGGTCGGCTTCTATCCCAATCGCCTGATGGCCGCCCGACCTTAACGCCTTGAGGACGGCGTTGATCGTGTCGGGACTGTCGCCTTCAGCGAAGAAATCCTTCGGGGCGCTAGAGTCCCCGCGACTACTGGGAGGCCTCCATCTGCTATACTCCTCCAAGAGCCCTTCTTTACTGCTGAAGGTCAGTGCAATCTTCATTTAAAAAATACCAAATTCCTTTCCGTGTGGCTTGGAATGCGTATAAGATTGATTTGCATATATCATATTCAAATGGCCAGTGCAAAAAAAACCAAAAATTTTTAGTGTTTTTCTTGCCTGTATCTGTCAAAACATTGGCAGCTTCTAAAAAACGTTTGCAAAACCCTCACAAAAAACTAATGACAAAAATCCCTGTGCGTAGATTCTGCGGCGTTGAAATGAACCCGGCTGCCCGTATATTAGAAATCAAAATTTGTCGCGGCTTTTTCCTCCTTGATCGGAGGGATGGGTCGTTTCGCCTTTCCGTCCTGTCCCCCGGGTCTTGGCGGATGTTTTAAGAATCTGGCGTGAAGGATTGGCGCCATGATGGTAAAAAAAGATTCTCTCGAACATTGGGCCGTGGAAGATTCTGTTGAACTTTACGGCATACGCAACTGGGGGGCAAATTATTTTGACGTGTCCCAGAAGGGAGAGGTGGTCGTAACTCCTTTCCGTGACGGCGGCAAGGTTTCCGTAAGCCTCATGGACATCCTTTCCGGCGTAAAGGACCGCGGTCTTGACGCCCCGGTTCTCCTGCGCATCAGGAATATCCTCGACTCCCAGATATCCCTGCTTCATGACAGCTTTCGCAAAGCCATTTCCCAGTACGGCTACAAGGGCTCCTACAAAGGAGTCTACCCCATAAAGGTCAACCAGCAGGAACAGGTTGTCGAAGAAATCACAAAGTTCGGAGCGCGCTGTAACCACGGACTCGAGGCCGGCAGCAAGGCGGAACTCATTGCCGCAATCGGCATGCTCAAGGATCCCGAGGCCTGCCTTATCTGCAACGGCTACAAGGACGAGGAATTTATTGACCTTGGCCTTTACGCACGCAAACTGGGGCTCCAGTGCTTCTTCGTGCTCGAAATGCCCAGTGAACTCGACCTTATCCTCGAGCGCGCCGAAAAGCTCAACATCAAACCTCTTATCGGCCTTCGCGTCAAACTCTCCACCAAGGGCAGCGGGCAGTGGAACGAGTCCGGCGGCGACCGCAGCGTTTTCGGGCTGAATATCACCCAGATTGTCGATGTCGTGGACACCCTCCGCAAGAAAAACATGCTGGATTGCCTCAAGCTCCTCCACTACCACATAGGCTCGCAAATCCCGAATATCCGCGATATCCGTGCGGGAATCCTTGAGGCGTGCCGCGTTTATTCCGGCCTCGTCCAGGAAGGCGCTCCAATGGGATTCCTAGACCTTGGCGGTGGCCTCGCCGTGGACTATGACGGATCACACACCAATTTCGCCGGCAGCCGCAACTATTCCCTTGACGAATATTGCGAGGACATTGTCGAAACCGTTACAAAGTGCCTCGACGAGAAAAAGATCCCGCATCCCGATATCATCACAGAATCAGGACGCGCCACCGTGGCCTACTATTCCGTCCTTATCTTCAACGTGCTGGATGTTACGAAGTTCGAGGCCGATCCTATCCCGGAATCACTTCCCGAAAATGCCGACAGCAATATCGTCAGCCTGATGGAGGTCTACCGCTCGCTCAACGCAAAAAACATCCAGGAATGCTACCACGACGCCATCTACCACCGCGACGAAGTCCGCCAGCTCTTTAAGAATGGCGACATCTCCCTCCGTGAGCGAGCAATGGCCGAGGCTATCTTCTGGCAGATAGTGACGATGATCTCCCGCGAAATCAAAAAGCAGAAATACATTCCCGACGAGTTCGAAAACCTG
>Ga0154565_1020_pt2 | contig 39128 bp, 37 predicted proteins | sample RifGroF2_FD_105708 | JGI IMG/M metagenome (GOLD analysis project Ga0154565, IMG submission 105708) | Lentisphaerae bacterium GWF2_52_8 | reverse complement strand
TCCGGCTGCGGTGTTGAACAACCGGGCTTCAGCCAGTTCGCCGTCGGACATTTTTGACGATATCTTTTAGCTGGACAGAATGTCAGGAGAACGCTTCAATACTCTGCTCACAGCGCTGCCTCCTCCGGGGACGCGCCGCCTTGCTTTGCACGTCCTTCCCAAGGCTGAACGGGCTTTGCAGTCCGGACACCCCTGGCTTTTTTCCGAGGGCATTGTGGAACAGAACTGCGAGGGTTCGGCAGGAGACATTGCAGTTGTTTTTGACAAACGCGACCGCTTTCTTGCCGCAGGACTCTATGATCCGGATTCAATAATACGCGTCAGAATCCTTGCGAACGGCCAGTCCGAGCCTATCGGCCCCTCTCTCTTTATGGGAAGACTTTCTGCCGCCGCCGCCAAACGGCGCGGTTTTGAACCCCGCGGAACCAACGGCTACCGGCTTGTGAACGGCGAGAACGATGGACTCCCCGGCCTCGTCATAGACCGTTATGCGGATACTTATGTGCTTAAACTCTATACTGCTGCCTGGGTGCTGCATCTGCCGGGGATATGTTCGGCGCTTGATGAGCTTTGCGCTCCTCCCAATCTCGTCCTGCGCCTGAACAAGGCGACGAGGGCGCTTCCGGAAAAACTGTTCGGCCTTTCTGAAGGACAGGCTCTTGCGGGAACGAACGCGCAGACGGTCTTTTCAGAAAACAATCTGCTTTTTGAGGTTGACCCTGTTCATGGGCAGAAGACCGGCTTCTTTCTTGACCAGCGTGAGAATCGCTCTAAGGTCGGCAAGCTTGCGGGAGGAAAGAGCGTCTTAAATGTGTTTTCCTACACCGGAGGATTCTCTCTCTATGCCGCGCGCGGGGGGGCCTCTCACGTCGCAAGCCTTGATATCAGCCGGCCCGCGCTAGATGCCGCCGTCCGCAACTTTAAGCTCAACTGCTCCGATCCGAACGTTGCCGCCGCCAGGCACGAGCTTATCGCCGAAGACGCCTTCCGGGCCTTGTCTTCTCTGGCGGAAAGGAAGCAATTTTTTGATATGCTCATTGTCGATCCGCCATCCTTTGCCCAGAAGAATGCCGACCGCCACAACGCGCTGCAAGCCTATGCGCGGCTTACGAAGTTTGCCTTGCGCGTGCTCAGGCCCGGAGGCGTTCTCGTTTCAGCTTCGTGCTCAAGCCGGGTTGATGCCAATACTTTCTTCGATACCGTGAATTCTGCCGCTGCCGCATGCCGTCGGCCTCTTCACGAGATTGAACGCACTGCCCACGCCAAAGACCATCCTGTGACCTATAGGGAAGGCGCGTATTTGAAGTGTGTCTTTGCGGTGGTGCCGTAGATGATCTATCTGCTGACGAGACGGCTGAAATTCCCATCGAAAAGGGCTTCTCTCTCGTCCTGAGTCAGATCTTCAAAGAGGGCGCCGTGGACGTAAACCGCAGGATTGTTGATGGGGTAATCTGTGCCGAAAAGAATCTTTTCTTTTCCTGCCATGTTGATTGAGGCGCGGAGCATTCCATAGCGGTCAATGCCAGAACCAGAAATGTCCAGGTGCAGGTTTGGGTGCTTCGCTACGAGAGCCGCGCGACGGAGAATATCGCTTGGCCCCGGGCCGGGATGCGCTAGCACAAGATTAAGGTCTGGTACGGAACTGCAGAGTGTTTCGATAACGTCCATATCATCGCAGTGAAAGTTCACGACAGCGCCGTGTTTTGCAGCAACACGCATGATGCAAAGCGCATCTTCTGTGGCGTAGTCTGTGTCGTAGCCCATGCAGTAGCCAACAAGTTCGCCGACCCAGCGGACAGCTTCTTGTCCGCAGCATCGCTCTAATTCCAGGCAGGACTCTTCGGGGAATTTGGGGTGGATATGGATGCCTGGCACGTAGAAATCCGGAAACTCATTTCGCAAGCGGAGCGCCTTGTCGTTGAGAGCCCTCACCTCTGCGAAAGAGCTTGGCGTCATTCTTGCAATGGGTGCGCCGCAGGCGCGGGATATGCCTGCGCGCCTCAATGTATCAATCTGGGACTTGATATCTCCGATATTTCCAAAACAGCCGAAATTGGTTTCAGGATCGAGCGCAGGATGGATATGACAATCAGTGATGCGTCCAGAAAACTGACTCATTGCCGGAGGTCTTTCTTTTTTGATATTTATGCGAATGGAGAGAGTTCGCGGAGCGCCAGGGGGATGAGTTCCGGGAGCTCGTCAGCGATAAGCCCGCGGTCTCCAAATGGGCTCAGTTCCCCCGCAAGGCCATGCGCAAAAACTGCAGCGCGTGCCGCGTCGAAAGCAGGCATTCCTGCAGCGAGGAATGCGCCAATTGTCCCTGAAAGCACGTCGCCGCTGCCTGCCGTGGCCAGCGCGGGGGAACCGCTGCCGTTGACTGCCCAGTTCCCATCAGGTGATGCGACAATCGAGCGATGCCCCTTCAGTACGACAATTCCGCCGGTTTTTTGAGCGAGCGAGAGGGCTTGGAGGCTTCGTTCATTTTCAGTCTTCAGCCCAAAGCCATCAAGAAGCCGCCTCATTTCTCCCGGGTGCGGAGTGAGGATCAGCGGAGCATTGCGGCTTGGGAGGATTTTGGGATTTGCAGCCAGAAGATTGAGCGCATCGGCATCGAGCACGAGCGCTTTTTCGAGGCGGCAGGCCCAGCCCAGCACGGGCAGGATTCCATTCTCTTGCGAGATGCCAGGGCCAAAGACTACGGCATCGACCGAGGCGGCCAAGTCCTCCAGCGACGCAAGCGATTCGGCGCAGAAGACCCCGCATCCGGCATCGGGCAGTGCACGCGGTATTATCGCGTTGGTGTCATTTTTGACATTTGCCGCAGAGGGAAACGCCAGGAAAACTAGTCCGGCTCCGCTTCGGAGGGCCGCATTTGCCGAAAGCGCCGGAGCGCCGGGATAGGCACTGCTTCCTCCTGCGACAAGGACTCTGCCGCACGAATTTTTGTGAGAATCTGCTGGAAGCCTGGGCAGGAGCGGTCGGATATCCTCGTGCATCGTGACGTTGATATCGGATTTTGTCTCAGCGACAAAAGCATCCGGAATCCCGATATCGACACAGCGCAGAAGTCCGCAGAGTCCGGGGCCGCGATTCAGAAAAAAACCTCTCTTAGGCAAGCCCATCGCGATTGTCATGTCGGCGCGCATTGCGGTTTCCGCGCAAGTGCCATCGCTGGCGTCAAGCCCGGAGGGAATATCGAGCGCGATCACGGGGAGGCCGCTTGCGTTGACGATTTTGATCCATTGGTCGCAGGGCTGGCGCGGCGCTCCGGTGCTTCCCGTTCCGAGGAGAGCGTCGACAATGATGTCGCCTGGCATGAAATCGTGCTTGCCAAGCTCGTTTTTCACAATGCATGGGACGTCTGCCGGAAGGCGTAGCGCGTGGGTTTTTGCGTCTTTGGGAAGCTCGTCGGGATTGCAGATAGAATAAACTATGACGGGGATTGGGGAGAAGTTTTCACGGAGGAAGCGTGCCGCGACATAAGCGTCGCCTCCGTTGTTTCCCTTGCCCGCAAGGAGGATGATCCTTTGCGCGTGAATTCCTGGGAGCGAGCGGAGGAACGACGCGATTATTTTTCCAGCGCCGATACCTGCGCGAGCCATGAGGAGTTCGCCGGAAATTCCGGCTTCTTCTATCGTGCGCTTGTCTAGCGTGCGCATCTGTGCGGCGGAAACGGCTTTCATGGCCTCACCTGTCGCTGGTCCGGATACTATTTAGCGGTCAAGCTTTTTCCAAATGGGCTCGACGTCCAGAATTTTGTTGGCCTTGGCCGCCTGGTCGATGCAGATTGCCAGGACGGCGCTCTCGAGGCCTTCGTCGCCGCTGCATGAGGGCATGGCCTTGGGCTGGGTCATGGGGCCCTCATAGAGTTCCTTCATGAGGAAGGAATCGCCACCGCCGTGGCCATCGCCCCCAAAGGTGATCGTGATTGTGTTTTCGCCTAGGGGTGCGTATTTGAGCGTGCCGGCATAAAGTTCGATGATCATGTTTCCCTTGGTGCAGGAGAAGGACATTCTGCGTTCGGGTATCTGGTTGCTCATGGTCGCCTGGAACATGACCTTGATCCCGTTGCGGTACTGGAAGATTGCGACCTGGTTGTCCATCAGGTCCTTGTCGGCGGTGAAGGGGTTGTCGAGGGCGTGGGCGTCGCCCCATACCTTCGGGAATACCTTGTCTCCATGCTTCTTGAAGATATCATTGTGCTTTGGCGTGAAGAAGTCGAGGCCGCCGAATGAGGCGACCTTTGAGACCTTCGAATCACAGAACCAGTTGATGAGGTCGAGGTCATGGCAGCATTTTTCTAGGATGTGTGGGCCGGCGTACTTTGTGTGCCTGCGCCAGTTGCGCATGATGTAGGCCCCGTGGTAAGGGGCGATGTTTTCGTTTGCGTCGATGCTCAGTATCTTGCCTAGGATGCCGGACTCAAGGAGTTCCTTTGCCTTGCGGTAGATCGGGGCGTAACGCAAGACGAAGCCGGTGGCGAATTTGAGGCGCGATTTCTTGTGGGCCTCGAAGATTTCCTGGCAATCCTTCACCTCTGTCGCAAGGGGTTTTTCGGAGAAGACATGCTTGCCTGCCTTGAAGCCTGCTAGGATGTGTTCCTTGTGGTAGGCGTTCGGGGAAAAGACCATCACCCACTCCACTCCCTTGACGGCTATGGCCTCATGGTAGGTCTTGCAGATCCTGGTTTCCGGCGATTCCCAATGCTTGAGGGCGAGCTTCATGATTTTCTGGTCGGGGTCATAGACGGAGAGGACCTTCACCTTCCGCCCGGAGTCGTTAAGAAGATTGCCGACGACCCCGCGCGAACGCGCCCCGGCGCCGATGACTGCGACATTGACAATGCTTTTCTTTGCGGATGCCATATTCATTGATTCCTTAGCTGGATGATCTTGACAAACGAATTCAAAACAAGTAGCACGGGGCTCATGCTTAGTCAAACCTGGATAATGCGCCGATGATGATTGTTTGTTTGGAGAAGTGCTTGGAAAAATTCCATAATAATGTGATATTAGGAGATGGGCTTGCTGAATTCCAGGTGCTTTCTGAAATATCGGAATGGGCCATGAAGATAGAAAATGCATTGAAGTTCGTTGGCGAAGAGGCTTCGCTTGAGGCAATTTCATCGTTTTGGGATGAATTTGAAAAGACTGCGCCGGAACCTTTCCTCGAAGAGTCCGTGCTTTTGGAAAACGCGCGTTTTTGTTCTGTACACGAATCTTTGCTCAAGCCGCTGATGGAAGCCGCCGCAAAGATACGCTGTTCTCCCGAACTCTCAGGGCTTGTCAGGTACGTTCACTGGACGAACTTTGTCAGGGAGGGAGAGCACCCCAAGTGGCCTGCGGATTGGCCTCTTTTCAAGTCGCTGCTCGGCGAAGAGCATTGCGGCTGCGTCTACCTGCTTGCCGCTGCGGGCTATGTTCCCCAGCTCAAGGCTTACCACAAGGCACTTGGCCTGCCGGATGAAATTACTCGTGGCACTGCGGCTCAGGTCGGCTCCTATGCGGAGAATTACCGGCGAGGCAAAAATGGCTTTGCCGGCTTGTATCCCCGGCAGTACTCCTGGCTCAGAAATTACCTTTTTGGCAACCTGTATTTCAGGATAGGCCGTTTTGAATACTGGTCGAAGCCCTATGGCGGGCAGTGTACGGTGTGCAGGCACAAGACTGGCCGCAATATCGTGACTTTTGCAAAGGGCGAACTCAAGTTTGACAAGTATGGTTTTGCCCTTGACCAGGCAGCTGTTGCGCCTGAGCACGAGTGGACTTCCGAACTTATTATTGGTGAAGATTCCATTAAGGGGCATCCTGTGGCCGCCGATGGGAGCACCTCAAAAAAGCTTATGGAGCTTTCTTTGGGAGACTGGGAGATAATCCTCAGGGAAGGCACGGCAATTCTCGACATGCACATTCCGGCCGGAGGCGGCATGGATACCGACACAAGCTTCGATTCTTTCCGCCGCGCCAAGGCCTTTTTTGAGGAGCGCTTTCCTGAAAAGAAACACGTTGCCGTAATATGTCAGTCCTGGGTCTTCAATCCGAACCTGCCAGAGGTTCTCCCCTCATCCTCGAACCTTGTCCGTTTGCTCAAGAACATTCACCTTTATCCCACTGCTTCCTCAAGAGAGGAAGGGTTCTGGTTTATTTTCCTGATGGACAAGTTCGACCTGGCGACAGCTTCGAGGGAGAGCAGCCTTCAGCGAGCCATACTTGATTACATTTCCTGCGGGCGGCGCTGGCGCGGCGGCGGAATGTTCGTGCTGCTCGACGAGATCAAATAGCTGGTTTTATGACTTTACAATGCGCCCGGAGCGGGCGTAAAAATAGGAGTTTAAAAAGAAGATGAGCAAGGCGGTAAAGAGCAAGAAAAAGTCAACAGCTCCCGGAAAAAAACTGAGAGTTGCCTGTATCGGCGCCGGCGGCATCGCCGCTGCACACATGAGCGAGTATGCCAAGATGAAGGACGTGGAGATTGTGGGCCTCGCGGACCCGATGCTGGAGCCGATGCACCAGAAGGCCAAAGACTTCAATATCCCGCTTGAGAACTGCTTTGCAGACTATGAAGAGATGCTCAAAAAGCTTGCGCCGGATGCCGTCAGCGTCTGTTCTCCGAACTATGCGCATGCGCCAAACACAATAGCCGCGCTTCGCGCCGGGGTGCACGTGATTGTGGAGAAACCGATGGCGATGAATGCTGTCGAGGCGCAGAAAATGATTGACGCCGCAAAAAAATACGGCCGCAAGCTCATCATAGGGTTCCAGTGGCGTTTTGACGGGCGCAGCTCATTCCTCCGCCAGGCCGCGAATGACGGTGTCTTCGGCAATATCCTTTACGCCAAGGTACAGGCCCTGCGCAGACGCGGAATACCAAACTGGGGTGTTTTCGGGCGCAAGGAGCTTCAGGGCGGAGGCCCGATGATAGACATCGGCGTCCACAGCCTGGAAATGTGCCACTATGTGATGGGTTCTCCCAGGCCGGTTGCAGCCGTCGGCAATTGCTTTACCTATCTCGGCAACAAGCCCAGCGATACCAATTGCTCATGGCCGGGCTGGGACTGGAAGACTTACAGCGTCGAAGACCTCGCGGTGGGCATGATCCGCTTTGAAAATGGCGCGATGCTGAACATCGAGGCATCCTTTGCGGCGCATATCGAGAAGGATGTTTTCAACTTCAGTATTCATGGCGATAAGGGCGGCTGTCAGTTCGAGCCCACGATGCTCTTTACCGACGCCCACAAGCACATGCTCAACATGACCCCATCTTTCATAGGAAATTCAAACTGGGGCGGCGTCTGGGTCGGGAAGATGCGCAACTTCGTCGAGCACTGCCTTTATGATGTGCCGACAATCGCGCCTGCCGAGCACGGGCTGATGTCGCAGAAGATGCTGGATGCGGTTTACGAGTCGGCCTCCAAGGGCGGCAGGGAAGTCGCGATCAAGTAAAAAACACTGGAGAGGGAGGGATTCCTGTCCCTCCCTTTGATTTAAAAAAAGGCTAGACCTGATGATGAAGCTCAAAACTATCTGTCTCCATACGGCAACACTACTTTTCCTCTCACTGAATCTCGTCGCGGCAGAGCCGATTGTGAAGAACGGCGACAAGATTGCCTTTCTTGGCGATTCCATCACGCAGCAGGGGGTAGGGCTTCCAAGCGGTTATGTGAATCTCGTGATGAAAGGGCTGGCGGTCAATGATATCAAGGCGGAAATGATCCCGGCAGGCATCAGCGGGCACAAATCCGATCAGATGCTTGCCAGGCTCGAAAAGGATGTTCTCAATAAAAAGCCTCAAATAATGACCCTGAGCTGCGGCGTCAACGACGTCTGGCATGGCGCGAAGGGGATCCAGTTGCCGCAATACAAAGAAAACATCACCAAGATTGTAGAGCAGGCACAGGCGGCAAACATCAAGGTCGTCATCCTGACGTCCACGATGATAAAAGAGGACCAGGCAAACCCCGAGAACCAGAAGCTCGTCGAGTATAATAATTTTCTCAGGGAGATTGCAAAGGAGAAAGGCTGCCCTCTTGCCGATCTCAATGCCGAGATGCAGGCAAGCATCAAGGAGCTTGCGTCCAAGATGCCGAAGCCTGCAAACGGCAATTACCTCACCTCGGATGGCGTTCACATGGGGCCTCTTGGAAACATGATGATGGCCGAGGGGGTACTCAAGGCGCTTGGTCTGGATCAGGCACAGCTCGAAAAGGCCAAGGAAGCCTGGCTTGAGACGCCTGATCTCTGTGAGCTCGTAATCCCCGTCAAGACAAAGCTGAACATCAGGCAATATTTGAAATATATGGAAATGCCTGCCGCCGACAAGAACGCTTTGAATGATTCCCTTAACAAGGAACTCTCAAAGTTTGCAGAGTCTTTGACGAAGAAGTGAGACTTTGAGGTTTATGCGAAACGGGGGGATTTCTTGCAATATGCCTTCGAGTCGCATAATTTTAGGCTGCACTGCTGTGCTCTGTGAACCATCATGTGTAAGGAAACGTGCTTATGAACTTGACTGTTGACGTTGATATCCCCTACGGCAATGCAAGCCAGATAGAACTGTTTGAAGACAAAGATATCCCTGAGATACTCTTTTCTCCCGACCCGCATGGAGGGCCCGAAGCCATGTGGTTCTGTTTCCGTGTGGAGAATTCCATTCCTGGAGAGTGCCGTAGGCTGCGCCTTATAATTAAAAATTACTGCAACCTCCTTGGCGCGGGCAATCCTGCCAATCTTTCCCCGGTGATCTGTCCGGACGGAGCTTCCTGGCAGCGCCTTGGCCCGGGGCGTGCGGAGCTTCTTCCCGATGGACGGGTACAAGGGGTATGGGAATTCGATTTTGACTATTCGCTGGCAGACTTTGCGCTTTGTTTCCCCTACGGACGGCCCGAAATTGAAGAGCTCGCCGGACAAAGCGGCGACTACTGGAAGAATGACGTGATCGGTGTGAGCCAGCAGGCCCGGCACCTTATGAGGATGAGCAATTCCTATGGTGCGGAACAGGGTTCTAAAAAGCTTCCCGGCATTTATGCCATAGCAAGGCAGCATTCCGGCGAGACCCCCGGTTCCTGGGTCTTGCACGGCTTCATGAAAAAGTTTGGCGAAATGAAGGTGAAGGATATCCTTCTCTGGAGCGTGCCGCTTTCAAACATCGACGGCATTGAAAACGGCGACTATGGCAAAGACAATTTTCCCTACGACCTTAACCGTGCCTGGGGCTGTCCACCGATGCGGCATGAGACCCTTGTCCTTCAGCGCGATATGTGGCGCTGGCAGGCACGCTGTTCTCCGACGCTCGCACTCGATTTCCATGGCCCGGGGCTTGATGAGCGGGATGGCATTTACGCCTTTCTGCCAGGCGAAGAGGGTGTGCTGGGGGGGAAGATTGAGCATTGGGCTGAGATTGCCAGGAAAGGTTTCGGGGCGCTTGCGATGGCGAAGTTTGCCCATCGCGCCAAGTATGCGTCCCGTTGGGAGACCCCGAATTTCACGAGATTCTGTCTCGATAGTCTTTCCATTCCCGCTCTTTCCTTTGAAACACCCTACTCATTTATCGGGGAAAAAGAGATGGGTATGGACGACTACATTGAGGCTGGCGGGAACCTTGCCGTGGCAGTCGTGGAATTTATTCGCAAAGGCTCCTGAGCAAGGAGAGCGCGGGCGCTGCGTCGGTTTTGATGTCGCAGCTGAACGTCTCAATGGAAACCGGGCCGGAGTAGCGGGCCATTTTCAGTGAACGGAAGAAATCGCCAAACTCGCATTTTTCTGCACCGGGCGCAAGGCGTTTGCTGTAAGTGGCAACGTGGATGTGCTGGAGATGTTTTCCTGCCGCGATGATCGCGTCTGGCTCCTCATTTTCCTTGTGCCAGTGGTAGGAGTCGACGAGGAGCTTTAAAGAGGGCTTGTTGATTTCCTGGACGAATTGGGCGCACTCACGGGTGCTGTTGAAGATGTTGCACTCGGCCTTGTTGAGCGGCTCGACCACGACCGTCACGCCGTGTTTTCCGGCATAGTCTGCTGCGAGGTTTCCGAAGTCGAGCAGCTGCTCGTAGGCAATAACCCTGTTGAAGCCTTCCGGGACAGTTCTTGCGCCTCCCGAACCAAAGACTATCGTCTGAATTCCAGACTCTTCGGCACGGCGGAACACGGAGATGAGATATTTTTCTATTTTGTCGTAATCGGTGTCTTCCCCGGTGAGTTTCATGCTGGCTGGCACCAGGCAGTTGGCGGCGAGGCAGGGCAGGGGGCATTCCTTGATTTTTGCCAGTTCTGAACGGAATTCAGAGGCCGGTTTTTCCGAACACAAGTGGGTTTGGACGTTGAGCTCCAGGAAATCGTAGCCAGCTTCTTTCAGTAGCGGGCCAGCTTCAGGTCCGGCGCAGAATCCGATCTTCATAAGTCCCTCCACTTCACAATTGCCCATAAGCACAACAGAATAATGGAACCCTTCGAAGGCCGTCTGTCAAATCCTTAATCCGGATGGGATGATTTTTGGCAAAGGGGGGCACTAGCTGGCATTTTTAAGGGTGTTGCGGCTTGCAATTTGAGTCCCCCCCCGCTATAATCGCCCATTCTCCCCAATATGAGGGAGGCCTTAGCAAGGAGCGGATAGATGCCGTATCTGGTTTTTCAAGAAGGCCCCGAACAGAAGATCATAAGCTTGGGGCCGGATCATTCGCTGACAATAGGCCGCGGGAAGGACAACGAACTGTCCTTTCATGACAACCCCCGGGTCAGTCGGCATCATTGCACGATATACTACTATCCGGAGCAGGATGCCTATGTCTTGAAGGACATGGGCTCCACCAACGGCACGCTGCTTAACGGCAATCGGATATCTTCGGACGTTATCCTTTCCGAGAATGACATCATAACTGTCGGCAATCTGCACTTTTATTTCGTGTTCAGGGGAAGGTCCGAGTCGCGCTCACAGCGTGAAGGCAAGATTGCCGAGCCCATTAGTCCTTTAGGCGCCGCAAGCATTCCCAAGCCTGAACATACCACGCAGTCAATTCCGAAGGTGGAGCCGGGTGTTTTCATTACGCAGGACAAAATGTCTTTGCGCCTGACGATGGGGCAGTTCATAGAGGATTATCAGATAATGCGCTTCCTGGGCGGTACTGCGATTTCCTCGGTCTATCAGGCCAAGCAAAAAAGCAGCGGAGAGCTTGTCGCGCTCAAAATCTACCACAAGGACCTTTCCGGCGATAATGACGCGCAGACAAATTTCATAGAGTGCCTGAAGCATGTTTCGAAGCTTCAGCATCCGGCTTTCGTCAGAAATTTTGAGGCAGGAATTTGGAACGGGCATTGTTTCTATACCGCAGAATACATTGAAGGGGTAACCTTGTCCAGAAAGATCGCGTACAATGCTCCTTTCACGGAACTGCGCTCGCTCGAGATCATACGAAAGATAGGGCTTTCGCTCGATTACGCCTATGACCATTTTGCAATTGTTCACCGCAACCTCAATCCCCAGAGCATTGTTTTGAAGGATGACGACAACCTCATGATTGTCGGCTACGGCATGGCTGAATGGGCTTCCCAGTATGTCGTTGACGGCCTTTCCGTGGCCTCCCCGTGGTACATCAGCCCTGAGCAGATCGGCGGGCGGCACATCAACTGGCAGTCGGACTTGTACGCCTTGGGCATAATGTTCTTCCAGATGCTGACGGGAGTGCTGCCTTTCCACGCGGCCCTGGAGGAGGAGCTTCTTCACATGCACATCGGATCAGCCTTCCCCCAGCCTTCCGAACGCAATCCAAATATCAAGGTTTCCCCCGCCTCACTTGAGATACTCAGGAGAATGACCGCTAAAAATCAGGCTGATCGCTATCCCACATGGATGGATTTTGTCTCTGCCTCCCAGGCCGCTGGAGAAAAGATCATAAGGGCTACGCAGCAGATTTCTCCATACCTGCCTGAGAAGAATAACGAGGCGTCGGGCGAGGACGGAGTCCCCAAAGCCATCCCAATATCGCAGGTACACAAGAAAAAACTCCTTTTCAAGAAGGGGAAGGATTCATGAAACATATAAATGTTCCGCCAGACAATCATGTGAAGGTGCTTGATGGCCAGGGCTGGGTAGGCCTGATTGACCATCTTGGCTCCGAGGTGACAATCCTCAACGCAGCACGCGTCTCTTTCGGCAAGATGAAGGAGACAATGGACGAGAAGGACATAGTCCTCCTCGATTACCTTATCGACAACAAGCACAGCAGCCCTCTGGAACATGTCGTGTTCACCTTCAGCGTGCATTGCCCTCTTTTTGTGCGCGGGCAGTGGCACCGCCACCGCACCTGGTCCTACAACGAAATCTCGCGGCGCTATACCGAAATAGATCTTGAGTTTTACGTGCCACCGAAGATGCGCCGCCAGGCTGAAACCAATCGCCAGGCCTCCGTTGACAGTCCCGATTTCGATGACAAGGCGCTCCGCGAAAGCATCGCAGACCACAACAAAAGCTCTCTTGAGCTTTACGAGAAGCTTCTTGCCGCCGGTGCCTGCCGCGAACAGGCGAGAGGCGTTCTTCCGCAAAACATGATGGTCACTTTCTGGGCCACCGTTGACCTCAACAACCTTATTCACTTCCTTGAACTCCGCGACAGCGAGCATGCCCAATGGGAGATTCGCCAGTACGCCGCTGCCATCAAGAAGCTTATCAAGCCCATTATCCCGCATGTGGCAAAATACTACGATTCCAAAGGCCAGCCCTGGTAAGGGGTGCAACTCACCCTTTTATACTTCGGCTCAGCTTCGCTTGCCTCAGATCCGAGCCAGCATAGCGGGGGCGAGGGATGAAAGGGACCATCGTCCCCGGCGAAACGCTGCTCCCCTTTGGGGCGAAGTCTAAATAGTGGCTTTAGCTTATGAGTTCTCTAGCGAAAATAGCACTGACGATGGGTGATCCGGCTGGGATCGGGCCGGAACTCGCTGTGCGTGCCGCCGCCGATTCCGAACTCGGAAAGCTTGCTGAAATAATTATCTACGGGACTCCTGAAATCATCGAAGAGGCGGCAAGGCGTTTTGCGCCGGGTTTTAGTCCGGAAGTTGTCAATACCGGGAGCATGCGTTTTGAAGGGCTGGCTATTGGGAAGGAGGCCGCAGCATGCGGGCGCATTGCCTATGACACGGTCGTTTCCGCCACAAAAGATGCGCTTGCTGGCAAGGTTTCGGCGATGGTAACTGCCCCGATGAACAAGGCGTCAGTAAACCTTGCGGGGATTCCTTTCACTGGCCATACCGAGCTTATCGCGGAACTTTGCGGGGTGCAAAACTTTGCCATGATGCAGTCGTCGGGAAGCCTGCGGGTTGCCTTTGTCACAACTCATATCCCCCTGCGCGAAGTGTCTCTGCACGCCACTCTTCCGCGCATCATTGAAGTGGCGCGTCTCCTGCGCGATGCAGTCCGCGCCGAGGGGATCGAACGGCCCAGGCTTGCCGCAGCCGCGATCAATCCGCATGCGGGTGAGAACGGGTTCATGGGAGACGAGGATGAGAAGATCGTTAAGCCAGCCCTTGCGCAAGTCCGTGCAGAGGGTATTGACATAGCAGGTCCCTTCCCGCCGGACACGCTTTTTATTGAAAAGATACGGACTCAGTTTGACGGCCTACTTTCGATGTACCACGACCAGGGGCATATCCCTTTCAAGATGCTTGCCTTCGACTCTGGCGTCAATTCCACACTGGGCCTGCCGATCATCCGCACAAGCCCCGACCACGGCACAGCCTTCAACATCGCCTGGCAGGGCAAGGCTGATACCGGCAGCCTTTTCGCCGCTGTCCGCCTGGCAGCTCTTAGGGCAAGGGGCAGGGGATAAAATCAAGTTTCGGAACAAGCCCCTGCCTCATGGCAACCTCCTTGATAGACTTGGATTTCGCTTCTATGAAGCGAGCAGCGTTTCGCTGGGGCCAAACGGTCCTTCGGCGCTGGTGTCAGCTGTGATCTTTGCGCCAGTCCGAGTCAGCGCAGTAGATGAGGCGTTGAAAGGGTGCGCGCACCCTGCCAGGCGCCTGCTTGCCATGGGCTTTCTTCACTAAAACAATGCATGTTCCACGATTCAGGGCAAGGTATTTTGTATTATATTCGTGGCGGACGCGAAAAGTTATTTTGCAGAGTTGCAATTGCGTGTGGTTGCGGTATCTTCTACAACTTTTCGTCATTGTCGAATAAAAGGGCGTATGGCGGACACTGAAATCTGAGGAAAGACAGACATGAAAGCAATTTTTGTTTTTTCAGGGCAGGGCGCACAGTTTGTTGGCATGGGCAAGGATTTGAAGGAAGCCAGCCCGGCAGCTGCAGCGATATTTGCCGAGGCGGACAAGATTCTCGGATGGTCCGTCAGCGGCGTGTGTTTTGAGGGACCCGAGGAGAAGCTTACGGAGAGCCGTTACTGTCAGCCGGCCATATATACGATGAGTGCGGCCTGTCTTGCCGCCTTCCGCGAAAAGAACCCCTCTGTTCAGGCGCTCGGCGCGGCGGGATTGAGCCTTGGCGAGTATGCTGCGATGTATGCTGCGGGAGTTTTGAGTTTTGCCAACGGCTTGCGCCTGGTGGCCCGTCGCGCAGAGCTTATGGATGAGGCGTGCCGTCAGAGCGACGGAGCGATGGCGAGTGTGCTTGGCGGCGAAGTGCCGGCAATAAGGGAAGTTTGCGCCTTGTGCGAAATTGACGTGGCGAACTACAATTGCCCTGGACAGGTCGTGATAAGCGGCGCGCGTCCCGGTGTTGAAAAGGCGATAGCGGCCCTGAAGGAAAAGGGTTTCCGCAAGGTAATACCCCTGAAGGTTGCGGGCGCCTACCACTCGCGGCTTATGCAGGAGGCTGGCGACAAACTGAGGGACGTCCTGGCGCAGACTCCGATGAACGCTCCGACCCTTCCGGTCGCGCAAAATTTCATAGGGGCGGTTTCCCCTCAGGATTTGACCGTTATCAAGGACAATCTTTACAGGCAGGTTGCCGGGAGCGTCCGCTGGGAGGACTGCGTGCGCGCGCTTGCAGCCCTTGGCGCTGATACGGTTATAGAATTTGGACCGGGAGCCGTTCTGACGGGCCTGGCGAAACGCATTGACGGACAGCTTGCGACTGCGAACATCGGCTCCCTTGAGGGGCTTGAGAAGTTTGGCGCGGCGTCCTGATAATAAATGGCTCTAAATATTCAATTACATTGAAAGAAACCTAAACCAAGGAGCAAGTCATGTGCGGTGACAAGAGACTCAGCGGCCGTGTGGCCCTGATCACCGGTGGTGCTCGCGGGATCGGCAAGGCGATCAGCCTGCGCCTAGCCCGTGAAGGGGCGGCAGTGGCGCTGGTGGACATTCTTCAGGACGTGGCCGAATCCACGGCTGCGGAATTTCGTCAACAGGGCTTCCAGGCGGAAGCTTTCAGCGCGAACGTCGCAAAACCCGAGGATGCGGAAAACACTGTCAAGGCCGTGCTGGAAAAGTTCGGCAAGCTCGACATCCTGATCAACAACGCCGGGATAACCCGCGACACGCTGATCATGCGCATGTCGGAGGATGACTGGGATAAGGTCATAGCGGTCAACCTGAAGGGCACCTTCAATTTCATCAAGGCGGTTTTCCGTCCGATGATGAAGGCGCGCAGCGGGAAGATCGTGAACATCGCCTCGGTCGTGGGGCGCATGGGCAATGCCGGGCAGGCCAACTATTCCGCCTCGAAGGCAGGCGTGATAGGGCTTACGAAGACTGCTGCAAAAGAGTTTTCGTCGCGGAACATCAATGTCAATGCGGTGGCTCCCGGCTACATCCAGACGGAGATGACGGAGAAGCTTTCAGAAGATGCAAGGCAGGCGTTTCTCACGCACGTGCCATTGCAGCGCGCAGGCACGCCTGAGGATGTGGCTAATGTCGTGTATTTCCTCTGTTCGGCCGACTCCGACTATGTGACGGGGCAGGTCATCAATATAGACGGCGGAATGTTGATGTAAGATTTTTTCGGGCCAAAGATGGGTTTCGGGATTGAATTTTCCGAAAAGACGCCCATTATAAGAGGCTGTGTCAAACGAAACTAGGGAACCAAAAAATAAAAGGGCAAGACCTATGTCTTCCATCTCAGAAAAAGTCAAGAAGATCGTTGTCGAGCAACTCGGAGTTTCCGAGGACCAGGTTACCGTTGAAGCCAAGTTCATTGAGGATCTCGGCGCGGACTCTCTGGATCAGGTTGAGCTGGTGATGGCGCTTGAGGAGGAGTTTGGTTCGGATATCCCGGATGAGGATGCCGAGAAGCTGACTACCGTCGGCGACGCTATCAAGTATATTGAAAGCAAACAGCAGAACGGCTAATCGTTCGATGCTGAATACAAATGGGTCATTTCCCTGGCAATAAAAGGGATGACCCATTTTTTATAGAATGCAGCGAGGTGGTTCGCAATGGATCAGAAGCGTGTCGTCATAACCGGTACTGGTGTTGTGTCCTGCGTAGGCAACAGCGTTGCCGCCCTTTGGGACTCCATCGTAAACGGCCGGAGCGGCTTGGGGCCGATCACGAAGTTTGATGCGAAAGATTTTCGCACGCAAATAGCCGGTGAGGTCAAGGATTTCAACATCGAAAACTACATGCCTGCCAAGGAAGCGCGACGCCTCGATCTCTTTTGCCAGTATGCCATAGTTGCGGCTGACGAGGCGATGAAGCAGGCAGGGCTTTCCCATGACCTTGCGAATTGCCCCGGCGTCGATCAAACCCGTGTGGGCGTCCTGGTCAGTAGTGGAGTCGGCGGACTCAAAACGATGGAAGACCAGTGCCGGGTTCTTTTTGAGCGCGGCCCTTCGAAAGTTTCTCCTCTTCTTATCCCGATGATGATAACGGACATGTCATCGGGAGCTGTCTCGATGCGCTACGGTGCGCAGGGTCCGAACATGTGCGTTACCACTGCTTGTGCGAGTGCCTGCCATTCCATAGGCGAGTCTTTCTGGATGATCAAGCGCGGCGATGCAGACATCATGATATGCGGCGGCGCCGAATCCACAATCGTGCCGATAGGCTTTGCGGGCTTTTGTTCAATGAAAGCGATGAGCCAGCGCAACAGCGAGCCTACGCGTGCCAGCCGTCCTTTTGACCGCGAACGCGATGGTTTTGTGATGTCTGATGGGGCTGGCGTTCTGATTATCGAAGAGCTTGAACACGCGAAGAAGCGCGGCGCCAATATCCTGGCTGAAATCATAGGCTATGGAGCCAGTGGCGACGCCTATCACATCACATCTCCCGCACCTGGCGGCGACGGTGCGGCCCGCGCCCTCAAAGTGGCTATGAAGCACGCCTGCCTCAACCCCGAGGACATCGGCTATATTAACGCCCACGGCACAAGCACGGACTTGAATGATAAATTTGAGACTGCCGCTATCAAGATGGCGCTTGGCCAGCATGCCTACAAGGTTCCGGTGAGCAGCACGAAGAGCGTAACCGGGCATGCTCTTGGCGCTGCCGGAGGCATTGAAACCATCATTTGTTCCCTTGTCCTTCAGAAGGGTGTGCTTCCGCCGACGATCAACTATGAGAATCCCGATCCCGAATGCGATCTTGATTACGTCCCGAACACCGCGAGGCAGGTTTCGGTTCAGACTGCGGTTAATATCAACCTTGGTTTTGGCGGGCATAACGGCGCATTGATTCTTCGCCGTTATTCCTGAAAACCCGGAGTCTTTGGAAGGGGGATTTGCACAAGCGGAACCTTTCACGGCTCTAACGGCTTGACTATTTCGCATTGATAAGCTAGATTTAGGATATGTTGTAAAATTATTACGAAAGGGAAGCACTAATGAATAAATTTGGCATGGCGGTTTGCGCTCTTTCTTTGATAGCTGTTGTTGGCGGTTGTGCGCCGCAGCTTGCTCCTACTCCTTTGAGTGAGACGGAGCAGGGCTGGGCGGACTATCTCAAGACGACCTATCCCTCTTGGAAACATCCGCAGACCACTCCTCCCCAGCGTTCCATGGACTCGAAAGAGGTTTTCTTCTCGGATGCTCCTGCCATTGAGGTGGCGCCTATTATGGAGGGCGATGTTGCGGCTGATGCCCCCGCCATTGAAGTGGCGCCTCCGAGCGAGAGTCATACCGAAATCTACGTGTCCCAGAAAGGCGACAGCCTTTGGATAATCGCCCAGAAATTCTACAAGAACGGCAGTTCCTGGACTCGCATCCGCGATGCCAACAAGGATATTCTGCCTGATCCCAAGAAGCTGAAAGAGGGAACCAAGCTGCGCATCCCGCTTCCCTAAGCGGGACTTTGTGCGGGGTGGGCGCCCTTTCTTGCGCTCCTCAATGCCAGAGGTAGAGACACATTATTTTGAGAGCTGGGATTCCCTTAACGCAGTCTTCGCCGGCAATGCGCCGGGAAACCTGAAGGAATCCGAACGCCGTTTGTCCGTGCAGTTTGTTGCGCGGGACTCCTGGATAAAGATCGTAGCCGATTCTCGCGGGGATAGGGACAAGGCCGTTGCCTTCCTTAGCGAACTGACCCGTATTTACAGTTCCACGGGGCGCCCTGTGACCCAGTCGGATTTTGAGCAGGTCCTTTCGGCGTTTGAAGAGCGGCGCGAGGCCGACCTTCAACTTTTTTATGCCGAACGTGTGCGCGTAAGTCCCCGCAAAAAGGATCTTGTCCCCCGCAACCGTGCACAGCTTGAATATCTTCGCGACATGCGCAGGAAGGACATTACTTTCGGGATTGGCCCTGCCGGCACCGGGAAAACCTACCTTGCCATGGGGATGGCCGTTTCCCAGCTCTTGGAGGGGCATTGCAGCAGGATCATTCTTTCGCGCCCCGCGGTTGAGGCTGGCGAGAGCCTCGGCTTTCTGCCTGGCAATCTTGAGGAAAAGATTTTGCCCTATTTGAGGCCGCTTTATGACGCCCTCTACGACATGCTTGATTTCGAGGAGGCATCCTCGCTGCTTGAAAAAAAGATAATAGAGATGGCGCCCCTCGCCTTCATGCGCGGGCGCACGCTGAACAACGCGTTCATCATACTTGATGAGGCGCAAAACACGACGGTTGAGCAGATGCTGATGTTCCTTACAAGAATGGGTTTTAACTCCAAGTGCGTGATTGCTGGAGACCCGTCCCAGATGGATCTTTCCAACAAGCAGGCCTCTGGGCTGCTTCATTCCACGAGGGTGCTCAAGGACATTGACGAGATAGCGATCAGGCACTTTTCTTCAAAGGATGTCGTAAGGCACCCGCTTGTCGAGAAGATAGTGAACGCCTATCAGCAGAAACACCACGAAACCGGCCCGAAGGCTTGAGGGAGAAGGGAAATCGCGGATGTTTTCATTTTTCCGTTCACTTATAAGCAGGACACGCGCCAGGCGTTTGCTTGAGAAAAAGGGCTTTATGGGCGCCCGGAAGAGGCTTACTCCGGAGCAGACCTTTCGCCATGCCGCCGAAAAGTCCCGCTCGCTTGGCTTTATTATTCTGACCCTTGTCTGGGCCGTCTCCATAGCGGTGCTTGTCTTGCCTGCGCCGAAGGATGCTTCGATTTTAGTTGGCGGCCAGCACGCGCAGAAGTCGATTTTTGCCGACATGGATTTTTCCTACGAGGATCATGTGCGCACGGAGGCCAAACGGGACAATGTGCGGGCCCTTGTGCCTCTTTTCTTCCGCATAGATCCTGCCGTAAACAAAGCCTGCCTGGAACGCGCCAACGCCCTTTTCGACAATCCTGCCACGGGAGACAATTCTCCGGAAAAAGCCGCTGTCCGGGAGCTCCTCCAGCTAATACAGGAGACTTCCCAGCGGAAGAGTTTTCTTGTCCAGCTTGAGGGCGCACTTGAGGAGGGGCTTATCCTCAAGGTTGACAAGGAAAAGTATGCTATCGGGCAGGAGATGCGCGTCATTGACGCCAAGGGGCGCATCCGCAAACAGAAGCGACTCCAGGATGTCCCCACCGTTCAGGAAAGCGCCGACCGAATTACGGACAACACGCTCAAGTATTACTCCTATCGCAACCGCGAACTCATACGGAAGGCCCTTTCCGAAACCATCGCGGGGCTTCTTTCCGGAAATCTCATCTATGACGAGAAGGTTACGGACGAAGAGCGCAAAAAGGAGGCGGACAGCATCTCCCCCGTCATCGTCGAGTTTAAAAAGGGTGACACCATCATCATCAAGGACCAGCTGATAGACGCCAAGGACCTGGCGATCCTTGATGCCTATTCCAAGCAGTTGAAGCAAACCAAGGCCTCCCTGAACTTTTGGCGCAAGCTTTCGGAAAGCTCAATTGTCTCTCTGCTTCTGATTGTGCTGACCGGGCTTTATCTCTACCACATTCATCCCGAGGTTGTGCGGAGCACTCAAAAAATGTGGCTGACGGGTACGGCGATAATACTTGCCATCATTGCGAACTACCTGTCGATGGAGTTCTTTGACTCTCTCAGCGCAAACTGCAATATCCCGCCCAACCTGATACTGATGTCCTTGCCATTGGGAATGGCCGCGGTGCTGCTCTCCGTCCTGATCGGTGTCCGCGTTGCGATATATGCCGGGCTTTTCGTGTCCATCATTGCGGCGCTGATGCTGGGAAGCTCCTTGAATCTTTTGATACATGGGCTTCTTCTCAGTTGTGTTGCGGGTTTTGCCGTGCGCGATGCCCTGAACCACCGCGCATTTTTTGTGCGTGCGATGCTTGCCGTGACTCTTACCATGGGACTCACTCTTATCTCGTATGCGTGGGAGTTCCACCATAACCTTAGGATCCTTAACTGGGCTCTTCTTTTCTGTCTGATCAACGGCGTGGCGACGGCGATACTTTCCCTGATGTCGCTCTTTTTCCTCGAATCGGTTTTTCAGGTGAGCACAAATATGTCGCTGCTCCTTCTCTGCGACTACAATCATCCGCTTCTCAAGCGCCTTCAGCTTGAGGCTCCTGGCACCTATCACCACAGCCTTATGGTCTCAACCCTTGCGGAGCAGGCGGCTCAAGAGATTGACGCGAACCCGATCCGGGCCAGGGTGGGCGCTCTTTTCCATGATATCGGCAAGCTCAGCAAGCCGGAATACTTTGCCGAGAACAACGTTTCTGGCGGAGACCCGCACAAGGAACTTCAGCCCCGCATGAGCAGCCTGATAATCATGAACCACGTCAAGGAAGGCGTCGACCTTGCCCTCAAGTACAAGCTCAAAAAGTTCATTGTTGACACAATCGAACAGCATCATGGGACAGACCTTGTCTTCTACTTTTACCGCCGCGCAGTGGAAGAGAACACGGAAAAGGACATTCCGGTCGGGGAGCTCGAATACCGCTATCCCGGGCCGCTTCCAAGGGAGAAGGAAAATGTGATAGTAAGTCTAGCCGATGTCTGCGAGGCTGCTTCTCGCTCCCTTCAAAAGCCTTCCCACGCAAAGATCGATTCCCTCGTGTGGGAACTCTTCCGGAAACGCATCCGCGACGGACAGCTCAATGACGCTGATCTTACCTTCGGCGAACTCGCCGGGATCCGCGAAAGCTTTGTCAAGACACTTACAACCATGCTTCACGCCAGGATCGCATATCCGCGTGACGAAGAGGAAGAAGATGAAGACGACTTGTTCATGGCGGCAAAAAGGAATTCCGCCGCCAACCCGCCGGCTCCTGAACCGGCTTCTGGCAAAAGCTGATGAGCTTTGCGGAAGCTGTGTCGGGACACTGGCACTCAATTTTCTTGGCGCTTCAGAAATGGCCCACGCCAACCAGGACTGCCTGGGGCACAGCGGGTCTACCGATGTCATCACGCTTGATTACCGTGAAGGCCAGCCCATGCCAGGCGATGACGGCATGGTCGAATTGCTCATCTGCCCGGATCAGGCCCTCTCGGAGGGGCATCGGCAGGGCGGCTACCCGCGGGAAATGGTGCTTTACATTGTTCATGGGCTTCTCCATGCCTCGGGGGAGGATGACCTTTCCCCTCTTCCACGGCGCCGTATGCGCAGGCGCGAGCGGGAGGTCCTTTCGCAACTTGAAAAAGAATTTGACTTTGATAAAATATTCCAGACACCCAAGGAATCATGAAATTTGACATCGAAATACTGATACTGCTTTGCCTGGCGCTTTTTGTAACAGTGCTCGCATGGGAAATGCTGCTCTGCCTCAGTGGGGGACGCTTGCGCCGCATCGAGACCAAGGACAAGGAGCTTGCGCACCGCATGGAAGGGCTTGTCGAAAAGCGCAAACCGATGGAATTTCTTTTCCGGACTCTGGTCTTTCTTGTACTTGCACTTTTCTCTGTTTGGGTGGCCTTGTTGATTATGCCTCTTTTCCTGCATATGCCGCGCCATGCTGTCTGCCTTGCCGCAGCCTTGGCCGGAATGATTCTGACTGTCCTTGCGGATCTCTTTGCTGTGTTTCTGCTGCTGCGGGCGGAACTTTTCATCCTCAGAATCATGACTCCCTTTCTGCGCCTGCTTTCCTGTACGGTCTTCTATCCTCTCATTTCCCTTCTTGGGAGCCTTCAATCGAAGGCCATGAACATTCCCCCGGAAGAGGAGGAAAAAACCACCATGGAGGATGAGATACTTTCCCTTGTGGAGGCAGGCGCACCTGAGGAGGCAGGCGCTTTGCCGGAGGAGGAAAAGCGGATGATCCGCGGCATCTTCGACCTCGACAATACGATTGTCAGCGAAATCATGACCCCGCGCGTTGATATCATAGGGCTTCCCTCAAACTCCTCCGTCAGCGAGGCAAAGCTGGAGTGTGTCCGGAGCGGGCACAGCCGCCTTCCTCTCTATCACGGGACTATTGATGAAATCAAAGGGATAATACTGGCGAAGGACCTCCTTGACGAGACGCTTACCGCCAGCAAATCCATCTTGGAGCTTGCCCACAAGCCATTGTTCATACCGGAATCCAAAACCGTCCGGGACCTTCTTGATGACCTCAAGCGCAGCGGGATGCACCTCGCCGTTATCATTGACGAATACGGCGGCACTGCCGGGATCATCACCATAGAGGATATTGTTGAACAGATTGTAGGCGATATCCGCGACGAGTATGATTCCGATGAGGATACCACCCCGAAACCTGTTCCGCAGCCCGATGGCTCCTTTATTTTCGACGGGCGTGCGCTTATAAGTGAAGTCAATGATCTTCTTGGCGTTGAGATATCGGAAAATGAGGATGCCAATACTATAGGCGGCTTTGTCTGTGCAGAGCTTGGGCGCATCCCTGAATCGGGAGAGCTTTGCCTGCTGCCCGGACAGCTGTCCGCCACAATCATAAAGGCTGACCGCAAAAAGATAATCTCACTCAAACTCAAGCCCGAAGGAAGCAAGACAAATGTATGAGAACAGAAACAATGAGCGCAGGCGTTTCTTTGCCGCAGTAAGGAATCGAGTCTTCACTGGCCTTCTGATCGTTATTCCCATATATCTGACGATCTGGATCACCTATTTCCTCTATGACAAGATCACCACCTGGGCAGTGGACCTTGTCAGCAGAATCGAGAGCCTGGAACCTCTTCTCGATGTCTTCTGGTTTATGCAGTGCATCCGGCTCTTTTCTCTTATCCTGATTGTCTTTGCCCTCGTCTGCGTCGGGCAGCTTGCAACGTATACGCTCGGGCGCCGTCTGATACTCCTGACGGAAATCCTGATGCTCAAGGTGCCCATGCTCAACAGGGTCTATTCGACCGTCCGGCAGATAGGCGATGCGATATGGTCTCCCAAGGGAAGCATGTTTCGCCAGGTTGTCCTTGTTGAATTCCCCAGAAAAGGCCTTTACACGATTGGCTTCCTGACAAGTGAAAACAATGGCAAATGGGAGATCGGCGAAAAAACAGGTCTTGAGCTTATAAGTGTCTATGTGCCAACCACGCCTAACCCGACTGGCGGTTACCTCATCTTTGTGCAGCGTGACGAATGCATTTTTCTCGACATGGATGTCGCCTCAGGCATGAGCCTCGTTGTAAGCTGCGGCGCTGTTCTTCCTTCAGGGCAAAATCCGGGGAAGCCTTCCTTGCCTCCTTCTCCCGGATCCAATACAAAGACCGCATAGGAGTCTTGAGTTATGAATTCCAAGCAGAGTCCGGAGCTCATGGGGTCTGACAGAAGTGCCTGGCCCTCCCAGGTCGAGGACCTGGCTTACTCCTCTTCCGCTGACCATACCCTTCAGCCGGCCTTGGCCTTTACGGCAAAGACTGACGAGCAGCGTCCATTGCTTGTCGCCCTTCATACCTGGTCGGGCGACTATACTCAGGCTGGTGGCGAAACTGTTTATGCCGACTGGTGCATTCAAAACAGCTGGCACTTTATACATCCAAATTTTCGCGGGCCGAACTGGACTCCGCAGGCCTTGGGTTCGGATTTTGTAGTTGAAGACATATCCAGTGCCGTTGAGCACATGAAAAAAATTTGCAAGGTCGACCCGGACAGAATTTACCTGGTCGGAGTTTCGGGAGGAGGCCACGCGTCTCTTCTTATGGCGGGCAGGCGGCCCGAAATTTGGGCGGGCGTATCCGCCTGGTGCGGCATTTCCAGCATTAAGGAATGGTACGAACAGACAAAAGCTGCAAAAAGGGATTACTATGAACATATAGAGACTGCCTGTGGCGGAAATCCATCAGTGAATCCAGAAGCCGCGAGAGCTTGTGAGCTCCGCTCTCCTGCTTTCTGTCTCAAAAATGCCAGGGGAGTCAATCTTGACATAAATGCAGGAGTCGAAGATGGACGCACGGGAAGCGTGCCATTTTCGCAGTCTCTTTATGCATTCAATGAAGTCGTGCCGGCCTCCGACAGAATAGCTCCTGCCACAATAGAATCTTTTTATGAAAAACCCGATGCCTTTGCGCAGGAAATAGACGATCCTGTTTATGGCGCACACACGCCTCTCTTTAGAAAGACCTCCGGAAATGCCCGTGTCACGGTTTTCAAGGGAGGTCATGAAATAGTGCAAATGGCCGCGCTCAACTGGCTTGCAAGGCAGCGAAAAAGCCAGCCAGCCACCTGGGCCATTCCAGACCCTGTCTTTTTGGGTTCCGCCGGGAACACGGAAGCCGGAAAGTAATTCTGATAAAAGCGGGATTCCAGCCTCTATTTAGTGCTTGTTTGCCATGCGTACTTTTACGAACTTGCCGGTGGACGCTGATTCTTTTGCAGCAAGACAGGTGTAGGCGCTCTGGATGCCGTCCCAGATATTTGCCATTGGTTTTGCATTGTCCTTGATCATTGCCAGAAAATTCCTGGCAAGTTCGATATCTCCGCCGAAATGAGACATTCCTGATGGGGGGCGCAGCACGTTTGTGAAGGGGGCGTGATGTTCGATCAGCTTCAGCTCGGAGCTGTACCAGTCGAAAGAAACACTGCCCTTGTACCCGCTTACTTTCGCTCCCCGTTCTCCCTCTCTTCTCGTGTAGAAGACCTGCGAATAGACTCCGTGTGCGCCGCTTTCAAACTCGAATATGCTGCTTGAGGAGTCTTCGTTCATGCCATCCTTGGGATTGCCTGCGGCTTTACTGAAGGGGCATGGATGGTCTGTTTCCGTGCCGCCGGAAAAGTTCCGCTTGCGATTTTCCGGGCTTTCGAGGCATGTTTTCTGCTCACCGCATACGGAGCAATGCAGCTTGGAGGGTTTTTTCCCGCCAAACACCTTGCCGAGGGACCAGATGGCCGCGATTCTCTTTATGCGGGAGCCCATGAGGAACATGATGTAATCGAGGTCATGGGTGGCTTTCTGGAGGAAGAGCCCCTGCGTGACTTCGTAATTGCGGTATGCTCCTTCGAAGTAGCCGACACCGTAGGGGACGTAGTTTACGGCGTGCACGTGATTTGGCTCGCCGATTGCAGCTCCGGCGATCATTTCCCTGGCCCTGACGCAGATGGGAGACACGCGCAGAGGGAAGCTCACGAGCACCTTGCAGCGGGATTTCTGATAGGCCTTTTCAAGAGCCATTGCCTGTTCCATCGTGACTGAGACGGGTTTTTCAAGGAATAGGGGTATGTCATACTTTGCAGCCTCAATGGCATAAGGCGAATGGAGGTTGCAGCGGGTTCCAATAAAGAGGGCGTCGAGTTTTGCCGACTTTAGCATCTTGTCAAGGGAATCGTAAAAGGAGGCATCTTTATCGCTTTCCAATAGGCGGGATTTTGCTTTTTCCTTGTCTGGGTCGACGAGCGCTACAATCTTGAATTCAGTGCTTGCTTCACGGAAAACATGGTTGATGACTCCAGCGGCCCTGGCTCCGAAGCCGACGACTCCAATCCTGATCATTTGCTGCCTCCTGCATGAAAGATAAAAAATCCACATTCTGATAGATTATCGTATGAAATAGGGCATTTCAACAAGAAGCAAGGCATTGTAAAAAATGACTTATTAATTGTAAAAAACAGCGGATTTCTGTCTTATTCCAGGATAATCTGAGATGCAATACCCTCTCATTCCTCCTTGATCTATTGACTCTTTCAATTCTATTTTTAGAAGGAACAACACGGAGGGCGCAATGTCGAAGACAATAAAATCGAAATCAGGCAGGAAGCTTGACATAGGCAAAGTCGACGCGAATATGGTTGGCAAAAAGATGGAGGCTGATGGGCTTTGCTGGCGTTCTCCTTTGGGAAAACCTTTCAGGCTTGATGGCTTTTACTGGTTTCCTAAGCACAAGCTGTTTCGCAGAATGCCCCTTGTGAAACTTCCGGAGGGCGTCGAGGCGATGGCCTGTCACACGGCAGGCGGGCAGCTTCGTTTCCGTTCCGATACCAAAAGGCTCAGCATAAGGGCGAGCCTGCTGGATGCCTCGGTGATGTACCACATGGCGCAGACAGGAAGCTGCGGCTTTGATCTTTACCTTGGGAAACCGGGAGAGCAACGTTTCCGTTCGGTGAGCATCTTCACGCCGGGTTCTACGGAATATGAGTGCGAATTGATGAAGAAACCAATTGCGCAGATGCGCGAATTCACGTTGAACTTTCCTTTATATTCCGGGGTGGATCGTCTTGAGATAGGACTTGATGAGGGAGCTTCACTGCAGGCGCCCAGCCCTTTTGAGGATATTCATCCGGTGGTGATTTACGGCACTTCCATCATACAGGGAGGCTGTGCCTCGCGGCCAGGGCACTGCCTTACGAATATCCTGAGCCGGAGAATGAATCGCCCCTTCATAAATCTCGGTTTCTCGGCGAGCGGGAAAGGAGAGCCGGAGGTTGCGGAGATAATGGCGCAGATCAGGAAGCCGGAGCCTTCGCTCTTTATCCTCGATTACGAGGCCAACACTCCAAGTACGGAATCCTACCGTGAGACGATTCCGAATTTCATCAGGATACTCCGGCAGAAACATCCCCGGACGCCGATCCTGCTCGTTTCGAGGATACGCTTTTCCTATGAAGTTCCGGAGGATGGGGCAGCATTGCAGGACAACGCTTGGCGAAAGGAACGCTTTGAATTGCAAACGAAAATCGTCAAAGACCTTCGCGGCGCAGGAGACAGGAATCTTCATTTCCTTGACGGAGGGATTCTTCTTGGCGAAGATTATGATGAATGCACTGTTGATGGCATCCACCCGATTGACTTCGGCTTCCAGCGCATGGCCTCTGCAATTGAGCCTGTCATACGGAGGCTTATAAGGAATAATTGAGCAGGCCAGGGGATTTTAGGCGGTGCGTGGCAAGGAATCCTTGTCATAAACCCCGGATGCGGTTACCTTACCGTTAAGAAAACATCTTTTGCAGGAAGGATAACTTGCATGGCAGAGCGGAGTTTTATTCCTCTTTCTGTTCCGGTTCTTTGCGGCAACGAGAAGAAATATGTGGATCACTGCCTCGACACAGGCTGGATATCCTCGGTGGGCGAGTTCGTCAACCGCTTCGAAAAGGAATTTGCCTCGTATACTGGCGCCGCCCACGCCGTGGCGGTCGTGAACGGGACTTCCGCGCTGCATCTGGCTTTGCTGGTTGCCGGGGTCAAGCCAGGGGAAGAGGTCTTGGTGCCAGCCTTGACCTTCATTGCGCCAATTAATGCGGTTACTTATGCGGGGGCCGTTCCCGTTTTCCTCGATGTCGAGGAGGAGACGATGGGGCTTTCGCCATCATCTTTTGAGGAGTTTGTGGCGTCTTCATGCGAGTTGCGGGATGGCATTCTTTTCAACCGTTCCACCGGACGGCGAATTACTGCTCTTCTTCCCGTTCATATCTATGGGCATGCCTGCCGGATGTCCGCATTGCTGCCGCTTGCCCGGAAATATGGCATGATACTGCTTGAGGATGCCGCCGAGGCGATAGGGACCTTGTGCGATGGGTGTCATGCCGGGACAATCGGCAGTATAGGCAGTTTCAGTTTCAATGGCAACAAGACTTTGACCACGGGAGGAGGAGGAATGCTTGTCACGAACGACGAGGCGTATGCAAAACGTCTCCGGCACCTCTCTACCCAGGCAAAGAGCGATGAGCTTTACTACCGCCATGATGAGATCGGCTACAACTACAGGATGTCTAATGTGCAGGCGGCGATCGGGGTTGCTCAGCTTGAGTCTTTCCCTGCTGCGCTTGAGCGTAAACGCGGCATTCATGCCCACTATGAGAGGGAGTTTTGCAAGCTTCCCCTGTCTCTTTTCGGAGAGGCGCCCTGGTGCCGTTCGAACTACTGGATGGCGGTGCTGACACTATCTCAGGAAATGGGTGTGCGGGATCGTTTCATGGCCCATATGAATGGGTGCGGGATTCAAGCCAGGCCTCTTTGGGACCTCAACAACCGCCATCCGATGTATTGCGGGAATCCTTGCGCGGCATTGCCTGTTTCGGAAAAACTTTACGACCGCTGCGTCTGCATCCCCTGCGGGCAACACATGAGCGATGGCGATGTTGAGCGTGTTATATCTGCGGTCCGGGGCTTTTTCGGCTCATAGTCTTGATGTCAGCTCATGGACATCCTGCATCGAATTGCGTACAAGGTGGGTGAGGAAACAGAAGCCAAGAAGCTGCTGGAAGTAGTCCAGGAAGAATTCCTCCGATATGCCGACCAGATGCAGCACGTTGCTCTTGAAGGGGCGTGTGCTTACATGGATCATGATAGCGTAAGGATTCTTCCTGAGCTCTTCCCGGCAGAGGGCACGGACAGCCTCTTCAGAGCCATGCTTGTCATCAAAGATGACCATGTCAAATTTTTGACCTGCAAAGAGGCTGGCGTCCGGGCCTGAGGCGTCAATGACGCAAAGGTGCTCTATGAATGAAGCGGACAGTGCATAAGAAAGGGCGACATCACGCAAATCGCAGTCGTCAAAATCAATCTTTATGTTATAGTTCCGTTTCATAGGGCGAGCTCCTTCTCTGCCACTCTTAATCCGAACTCAACACTATACTTTACGGACAAATCTTTGCCGGGTTTAGGCCTAGTCCCGGAATAAGCTTTACTTTTGGCGGCTTTCGGGACGAGGCTTTAGTGTTTATTCCGATAAAAACCGGGGCTCTTTCTTCCTTGATACGCAGAGAGAGCCAATGAGTCTGCGTATTTTGCTTGAACTAGCCATGCAAGGCTTCTATATTCCAAAGAAAATCAGGTAACGCAGAAAAACCCACTACATGGAGACCGCGGCATGAAAAAAGTTCTAAAAAATGCTTCCGCGATCATGGAATCCCAAGAGGAGCATATCCGGCGCAACATACACCACGAAGAAAGCGGCATCACCTTCTATGGGAATTCCATCCATAAGAAGGGCAATGCCATCATTGCCATGGCCCGCGACTATATCGGGAAATTCCTCATGGTCATCTCCTCCCGCGAGGACGGGATCATAGCAAAATTCAGCGGCGAGCAGATCGGCGACAGCGGCGTTTATGCGCGCAAATGCCCGATGAATGCGGCCAATGCCGCAATCCTGCGTGAACTCTTTCCCTGGACATCTCCGGTTTCTTTGCGCGGGCGCAAAACCACCATTGGCTGTGGCGACCGGCTCGGTTGGGCCAGCCCTGGCCAGATTGCGGCAATCCGCGAATTCGACGCCAGCCCCGTTCTGGCCCAGCAGTCCATGCGCGAGCTCAAGCTTACCGGGCGCAGCTACCGCGAAGTTGTCGATGACACCTGCTTCCTTGTTTATCAGTCCGGCTACAAGGATGGCTATGGCGCCGATGGCGACCATCTCAAGACCATCGAAGACATAAACGTGGCCTTGGGGGCTGGAATGCCCATGATCACCCTTGATCTCTCCGAGGAAATGCTGCCCGCCGCCGGGCAATGGAGCGAGGATGAAGTGCAGAACGCCTTTTGTTCATTGCCGGAAAACGTCTCTCGCCGCATCGAGGAAACTTATGCCGGAAAGACTTTTCAAACTGGCACAGTCAGCATAAGCTTTGACCGCCTGACTGCCAAGCGTTGTGCTGTGATGTATCTCAAGGCCCTCGATTTCGCAGCCAAGGTCCACGAGCATATCCGCTCCATCCGCGGCGATGATTTTGACCTCGAAATATCGATTGACGAAACGACTTCCCCCACTTTGCCCGAGCACCATTACTTCATCGTCCGAGAACTACAGCACAGGGGAGTCGGCTTCAGCTCGCTTGCCCCGCGGTTTGTTGGCGAATTCCAGAAGGCAATAGACTATATTGGCGACCTTGCCGAATTTGAGCGCCAGTTTACGCAGCATGCTGAAATCGCGCGTTCCTTCGGCAATTACAAGATTTCCGTGCATTCGGGAAGCGACAAGTTCAAGGTCTTTCCGGCGATAGGCAAGCTCACCGGGCAATACCTGCACCTGAAAACCGCAGGCACAAGCTGGCTTGAGTCTGTTCACGTGATGGCCGAGAAGGAGCCTGAGCTTTACCGCGCCATGCACAATTGCGCGCTTGCACATTTTGGGGAAGCCACCAAGCTTTACCACATTTCCGCAAACCCGCAGCACCTGCCAAACCTTGAAAGCCTTTCCGACAAGGACCTGCCTTCCATGCTCAAACTGGACGAGGGCCGCCAGGTGCTTCACATCACTTACGGTTCGATCCTGGGAGACACGGCATTGCGGCAGAAATTCTTTGATGCGCTCTTCAAGAACGAGGAATATTACCACGAGCGCCTCAAGGCCCATTTTGAGAAACACCTTTCCCTTCTCGGCATCCACGCCTGCAAGAAAATAAGTTAAGGGAAAGCCGCCAAAGGAGCCGATGAGCTACTGTGCAGGGCTGTTTGCCCTGCACACTTTTTTATTCTTCTGAGAGCGCGTGCTGAATCGCCTTTTTCACGCTTTCAAAGCTGCAATTGTCCAGCACCTCCTCACCGATGCTTACACAGGGCCGGGCCGAAGCGGCCTTTTTTGAGCTGAAAGCCGCGTCGAGCTCAACCCTGTCGGAAAGCTTGTTCGACTTGAGATAGTCGACGACCTTCAGCAACAGTTCTGCTCCCGGGGCGTTCCTGTCATTTGCGCAAACCGTGATTGCAATCGGAACTCGTCCCGGGGCCTTGCCTTTCACAGCGGGTATCTTCGCGGCGAATATCTGGCTGCGGTTCTTGTAGCGGGTATGGAGTTTTTTGTGTGCCTTGGGGCAGCCGGGTGCCCCCCTGTGGCACGGAATGCACGTGCGGAAATGCCTTTAATGTTTTTAAAGGTTCGGTTAAATTGGGAGATACTACCAAAACCTGACGATAAAGCAATTTCTGAGATGTTCCTTTTGGTCTGTTTCAATATCTCTTCTGCTTTGGAAGCCCTGTATATGTTGACAAAACTCATAAAGCTGATGCCTACTTCTTTTTTAAAGAAGCGGCAAAAATGCTCTGGGCACAAAAAAAATCTTTTTGCAGTGTCTTTAATATTTAGTTTCTTCATATAATTTTCCTCTATGAATTGTTTTATAAGAGAAATTTTGTCAGGAGCATCAATTGTCTCCAAGAATAGTATTTTATTATGGCGTTCCTCAATAAATCTGCCGATGGCATTAAGATATTCAATTATTCCTTCAACTTGAACTGATGACAATTTTTTTGTTTCTCGGTAGTATTTGCGCAACAAGCCTCGCTTAACTTTATGTGCAGTTGCCAGGTCATCAATAGCTTTATTGCTGGCAAGCCTGCCTCCCTCAAGATGAAATTGGCCGGAAGTCATACACCCGATATAGCGCTTCCCTTGATCATAAAGTGGAACTACAATTTCTGTTAATTGGCCATGGCATTTGTAAATAAGAGCTTCATGTTTGGATGCAGCCAAGCCCGCATTGTATTGATCACAATTTTGACAAGCCGCAAATCCTGATTTTGTGGAGCGAAGCAGCATGCAGTATGGGTTGAAATGCCTCATTTTTGAGAGCTTGAGCGATTCTCCATCGGCATTTATGAAATCAATGACTATACCAAGTAATTTATGCATGATGTCATGGTATTCCACCAACTGTTTTTCTTTGCCCAACCCTGCAAAGACTTTTCTGTTGATCCGATCGATGTCCATAATGAGTTTTCCTTAAGTATGTCAATGTATGCGTATAGTATATCATAATATGCGTTGCATGCACGTGCAATGTGAACTACCATGTATAATGACGATAATAAAGGCATCAGGAGATTAAGATGGTGAAGAAAATTGCAAAAGAAGAATTTATTCAGCGGATAGCAAGGGTACAGGATGTCCTTGAGCATCAGCACCTGGATGGCCTCATGGTTTATGGGGATGAGTACAGAAAGGAAAACCTCCGCTATGTCTCAAACTTCTGGCCGATTTTTGAGCGCGGAGCCTGCTTCATCCCTAAAAAAGGCACGCCTCTCTTTGCAGGTGCTCCAGAAGGTGAAAGTTATGCCAAGGAAATGTGCGTATGGGATGACGTTCGGAATATAAGAGAGTTTGCGTGCGTAAGCGTGCCCGATGCGATTGATTATCCACTAGCTACCTTCAGTTCCTTACAGCAGATCATAGCAGAAACTCTCAAGGGCGGCAAAAGACTGGGCTTTGTGGGCGGCTGGGACATTCCAGCACCTCTCTATGAGAGAGTAAAAAATGCCGTCCCTGGACTGGAAATAATAGGTGCCGACAAAATCCTCCAGGAAATGCGGACCATTAAGTCGGATGCTGAAATAGAATGCCTAAAAGAGGCCGGACGTATTGCCTGTGTTGGGTATAAAAAACTCATTGAGGCTGCGGTTCCCGGGAACACCGAACTCCAGGCTGCCGCTGCAGCCGAGGGCAGAGCGAGGGCAGAGGGAGCAGAAGACATTAATTTCATGGTCTTTGGAAGCGGGGAAAGGGCCGGTACCATCATTGGCCGTGGCACCCAGAAAATCATAGAGAATGGGGATATGGTGATGGCTGCAATGGCCGTACAGTACGAGGGCTATGTCTCAACTGTTGAATTTCCCTTTGTTGCCGGGAATGTGAGCGACAGACAGAAGAGATTTCTAGGTGCACTTTTTGAGGCCGCCAATGTGCAACTCAAATATTTGGCGAATGGAGTCGTAATGGGGGAAATGGTAAAGGCCGTAAAATCGGTTTTCAGAAAGCACAAACTCGAACAGTATGACGTTTATCCTCCCATGCACGGGATTGGACTTGCCGAGGCCGAAAGTCCATACCCTGATGAAAACACGCAACACACTTTCAGAAATGGGATGTGCGTAAATTCTGATATAAGTCTTTTTGGACATCCGGACGGTTCCAACCGGATAGAGGAAGGTTTTGTAATAACAAAGTCGTCTCCGGAATCACTGACTCCGTTTATAAGAGAACTTACAGAGAAAGGAATATGACAATGAACGGAGGCGCAAAAACATGGTATTTCCCAGACGGTTACTTGCCTGAAAAATCTAAAGCAGGCGAGATGGATGCTCATGAGGCTCTAATGCTCTTCAATCCAGGCAGCGAAGAAGCGAATGTAAAAATAGACGTCTATTTTGAAAATCATGATCCCGTTAAGGATATTGTAGTACAAGTTGATGCAGAACGCGTTAAGGCCTTGCGCATTGATAAGCCTTCTGATATGGGCGGCCTAAAAATACCAGAGCTGACACAATATGCGCTCAGAGTGAGGGCTGATAAAAATATCGTTGTCCAATTTGGACGCCTTGACACTACGCAAAATAATATGGCGTATTATACAGGAGCTTCTTATCATGAGTAAAAAGAAAAATATACTTGTACTGGGCGGCCATCTGGACGATTCCGTATTGGCAATCGGTGGTATAATTAAAAAATATAGCAATGCCGGGTGCAACGTTTCGGTAGTCTGCTTTGGCTGTGGTGATGAAGGATTTGCTAGGATCGAAGAGAGGGGCACATGTACGGAAAAATTCCACAAGGAAGCGATCTTATCCCACAAGATCCTTGGAGTGGAGGATTTTGTATGCCATGACTGGTCTGATTTCGCCGTGCAGGAAAGTAAGGAATCATACCGCATATGCATTGAAGCAATCCGCAGAGTGAAACCGGAAATCATCTTCGGACATTATTGGCTCGAATACTTTCAGCACCGCGCAATGGCGCGGCTGAGCTGTGATTCTTGGTTTCAGTCAGGATGGCGTTGCAGTGCTGATCTGGGAGAACCGTGGCAGGCACGGGCGCTTTACCATTTTGAGGTACTTCAGACCATGCCACAACCTACGCACATTGTTGATGTGTCGGATACTTTTGATTCCAAACTTGCGGCCTGGGCAGAATTCAAGACAGGACAGGAACACCTTGGCAGCGAATTCGACAAAATGGAAGCACGGGCGCGTTTTTACGGCAGCCGCATAGGCGTAAAATATGCCGAAGCCCTGACTCGTTCAAATTTCATCCCCCAGCTAATTAAAAATCCCGAAATTGAATTATAGAACAACCGATAAACAGAAGGAGGAACATCAATGAGGAAAAACATTCTTGATCATTTGTGGTTGTGGTGTCATCCGGCATCCTGTTACAACGGGCGGTGGAATCTTCCTGGAGAATCATCTTTTTCACCGCTTGAAGCTGCCTCGTATATGGGAATAAAAAATGCAGTGATGGTCGTTTTCTGTAATGAACCGCTTCCACCTTTTAACGATTATGCAAGGCAATTCAGGATGATGGACAAAGTTGTCTGGTCAGTCATCGGAGACGGCGGCAGTATACGGAACAATGACATGACTGATATTGAACATGTTGTTGATTTGAAGAATAATCTTCCGAATCTTCAAGGCGGGATAATGGATGATTTTTTCGGTCACGGGCGTGATTGCGACGTGGAGAAAATTAAAAAAATTTCAGACCGGTTACACGCATTAGGTCTGGAATTGTGGATCGTGCTTTACGGGCATCAGCTTGAAATTCCGTACTTGAAAGATTATTTGGATTTATGCGATGTGGTAAGTTTCTGGACATGGCGCGCCAAAGAACTTCCACTGCTTGAGGAACGGCTCGAGACGCTTCATTCACTGGTTCCGGGCAAGAAAATAGCCCTTGGCTGTTATATGTGGGATTTTGGTGACAGTAAACCGATAAGTATTTCCAACATGGAATATCAGTGCACCCTAGCCCTAAAAAAATATAAAAACGAACAGATTTCCGATATTGTAATGCTTGGCAGTCCGCTCTGTGGGATGGATATAGAAGCCGTGAAATGGACTAAGGATTGGATTGCTTTATTGTAATATACTCTATTGCAACAATTGCATCATTTTTTATCTTTCTTTATGCGCAGAGAGGGGCAGGCAGAATCCTGGCAAGGTGAAAGAAGGGGGAAAGGCCGGTATTACTTCACGGCCTTTTTCTTTTTTGTGATCCCCTGACCGCAGAGGGGGATGAGGAAATTTGCGGCGTTCGCATTATAATCAAAGACCGTGAATCCTCCTGTTTTGTGTTTGCGCGTCAGGAGAATCTGCTCGACAAGGCGTGGCGCATTGTCCTGGTCGGACCATGTGCCGACTCCGATTCCCGGGTAGCAGGGGAGGGGTGCGGCGTCCTTGAGCTGCGAGTCAAGCCAGTTTTCGAACTGTGCGGCATTTGAAGTATAGTCCATGGGGCAAACGAAGTCGAGATAACCCTTGCGGCACCAGAGCTGCCAGTCTTGTGCCACGTCGTCGCGGTTGCGGGCGGCGTTGGGAAATACGGCGGCTGAGATTTGTATTCCCGGTTTGATTTTGCGCGCTTCCTTGCTGATTTCTTCCACGACTCTCGTTATCTGGTCGCGGCGGAATTGCAGCCACTTTCCCTTGAGTTCCGGAGTCTTGAAGACGGCGTGCGGCCAGTTTTCGATTGGGCTGCCGAGCTGGGTTTCGAAGCGTGAGCGGCAAGTTTCGCAGAAGCAGCTTTCCTGCCCTGGGTAGCGGATATAGTCGAGATGTATGCCGTCAACATCATATTCCCGGACGACCTCGAGAAGGGAATTGATCTCCAGCTCCTGATTCTGTTGGTTTGACGGGCATAACCAGAGGTTTTCCTTGCCACTTAGGGAGACTTGCAGGCGGCCTTGTTTTCTTAGTTCGTTTACGAAGGATTGCGGTGCAGCATCGCCCAATTTCCAACAGAGCTTCCATACGTGACATTTGATGCCGTATTTGCGGCAGGCGGCAAGGCATTCCTTTGTCAGATTCCCGCGTGCGTCAAGTTCGGGGGCGGCTGGCAGAAATTTGCTGGGGTGCCACGCGGCGCCTCCTGAGAGCATGTTCGGGATGAGGTCGGTGAATCCGTTATCGGCGAGCAGCCGCACTGCTTCGTCCCAGGTTTTGCCAGGTATCCCGGTGGGGCTGTGGCACCAGATCAGACGCCGTTCGCCGGGTAAAGGAGTTTGAGCCTTGCAGAAGGCCTCGACAAGATTTGCACGTGCGGCGGATGCTTCTGCGATGGCTTCCCGGAAATTGCCGTTTTCCATCATGAATGCGGCGTTTTCCGAACGCAGGGATGCTTCGGCGAGTTCAGGAGGCGGAGTCATTTTGCTGGCAAGCACTAGCTTGCGGACTTCGGCGATGGCGTCGCCAAAGTTTGTGAATCCGCCAGGTATTCCGCATTGTTTCAGGCTATGCCGGGCCGACTGGGCGAGAGCCTCCGGCATCAGCCGTGAGATCATTGAGAGGAGGAGTATCCGCTTTTCCAGTCCTCCATCCCTGAGGAGCACGTGGGTCATATGGACAGCATTTTGCGAAACGAGGATTGCCGGGTATGGAGTGGCTGTCCCTTCTGCATTATACCAGAACGCGGCAATCTTTGCTTCCTTGCTTGCGGTCCTCATGTCCATGATGTTCCATGATGCCTGCGGGGTGATTTGAGGCAGTCCCTCCAAGGGGGCGCCCTTTGCGGGGCGTATCGAAGCGAAATATCCGGCGTATTCTTGGCGGACGTATTCCCTGGGAGCAAACCCGAGTTGCGGGCAAAGTTCCGGAGAGAGGATGTAGAAGGAGAGAATCTTGCCTCCTTTTGAGAGGTAGTCCTTGAGGAAGATGAGGCTTTCCTCTGACAGCGACGGACAAAAGGGCAGAATCAGCAGCTTGACTCCTTCGAGGCGCTCCGGCAGCAGGTCGAGGTCGCTAAGCGGAGTGAAAGGGACACCGAGTTCCTCAAGGAATTTTGCGGTCACTTTCGCATATTCGTGTATGCTTGACCTGTTGCGTAATGACGATTCGTTCAATATCAGGAGGGCGGCGGAATCTTCGGCCTCGTAAGAGCTGAAGTCGGCGAGGTGGAAATCGCAATCCTTGCTGCTTCCTCGCCACGCGGAAATCCTTATTGCATCGATTGCCGACCAGCCCGAGACATTGTCGTTTGAGAATTCAGTTTTTGGAATGCGGATACGCGTCCACTGTCCCTTTTGTTCAGGATAGAAACCGGCGTTGTACCAGCCTTTCCCGCTGTGGAAATAGACGGTGAAGCGTGATACCGGGGAGATCTCGTACGAGAAAAAACTGAACTCGATCCCCGATGAATTGGAGAGGTTGAGCTTCACAGGGAGGTCCCATGATGCCCGAGCTATTTCGCTTTTGGCGAAGCTGCAAGGAAATCGGAGAGCCTGCCTTGGGCCGGCTTGAACCATTTCCACTGCCGCGGAGCCTGTCATTGGCTGCCAGTTTTCTGCGGCTTCCTCGGATGATGAATAATTGAACTCGACCGCCAGAGGGCATTCTGTTTTTTCAGGCAGAGAGGGAAGCGGCTTGCTTTCGGCAGCAAGGCCCGGGAAGGCGAGGATTGTTGCAAAAAGACAGAATAGCAACTCTTTCATGGGAGGCTTCCTCTTAGGTCTGTTGGCGGCGGACATGCTCAAAAAGTATGATGGTCGCCGCCTGGGCCACGTTGAGCGATTCTGCATCGCCCGGCATTGGGATTGTGAGCGGTATTGAGCCAGGAAGTTCAGCCGCGCCGTGTCCCTCGCTGCCAAGGATTATGGCGCTTCTTTCAAAAAGACTCTTTTCGCTGAAGCAAGTGACTCCTTCGTGTGGATTGGTGCGGTAGAAACGCTCTATCCCGTGGCTCCTGAGTTCGGCAGCGAGTTCCGGCAGCGGGCCGCACTCCCTGATTCGCAGGGCAAAATGTGCGCCGGTTGCGGCCCTGATTACCTTGTCGCTGAAAGGGTCGGCGGAACACTCGGTGAGCCAGATATCCCGCAAGCCTATGGCCCTGGCAGTGCGCAGTATTGTCCCCATGTTTCCGGGATCGGAAATCCGGTCAAGGACGAGGGCGAAAGGGTCTTCCGGAGGGATATCTCGCCAGACGGTGCAGGGACGCCTCGTCACAAGTATTATTCCCTGTGACTCGATTGTGGCGGAAAGTTTTGCGAAGCGTGCCGGAGGAACCTTCAGGAAGGAAAGCGGCCATTTTGCGGCTTCGAAATCTGCACTGCAAACGGCGAACTCAACGAGTTCCGGCGAGGAAGAAATGAGCTCGCGGCAGGAGCGCACACCTTCGCAGAGGCAAAGCTCGTGCTTCTTTCGGCCATGGCGGCTGCGGAGCGACTGCAGGAGGCTTTCTTGCTGTTTGCTTAGTTCCTCCATGGGGCTGCCGCTCCTTTTTGCGGCTTATTTTCCTGCGGCTGGTGCCGTTATGGCTGCGGCAGCTTCAGGGGCGGCCGGGCTTGAGCAGGCGAGCTGGTCAAAAAGGATCTGGGATTGTTGTATCCAGAATGCGCTGGCCTGGCTCTGCGGCTTGACAGCCTTTGCTGCCGCAAGAAGCTCCTTTGCCTTCTTGTCCTGCTTTGCTGCAAGGAATAGGCGGGCCGCGGAATATTTTGCCTCGCTCCTGATCGCATCGGAAAAGAGGCTGTTTTCTCCTATTTTTTCGAAGCTTGCAGCGGCATCTTCAATCTTGCCCTGGAGT
>Ga0154565_1129_pt3 | contig 39791 bp, 34 predicted proteins | sample RifGroF2_FD_105708 | JGI IMG/M metagenome (GOLD analysis project Ga0154565, IMG submission 105708) | Lentisphaerae bacterium GWF2_52_8 | reverse complement strand
TCAATAAAAGGCAACGACTGGCCTGCGGTGGCGGAACGGTATCGAGCCTTTTATGAAACAATCCTGGCGGTAAAACGTGCCTGAAAAAAAGGAAATACTCTGCGTGATAGGACAGCTCGGGAACGGCGGCACCGAGCGGCAGCTTCATTATTTTTTACAGCTGCTTGACCGCGAAAAATATTCGGCTGCCGTTGTGGTGACCGGCTCAGACAAAGGCGTCTGGAAAGAACGCATTGAGTCGCTTGGCATCGAAATCATAAGCCTTGCCGGCAGCAATCCACTCATCAAGCTTCTGCGCTTTGCACTGATAACAAGAAAGAGGCGCCCGGCTGTGGTTTTCTCCTGGAGCTTTTTCACGAATGCCTTCTGCCTCATTTGGGGCACTCCTTTTATAGGTTCCATGCGAAACAGCCTCGTACATCGCAGCGAACTCAGCCTGCTTCGCACAAAACTCTGCCAGAGGCCAGAACTAATCGTAGCCAATTCCAGCCAGCTCACGGAGGAGCTTGTCTCTTACGGAGTCCCCAGGGAAAGAATCAGGCTTATTTTCAACATCTTTGAAGCCATGCCGCTCTCATCAGAAGAAGCGCGCGCGGAGGTACGTAAAGCCTGCAATGTCCCGGAAGATGCAATAGTCGTTGCCGGAGCGGGCCGCAATTCCTCTACAAAAGACTTTCCGTTTTTTGTGGAATCCTTTGCTCTTGCAGCTGCCGCAGAACCACGCCTTCACGGCCTCATAATAGGTTCGGGAGGGATGGCGGTGAAGGAGGATATTTCGAGGCGCGGGCTTGCGGAAAGGATCAGCATTCTCGGAGAAGTCCCTGATGCGCGAGCCCTTTTTCCAGCAGCCGATATCTTTTTCCTGTCCTCCCGCGACGAGGGGATGCCCAATGTCCTGCTTGAGGCGGTAGCCGCCGGGGCAGCACCGCTGGCAACGGATGTCGGAGGTGTCCGCGATATTTTGGGGCCCTCATATCCCTTTATGGAGGAAAGCGTACTCTCTTCCCGCAACCCTGAAGAGGCAGCCGCAAAACTCTTGAAACTAGCTGCCGACTCCGGTTTCCGGGAAAGGCTTTCGCAGTCCGCCCGCTCCAACCTTGCAAGCTTCAGTCCCGAGCAGATCATGCCAGCGTACATGGAGGCGCTTGGTTTCCGGGAATGAAAAAGCCGAGCGGAGAGTGGATTTTTTCCCTCAATGAAGCTAAACTAACCGTTTGAATTTGGAACATTGCACAAGGGCTGATTCATGAAGAAAGCGCTGATTACGGGAATCACCGGCCAGGATGGCTCCTACCTGAGCGAGTTTTTGCTGGCAAAGGGCTACGAGGTGCACGGAATAATCCGGCGTTCCAGCTCGTTCAATACGGGCCGCGTCGAGCACCTTTATCAGGACAGCCACATTGCAAAAACACGCTTCTTCCTGCATTACGGAGACCTCAGCGACGCAGGAAACCTCCGCGTGCTCATCGAAAAGATCCGCCCCGACGAAATCTACAACCTTGGAGCGCAGTCGCACGTCAAGGTTTCCTTCGACCAGCCGGAGTACACAGTGGACATCGTAGCCCTTGGAGGATTGAGGCTGCTTGAGGCCCTTCGCGACTACCAGCAACGGACCAGCCAACAGGTTCGTTTCTACCAGGCAGGCTCCTCGGAAATGTTCGGAAAGGTTGTCGAGACTCCGCAGCGTGAAAGCACCCCGTTCTACCCGCGCAGCCCTTACGCCTGCGCCAAGTGCTACGCCCACTGGCAGGCCATCAATTATCGTGAGGCTTATGGAATCTTCGCCTCCAACGGAATCCTCTTCAACCATGAGAGTCCGCGCCGCGGCGAAACCTTTGTGACGCGCAAGATCACCCGTGCAGCCACGCGTATCAAGCTTGGGCTTCAGGATAAGTTATATCTGGGCAACCTGGACGCAAAACGCGACTGGGGTTTTGCAGGCGACTATGTTGAGGCCATGTGGATGATGCTCCAAGCCGATGAACCCGGCGACTATGTTGTGGCCACTGGCGAGACACGTTCCGTCCGCGAGTTCCTTGAGACTGTCTTCGGGAAACTTGAGCTTGACTGGCAAAAACATGTCGAAATAGACTCCCGTTACATGCGACCTTCCGAGGTTGAGCTTCTGCTGGGGGACAGCGGAAAGATACAGAAGGAACTCGGATGGAAGCCCCGCACAAGCTTTGACAAGCTCGTCTCAATGATGATCGAGTCAGACATGTTGCTCGCTGAAAAGGAAAAGAAACTTTCGCAACCTTAAGCACACCCATGGGACTCAAACAGACAGACAGGATTTTTGTGGCGGGCCACAGGGGAATGGTCGGCTCCTCCATCCTCCGCCTGTTTCAGTCTGAAGGCTATCCCAATCTCATCACTCGCACACGCAGCGAACTCGACCTTGCCGACAGCGCCGCTGTGGAATCATTTTTCAGGTACGAATGCCCCGAGGTCGTCATTCTGGCCGCAGCAAAGGTCGGCGGCATCAAGGCCAACATGGAGCACCCCGCCGAATTCCTGCGTGAAAACCTTTGCATCCAGAGCAATGTCATTCACCAGGCCTGGAAAAGCGGCGTCAAAAAACTCTGCTTCCTCGGAAGTTCCTGCATCTACCCGCGCGAATGCCCCCAGCCGATAAAAGAGGAATATCTCCTCACCGGCCCCCTGGAACCGACCAATGAAGGCTACGCAATCGCAAAGATTGCCGGCTACAAGATGTGCCTCTATTATTCAAAAGAATACGGCTTTGACACGATCTCCCTGATGCCCTGCAACCTCTACGGCACAAACGACGATTTCAACCTCGAAACCTGTCACGTGCTTTCCGCGCTTGTCAGGCGCTTTGTTGACGCCGCCGACTGCGGCGCAGCAGAAATTTCCCTCTGGGGCACTGGAACGCCGCGCCGCGAATTCATGCATGTCGACGACCTCGCAGCTGCGGTCCTTTTTATGCTGGACAAAAGAGAGGAACCCGAAGTCATCAATGTCGGAACCGGCACGGATATCACGATCGCCGAACTGGCAAAACTTATCGCAAACACGGTCGGCTATTGCGGAAAGATAAAATGGGAATCTTCCTCAGTGCCGGATGGGATGCCGCGCAAATGCATGGACGTCTCAAGGATGCTCGACTCCGGCTTCCAGCCTCGTATCGGCCTCAAGGATGGTATCATCCGCACCATTGCCGAATATCGGGAGAGAAAGGCCAAGGGTGACTTATGAGTATCTCTAAAAACCTTTTCCTCTCAGAGGGAACAGTTGATCGCGAGGCACGCGAGAAGCGCCTTTCCCAGCGCGGCTGCCTCCTATGGTTCACCGGGCTTTCCGGTTCAGGCAAGTCGAGTGTTGCGAAGGAGCTTGAGGCCAGGCTGCATGCTCGCGGACAGCTCTGCTACATACTCGACGGAGACAATCTCCGCCACGGCCTTTGCTCAGACTTGGGATTTTCTGACGCTGCCAGAAGCGAGAACATCCGCCGCGCCGGAGAACTCGCAGCGCTCTTTGTCGATGCCGGCCTCATAGTCCTGACAGCCTTGATCTCCCCTTTCCGCGCAGAACGCGACGCGGTGCGCAAGCGGGTTCCTGAGGGGCGCTTCATTGAAATTCATATGAACGCTTCCCTTGAAGTATGTGAGTCGCGGGATCCGAAGGGGCTTTACCGCAAGGCGCGCGCAGGCGAAATCAGCGACTTCACAGGAATATCGTCGCCATACGAGACACCTGAGCACCCGGAAATCAGGATAGACACAGGCTCCCTGTCCCTTGACGAGGCCTGCTCCAGGATAATTGATTTCCTTGAAGAACGTCAACTTTTGCAAAAAGAAGCCAAAACAAAAATTTGAGAAGTCTTTTATGATGGAAAAATACACGCTGACCCATTTGAAGATGCTTGAGACCGAGAGCATCCAAATAATTCGAGAAGTGGCCGCAGAGTTTGCGCGCCCCGTCATGCTCTATTCGATCGGCAAGGATTCCTCTGTGATGGTGCGCCTCGCCCAGAAGGCCTTTCACCCGGGGCCGATCCCTTTTCCTCTACTTCACGTTGACACCAGCTATAAGTTCAAGGGGATGTATGAGTTCCGGGAAAAGTTTATCCGGCAGATCGGCGCAGAATTGAGAATCTACCGCAACGAAAAAGCAATCGCCGAGAATGTCAACCCCTTTGATCTGGGCACTCAGAAATGCTGCGCCTTCCTCAAGACGCAGGCCCTGGTGAACGCCCTCCGCGAAGGCGGCTATGATGCAGCCTTTGGAGGCGCACGCCGTGAGGAGGAAAAATCGCGCGCAAAAGAAAGAATATACAGTTTCCGTGACGCCTTCGGACAGTGGGACCCCAAAAACCAGCGTCCCGAATTGTGGAATCTTTACAACGGCCGCATCGACAAGGGTCAGTCTATCCGGGTCTTCCCCCTTTCAAATTGGACGGAACAGGATATCTGGCATTATATCTATCTTGAAAACATTCCGGTGGTTCCGCTCTACTTCGCTGCAGAACGCGAAATGATTATCCGCGACAAGCAACTGATCCCGGTGGACGGGCCAATCCCGCTGCACCCTGGAGAAACACCACAAAAGCTTCTTTGCCGCTTCAGGACGCTCGGCTGTTACCCCTGCACCGGGGCGGTCCGCTCAAGTGCTGCATCCGTGCCGGAAATCATCGAGGAGATGATGACCGTCCGCGTTTCCGAGCGCGCCACCCGCGTCATAGACCACGATTCAGAAGGCTCCATGGAAGACAAGAAAAGGGAGGGTTACTTTTGAGCACGGCAGACATCAACGAGTTTCTGCGGCAGGACGCCGAAAAGGATATCCTCCGCTTCAGCACGGCAGGCAGCGTGGATGACGGCAAGTCGACACTCATCGGGCGGCTCCTCCACGACTCAAAGGAGATATACGAAGACCAGCTTGCCGCAGTCAAGAAAGCTTCCGGGCGCATCAATGCCGGTGTCGAAATTGATTTTTCCCTCTTGACCGATGGGCTCAAGGCCGAGAGGGAACAGGGCATTACCATCGACGTCGCCTACCGCTACTTCTCCACGCCAAAGCGCAAGTTCATCATCGCGGACACACCCGGACATGAGCAATACACTCGCAACATGGCCACAGGCGCGTCAACCGCGGATCTAGCAGTAATCCTCATAGACGCCCGAAATGGAGTTCTCACCCAATCAAAAAGGCACTCTTTCATTTCCTCCCTTCTGCGCATCCCGCACATGATAGTGGCGGTAAACAAGATGGACCTCGTCGACTACAGCGAGGATGTTTTCGAGGCCATAAAAAAAGATTTTTCAAACTTTGCCGCCAAGCTCTCCATAGGCGACTTGCACTTCATCCCGCTGAGCGCGCTCTGCGGAGACAACGTGGTTGAGCGCAGCGCAAAGATGCCATGGTACAAGGGCCCCGCGCTGCTTGAATACCTTGAAAATGTCTATATCGCCAGTGACCGCAACCTCATTGATCTGCGCTTCCCGGTTCAGACGGTGTTGCGGCCCAATCTCAATTTCCGGGGCTATGCCGGACAGATCGCATCGGGAGTGGTGAAAAAAGGGGACGAGCTTCTTGCGGTGCCCTCGATGCGCAAGTCGCGCGTAAAGAGTATCGTGACCTATGAGGGAGAGCTGGATTACGCATTTGCTCCGCAGTCTGTGGCTATAACCCTCGAAGACGAGCTTGACGTAAGCCGTGGGGAAATGCTGGTTCACGTCCACAACATCCCGCGCGTAAACCGCCATTTTGAGGCGATGATCGTCTGGATGAGCGAAAGTCCTCTCGACCCTTCCCAGCAATACATCATCAAGCAGACCAGCAGGCAAACCCAGATCCGTATCGACGAAATCCGCTATCGCACAAACGTCAACACCATGCACCGTGAGCAGGCCGACAATCTCCAGATGAACGAAATCGGTCGCATCGTCTGCACCGCGCGGCAGCCGCTTTTCTTTGATCCTTATACCAAAAACCGCGCCACAGGCAGTTTCATAGTCATTGACATGCTTTCGAACAACACAGTGGCCGCGGGAATGATCCTTGACCGTGAACCTAGCGAGAGGCTCCCTTCAAAGCTTACCTCAAAGGATTCCACAAACCGCCGTTCGCCCAGTCTCATTTCCGCAGAGGAGAGAGAAAAGAGGCTAAGTCAGAGGCCGGTCACGGTCTGGCTGACAGGCCTTCCTGCCTGCGGAAAGAAGGATATCGCCTATGCGCTCGAAAAACAGCTCTTCGATCTTGGGAAAACTTGCGTCTTGCTCGACGGGGGCTCGATTCGCGCCGGCCTGAGCCGCGAACTCGATTTCAGTTCGGCCGACCGCGCGGAAAACATCCGCCGGGCAGCGGAAACCGCGAGGCTTCTCAATGAGCACGGACTCATTGCAATTTGCGCATTCGTTTCCGCAGATGGGGACGTTCGGGCACAGGCCGCCGAGATTATAGGAGCGGACCGTTTCCTGGATATCCATGTGGATGCAGCCATAGAGTATTGTGCCTCGAACGACAAGAGCGGCCTCTATGAAAAATGGAAAAATGGAGAACTCCGCGAACTTGCTGGAGTAAGCCATCCTTACGAGGCTCCAGAAAAACCTGCCCTCCGGCTTGATATCCCGAATCTTTCCACAGAGGCCGCGACTACAGCTGTCTTGAAACTTCTCAAAGACAGAGGCTTTATCGCCATTTGAAGAAAGAGGGGGACATCAATGGGCGGCAAGAATTTGAGAATACTCTTCCTTGGCGAGCCAAAGAGTGCCAATACTCAATCCTGGATAACTGGCCTCCGCAACGCAGGCTGTGAACTTATGCTCGCGTCGGCCCGCTCTGACGGTTCTGATGAAGCAGTCCCCATAGGGAACCCGTATCTTCCGCCACGGCTGCGGCTGCTTTTTGGTGTGCATTCTGTGAAAAAAATCATAAGCTCATTCCGACCTGATATCCTGATCGCCTACCGCGTAACTAGTTATGGTTATCTAGCCGCACAGAGCGGATTTCAGCCTCTTGTCATGGCGGCGCAAAATGAGAAAATAGTGAGCGATTTCAGCCCGAAAATTCTCCGTCCCCTTCTTTCCCATTTTGCCAGCAAGGCGATCAGCCGCGCCACACTCCTTCACGCATGGTCTGAAAATGTTGCCAGCGGGCTTCTGCATTTCGGAGCACGCCCAGAGCAGATACTTACAATGCATCGCGGAATAGATACTGAGACTTTTTCCCCGCCTGTTCATGAACGGGATTTTTCTCCAGACAAGATAAGAATAATATCCACGCGTTCTCTCTATCCGCAGTACAAGTTGGATAAGCTTCTCTATTCCTTCGCAGTCCTGAAAAAAGACTTTGAAAAGGCCTCTCTGACAATAGCCGGGGATGGTCCCTTGCTAGAGGATTTGCGAAACTTGGCCTCTTCGCTGGGGCTGAAGGAAAGCGTTTCCTTCACCGGAAAGCTTCCCCCTGCCAAGATATCCGAACTACTCAAACAAAGCACGGCTTACGTCTCGCTGATTGAGACGGAGGGCCTTTCCAGTTCCCTCTTGGAGGCCTGTTCTTGTGGAGTCCTTCCGGCAGTAGCTGACATCCAAGCCTCCAGGGAGCTGGTGCAAGATCAAAAAAACGGCATAATCCTCAAGTCTGATGATCCGCAAAGACTGGCCTCCGCCCTTGGTGCAGCGCTCCGCAATCGCAGTTTCATGGCTGATGCCAGTGCCTATAATACAAGGCTTATCCGTGAAAAATATGACCGCAGCCGGAATATTGAGATTTTCCTCGAAAACTACCGCAAGCTTCTTTGAAAACCTGGCTGCTGCTTATTAATGGACGTGAACAATATGCCAGAAGCCATCAAAAGTCTTTTTTTCTTGCCGAGCACCCGGCAGGGTGTTTAATACCTCGCCTCAGCATCCGCTTGGCTCAGTTCCGAGGTAGCGAACAGGCTCCGACATAAAAAGGACTGCCGTTCTCGCCGCAAGCTTCAGCTGAGCGGCGGAGTTATAGTGCAGGGCATTTGCCATGCCGGCACGCCAGTCGTGCTTCAGCGCCGAAACGCTGGTCGCCCAAAGGGCGAAATCTTGACGTTACTATCTTTTTGATCGCAACTTGGTATAATAATCAAAAGCTTACGCCGTTGACGCTGAGGGACGGGGAAAGGGTTTTGTTTGCCCCTTCGCTGAAAAAGTGAAACCCGCTAGACTCTTTATACATCGCCTCTGCCAGAAGCCCATCCTTGTACTTAAACTCCGCAATATGCTCTGACTTGCAGCCGGACGAGGAGAAGAGCGCCACGATTAACAGAACTATTGCAGCGATGATAAAAAGCGGGTATGAGCGGTCGATGAGTTTTGGGATCATTTTATTTCCCTCCAAAAAGTTTACTTGCCAGTTCAAAAAGAATAGTCCCGGCTGTGCCAATGATTGCAAAAAAGGCTTTCTTGTCTTCCTTAAGACGCTGGACTTCGCCTTCGGTGCTGACGATGCTTTTGCTATGGGAATCCAACTTCTCATAAATCTTCCCAAAATCCTCACGGAGTTCCGAACGCATGGTTTGCTGCCCTTCGGCGATGCTGTCCAGTTTCGTATTCAAAGAGGCAAGAAGGGAAGTGTGTTCCCGGACTATATGGGGAGGAAGTCCGCACCTGTCGAAACTCTGCGTGTCTATTGTTTTTACCATGTTCAAAAATCCTTACAGCTATGTGATTTTGATTGAGATAAAGTGTCGGGCTTTGCGGCGGCTGTCGGCGCTATGTCCATTCCAGGTAGCCCAGCCGAAGGAGCGGACGGCGGCATAGATAGTATTACGATCAAACCAGCCACAGTCCTCATTAATCATGGCTTCACGGAAAAGACTGTCGCAGACATCGCGGGGAAAAAGCTCTGCGGCGTACATGGCATCATGGATTACTGCGGATTTGGTATATTTGCCGCCGTCCGGGGGATAAGCCCACCAGAACGCACGCGGGACGCTCGCAAAATCGGTAATGAAACCGGGTTCGATCAAAATGAAACAGCCCGGCTTGTACTGATAGCTGAACTCCTGGGCGAGCTTGTAGCGCCGCGCCGCGATCCGCTCGATCACAAGAGGTTCCGGGAAATATTTGCTGGTAGTCTTCATTTCTCAAATCCTCCTATGCAGTCGGAATGTTTCTTGACGATTTCGGCGGCTTGTTCATCGCTGAGGCGGAGCAACCAGCGGTAACGGTCGGCAGTGTGCAGGCAACGGATAGGCCGCAAGGGACACACCCGAACGGGTGCTTCATTCCCGCGCTCAACATTTGTTTGCGCGGGATTTTCTGAGCCAAGCGAATGCTGAGGCGAAGTGTGAATACCGCCGTGGCGGGGGCAGGAGAATATCAGCCCTGAGAGCACGGCCTTTGGGCCTCCCGCCTCGATCTCTTGCCTCACAATTTCTGAATCGCGAAGGGTCATCTGCCTCACCAGTCCTTGAAGTTAAAGGATGGAGTTGCAACGGATTGCCCAGTATTCCAGAGGTCTGACGATGATACAGAAGCGCCAGCATTTACCGTAAATGGGGCTCCATACGCTGAATAGACTCCGCCTGATACTTGGTAAACCTGGACAGAGCAATCCGACTCGGTATTATTTATCACGATTGCACTAGTGTTTCCTGTGTTTGCTGTCCAGTAAATCGCATGCAAAAAAACAGTCCCGTAATTAAAGCCAATAAGTTCAATATTCCGACAGAGATTAAGCATCTGATATTGCTGTTTAAGCCAAACTGCCGCAGGCGGTGCGTTTCTTGATGGAACTGCTTCAAAATCGGAAACGCCAAGCGCCGCTTTCATCGTAGTGGAATTCCAGTTCACAAAGCCACTTGCCCAACTCACGGTATGATTGAGATAGCGCCCGACATAAGGTGATGTGCTATGCGCACAAAAAGAAACATAGTTATGAATATCATAGACTCCACGCCAAGGTGGCTTGCCATGCGCAATTTCAACAAGTAATTCACTTGGCGAAATAGGCCAATTTCCAGATATTCCGGCGCAAATATCAAGACGCTCAACCGTTGCCAGCCTTGCAGCCTCAAGGAATGGATAGTACGGGGCGCCGTGGACGTCCGTCCAATCCATATCCTCGCTTGTCCATGAGGTGATAGCCATGTTACGCCAGTATTTCGTCCGGGTTTGCGTCGATTGCGATTAGGAATCCGCGAACCTGCTGGTCATCTTGTTCGACTCCGACCGTAAGGGCATCCCAGTACGCCTTAAGTTTGCGGTTTTCAGGGGCATCAAGCGCGGCAAGCGCCGTATCCAAAAGCCCCGCAGCGTCGAGCCTGTCGAGGATCGTTTTAGGTTCGATGCAGCGCTGGACTTCAGGCTCCGGATCTGCCGGGTCTGGGGTTTCTACAGAAGCCAGGAAATATTGATAATCTTTATTGCTTGCGTCAATTGGGACCATCGCGCCATCTGAAATCCTGATTATCCCATTTCCTGATTGTGCGTACTTGTAGTTTGCCATGTCTTTTCTCCTTTCTTTCCCCTCGCGAGCGCATGCTGGGCGAGGGAGTTATGGTACAGGGCGGCCGCCCTGTTATAGTTCCGCGTTCATTGTCACATATCCTGAGCCGTCCGTAGGATTTCTATAATACGTCGCACCTGCGGCAGTAGCCGTAACATTCATCATGAACGTGTTTGTACCTGTGCAATAAATTCCGGGCTGGCCGCAATTATTGACTGTCCAAGTCCCCACTTTTGTGCCTGTTGGAGTAGCCCGCATTGTTGTCGGAAGAGTAAATACCTGGATAAACGCTGCCGCGTCCCCCATATATGTTTGCACATGGATATCATACGTTGAGGTGCTGCTTCCGCCTATTTTCGTGTAATAGCGCTGACAGCGTGACAGTTCCTCGCCTAGAAGACGAGGCTGGAAGGCAGTGGCGCTACTGCCTATTTCGAGCTTGGCTTGCGCAAGCCGCACGGTATCGCCTGAAACAAGCGAACCCGAAGGAACGCGAAGTTTGAGCTCAAGCCCGTAGGCAAGATTTGTATAAGCTGAAATGTCTGCCGTCCAGGAAACAGTTGTCCAGGCTGAATCGGCGCATTCCTGCAAATTCTCGCCGGAACCGCCGCCATTGCGCACAGTGACGCTTGCAAAATTATCCTCAGCACTCGGCGTCCCTACAAGCAGAATAGGAGTAAAGGCCGCGCCGCTTCCGTTGTAGATTTTTGCGCTGAAAGTCACGGTGGCCGCCAGCATGGAGGCAATGCCAGCCTCGATGCGCTGGTCGATGTCAACTGTCGTTACGTCTGCCGCGCCGACAAGTTCAAGCGAATACTTCGACTTGCCGCCAGATGGCACAGTGCTTGAACGCTGGACATGCGCCAGTGTCCCGGCCCCTGTTGTGATTGCAAAACGGTCAGCAACGTATTTACGGGTAGTCGTCACCCCTGTATCATCGGTGCCGCGCTGCCAAATATCGAAGTTGCCATTGATGATTAAGTTTTCAGCGGCCGCGCCACTCTGCGCGTCTACGTAGGTCTTGACTGCTTTTTGCGAGGCTATTTTTGTGTCAGAGTTTGCGGCAAGAGTGCCGTCCGTATCAAGGTAACTTGTCGGGAGAGCGGAGACTTGCGCCGCCGTTACGCTGTGAGGATTCGAGGTACTACTGATATGGCTCTGAATATTCGCGTTTGCAGGCTCATAAGTGCCTGTATGCGCATGGTCGCCAGCCGCCACGGTGCCAGATGCGGTTCCGACATTTTTTGTGGCAGAATCTCCGAGGCCAAGGTTCGTCCGCGAAGTTGCGGCACTTGCGACATCTGAAAGGTTGTTTGTTGAAAGCATGTCGCCGCCGCCAGGGATCGTAGCAAATTCAAGTGCTGTCTCACCTGCGTTGACCTTCGGGAATTTTCCGGCCTGCCCGGTATAGGCTGCAGGAGTGTCTGTCAATCCTAAAAAGCTAGTTGCCCCCTTATTGTCATCAACATATTTTTTATTTGCGGCCTGATAATCGGTAGTCGGGGCGCTGGAGGGTGTCACCGGGAAGCTGGAAAAGGTTTTCACACCAGCAACGGTCTCATTGCCAGACGTAGCCACCGCCCCAGCCTGAGTCGCAGTCACGGAATGAGGATTGCTCGTGCTCGAAATGTGGCTCTGAATGTTCGCGTTGGCGGGTTCATAAACGCCACTGTGGTTATGCGACGCTGTGGCGAAGTCCGCCGCCTTGCTGCCTGAATCCTTTATTTCACCATCCGTATTAAAAACTGCAAGGTTATCTTCGCTAGCAGAGCTGACTTTAGCAATTTTATCGTCCAAAAGGGAATCAATAGTCGTGGCAGTATAGTAAAGAGGATTTGCGGAAGCAGGTTCTCCTTCATTCAAGTGCACGACATTTTTGGTGATGCATTTATTATGGAGGAGCACCGAAGGAGAGCTATCTCCCTGGATGTAACGTTTAATTTCGAACCAGGCTTCAACTTGTTCAGATGAACCGAGCTTTTGGGAAAACCCCGTGGTGAGGCAGTCCATGCGGATGGAGATTTTACCATTTGCCCGCGAAATGTCGTCCCAATCTCCGGCAATATCGATTTTGGTATCATCAGAATAAGCCATGAGGGGGTCATCATCGTGGGCAAAATTCGAATCGAGGGACAACTCGAAGAGGTCGCTTTCATTGAGGGGACTTGGAGCGAGGGAAGAATCCACGAAGGAAACGCAAAGGACAAGCTTTTCCCCGTAATAGAAGGAAGGGAGATACTGGCTTGCAATAGGCGTTCCATCAGCCGGATCTACGAGGCGTCCAGATTCAAGATTGACGGTAAGCGGGATTCTGCGGTAAGTAGGCATATGAAGAGACCTCCTTTGTTTGCATTGCACATAACAAAGGAAGGCGCGTCAAAAGAGTCTGGCTCAAATGAAATCAAAATATGCAGGAAGTGCAGGAACCAATGCTCAAGAAAACGAGTGCCGTGAAGTGGATTTGTGCCTACGCTCTTTGCTTCCATTCCATTTTTTTACGGCCAGCTCTTCAGACTTGAAGGATTTCTTGGAATCTGGACGGAAGACACATTTGGGATTGCTGCAACGCACCCGGCAGGCATCATACTGTTCTTCAACAAGATAAATTTCCGCTGGCTCTCCGCAGAAAGGGCAAAGCTCAAGCAAAGGGTTGCGCCCTGGTTTTATAGGCTGGCGTTTCATGGAAACAATACTATCACAAAAAAAGCAGGATGTCAAGGGTTTTATTGTATAAGAGTTTTATTTTCAAATGATTATACATTGATATAATCTTGACAGCGGAATACATTCCAGGGATGGATTTTGAGAATCAAGGAATTATAGTTTGCAGGAAACTCTGTCTTTCGAAATATGTTTAAACTGAAAGGATACCAGGGCATGAAGAAGATATGTGGCTTTCTTTTTGGAGGACTTCTTATTGCAGGATTGATGGGTGGAGCCGCGGCACTTTATGCATCACAAGACGGCAAAAAGGAAGAGTCCCCTTCTCAGACAGTGAGCTGGAAAGATGGAATTTACAAGGGTGAGGCCAAGGGATACAAGGGGCCGATCGAGGTTGAGGTAAAGGTAAAGGACGGCAAAATTGCCTCTGTAAAGATACTCAAGCAGAAAGAAAACCAGCCAGGTACAGCCCTGACTGAGATTCCAGCAAAGATAGTCAAAGGGAACGGGCCAGATGGAATTGATGCGATAACAGGAGCGACATTCACATCCAATGGCATCATGAACGCGGTCAAGGCCGCGCTCGCAAAAGCAAAATAGAACTGGGTTTTACTTCCCTGCTGCCGCACCAAGGCATTCCTTTTCCCAGCCGGGGAAATTCCAAGAGAAGGGGAACTCGCGGCACTGTTTCGGCTTGACCTCCTGCACAAGGCAGGATGAAGACTCCGGATCGTAAAAAACACAAATCCCGTCAGCACCTTCTGTCAGTGAAAGGCCCCTTCTGTCCGATGTGAGGACAGAATAACGTTCGATGAATTCGCGCGAATCCATCTTGAGGAAGACTGCAAGAGCATCTATCTCGGCTTCAGTAACCCGAACGGGGCCTTTCCATCGGCAACAGGCGCCGCAGCGCAGACAGGAAAAGCTTTTGCCTATTTTGTTTTTTGTGCTCATTTCAAGTCCAAAAAAAACGGGCATCCCAGAATGGGAATGCCCGATGACAGATAGCCGAAAGACTGCAATCAGTAGGTAATGTCGTCAATCGTAAAATCATCACCCTTGATGTCGATAAAGAACCAGCCGAGAACAAAGTCGGCTATATCGATTGGATGGAGTTCTCCTTCAAGCTCGACAATGCCGCCGCCGCGGACGCCGATTGCCCAATAGTCACGGGCACCCTTCTGGAAGTCATAGACCTGATCAAAGGGATCAGGGATGCCTACAGCATGATAACTGTATTCCTTGACGTCACGGCTCGTGTGGACAACCTGGGTGTTTTCTGCGGAGATGCAGGTAAAGGACATGCTCCAGCCATTCTCCATTCCCACGCCGTACTGACGATTATAGGCCTTTACCAGCTTCGAGGAGGCCCCGATTCCCGCACCAAAAGAAAAAGCACGGGTCGCCCAAACTTCAAGATGAGCCTGCGGCCCGAAACTGGGAGTAAGAGAAGCAATGTCCAACAAGTCCATGATCCTGTTCGGGAAATACAGAAGCAACTTGTCAGCGACTCCCGCCTGCGAGTTGGCCCCAGCTGTGAGAACCACTGCCGCCACCAGCCCCATTAAGATTCTCTTCATAAAGCACAACCTTTCCTGTCGTGTTTGATTACAGTTAAAGCATCACCAATTAAAAGGTAATGTAATTTCCATATTTTAGTATGCAAATGATCTTCGCGAAAAAATTAAACCTCGATAAAACTCATTCTTGCCCCTTTTTTACCTGTAGACCTTGAAAAATGCAAAGAAAACAACATTTTAAAAGGTTCCTGTTTGCTTCGGGATGTAGCGCAGCCTGGTTAGCGCGTTTGACTGGGGGTCAAAAGGTCGCGAGTTCGAATCTCGCCATCCCGACCATTTTCCTGTCCTTGAAATCCAAATTATTCTCGGATTAAAACTCCATCACTTGTCCTTGAAATCTAAGCTCTTCCGTATTATCTGTTCTTAGGATAACTGTTTGATAATATCGCTTGGTTTCAGAATGCTTGAATGCAGCAGACAGTAGGGGAGGCAAAAGTGTTTAGACTGAGAAAAAACAGCAGATTTACTTTGATCGAACTTCTTGTCGTGATAGCCATAATATCCATCCTTGCCGCCCTGCTTTTCCCGGCATTGTCAAGGGGAAGGGAAATAGCAAAAAAAATACAGTGTGTCAGCAACCAGAAACAACTTGGAATCCTTGCCTCATACTACGCCAGTGATTACAAACATTTTGTTCCCAGTTACCAGGACCGGAATGGACTTACCTATGGGCAATATTGGTATGCCTCCCTTGCCGAAGAAGGAGGTTACATGTCAGTTGGCGGCCATTACGGCCCCACAAAGGCCATTCCGCCCAATGACCAATGCCCCAATCTTGTGATTTCCATTTTCAAATGTACCAATGGTTTCAACCATAACAATTATGTAGGTCAAGACAAATACAGGATATCATTCTGGTATCAGGCAAGCCATTACGCTGTAACTTCAGATCCTGTAAATATGCTTCAAGTCGCCAGCGCCACTAATCGAGGGACGCGCCTTCCCGAAGTAAAAAATCCTTCTTCGCGCGTGTTCTTATATGATGATGGCGAAATCGGCTCAAAGATTCCGGGAGCCGCTGCAGATCCAAGGCGTCTTGCCGCGGAAACTACTTTCTCCACATGGAAAGATATTGTCAAGAGGGATTTCCTGACAGGGCGGCACGCAAATATCGACAACGGGCTTTTCTATGATGGCCATGTCGAACCCATGCTGTCAAAAAAGGTGTCCGACCATTATTATTATATGACCGGGACAAATGTAAACAGAATATTCAATATCAGGCTCTGAGTTCTTCGCAAGTTAAGCAATGGCAAAATCCTGCCAACAAATTTTTTGCAAGGGAAAGCGACCCCACCGGGACTTTCATTACTGTGCTCACTGCGTTGCGCAGAGGAGGCCAAGCAAAGGAAAGGGTCCGGTTTTTAAGGCCGGACCCCATCTGCACTCTTCTTCCTCTTGAACCTAATACCAGTCTTTTGATCGCAACCTGGTATGACTCTTGAGATAATGTATGCAGGGCAATGCTACTCGTCCAGAAGCCCCTTCATGAGGCCGAGCGGCATTGCCGCAGGCTGCACGCAGCAGCTCTTCAGTGTGACGATCTTGCCGGACTTTGAGGATTCCTCAAAGGAGTGCATCACGTCGAGGACGTGGTACGCGAGTTCGCCGGAGCAGCGATGCGGACGTCCTGACTTGAGTCCGTAGGCCATGTCCGCCGCGCCTATGCCGCGCGAGTTTTCATGGTAGGGATTCACAAGAGGGACTTCCTTCCATTCGGATGCTCCCGGACGGAAGACCGAAACGGGCCCGCCGAAGCTGTTTGGGTCGGGAACGCTGACGCTACCGTCTGAACCGAATATCTGGATAGGCGGATGCTTGTGGGCATAGACATCAAAGCTGGTTACCAGCGTAACGACTGCGCCTTGCTGGAACTCAAGGGTCCCTGCGAGGTGCGTTGGAACCTTCACTGGAATCTTCTTGCCGAAATGCTCCTTGGAACCTGCGATGCGCTCCTTGAAGCTGATTGCGGTAATCGCCGCCACCCGTTTGACGGGACCGAGGAGATGGACAAGCGCGGTCACGTAATAGGGACCCATGTCAAACATCGGGCCGCCACCCGTTTCATAGAAAAAGAAGGGGTTAGGGTGCCAGGCTTCCGGGCCACGCCCCATCATAAAGGCAGTGCCGCCAACGGGGCGGCCTATCCAGCCGTCGTCAATTATCTTGCGCGAAGTCTGGAGTCCGGCGCCCATGAAGGTGTCGGGAGCACAGCCTACGCGCAATTTCTTTTTCTTTGCAAGGGCGAGAACCTTTTGTCCGTCCTCGCGTGTAACGGCGAAAGGCTTTTCGGAATGGACGTGCTTCCCTGCCTCAAGCGCCCGGAGAGCGACTTCGGCATGGACTTTGGGAATGGTCAGGTTGATGACCATGTCGATGCTTGAGTCAGCAAGGAGATTGTCCACACTTATCGCCTTGACGCCATTTTCCTGGGCTTTGGCTTCGGCTGCCTGCATGTTCAGGTCTGCGCAGGCGCAGACCTCGACGGCATTGGGAAACATTTTGAGTCCGTTGAAATAAGCCTGTGAGATGTTTCCGCAGCCAATAATACCGATTTTCAATTTTTTCTGGGCCATATGTCAGATCCTTAAAGGAATTTGGGATTTTCCCGTCTCTGGATGCAGTGTCTTCCCCGGCCAATGGGGAAAGGCCGGGGATTTTACACAACGTATTAGCGGTTGCCTTCGCCGAGATTGTTGTCGACAAGGAAGCGGTAGCTTTTTTCAACGGCTTCGAACATGTCTGTTGCGCAGCTGTCGAGCTCGACTACGAGCCAGCGGAGGAGCTTCGGGTCGGCGGCATCTATGATCTTCTTGAAATCCATCCTTCCACTGCTGCCGACGGCAACCATGTGCCCGCCCTGGACGAAAGTGCCGTCCTTGATGTGCAGGAGGATGGTGCGGTTCTTGAACTTGGCAACCTGTTCGGCGGGGTCGTTGGCGCCGAAATTGGTGGCCCAGTAAGTGTCTATCTCAAAGAAAACCTTTGGGCATATCTTGACAAAATGATCGTAGGCGACCTTACCGTCAACCATCGCAAATTCCCAGGCATGGTTGTGCATGAAGAGCTTGATATTTGCCTTGGCGAGCTTGTCGACCATTCCATTGACCGTTTCGGCTGTCTTTTTGATGGCGTCCATATCCTTGAACTGGTCAGGGCCGAAACCAGTGGAGGCGATATCGAGGCCAAGCACTCCGACAGTGTCGATCACTTCGTTGAGGTTTTCAGGGTTTGCCCAGGGGCCGTGGCTGGAGGAGACCACCATGCCCAGGCTTTCGACCTTGCTGCGGAATTCCTTTGGGGTCATGTTGTAGAAACCTGCCGGTTCAACGCCCTTGTAGCCGATGGAACTGACCCTTTCGAGCACCTTTGCGAAATCTTTCTTGGATTCTTCACGCAGTGAATAGAGCTGCACTGAGATAGGCTTCTTCATACAGAATGATCCCTTATGATGATTCTTTGTTTTGCACTTTGGCCTTCTTGACCAAAGCTATTATCAGATCAATTCTAATATACTTGGCATTCGATTGCAATTGACAAAAAGTATTATATTTTGATCAAAGCTCTAATTGAAGGCACTTTCCATGCACCCGAGCGCACAAATTGTTTTTTTGGAGAGAGTAGGCCTCTACAAAGCTCCTCCGGTTTCGGACATCAAGCCCCACCAGATTCCTCCCGGCTACGAGTACATCGAACTGCTGACCGGAGGCAGGGTCTCTTTCGAAACCGAACACGGGCTCCGCGAGTTTGGCTGCGGCACTCTCTTCTGGCATATCCCCGGCGATTACACCATCCACAAGAACAATCCCGATGCCCCGTACCGCTGCCTCACTATTCTCTTTAGAATCGGAGAGGCATCTACACGCCGTGTGCCCCGCTGGACCATTTGGGAACGGGAAAGCGAAGTCCTGGAATTCAGCGAGGAAATCCTGCACAGCTATAGTGACAGTTCACTGGACCGCGAGATTCTCTGTTCCTATGCCTATACGCGGCTCTTTTGGCAGGCATATTCGCAAGTTCACCGCAAGCCGGATCCAGCGCTTCCACTTCCCCTCCGAAAGATGATTCTCATGATAGACCAGAATTTTGCGGCAAACCTTTCGATCTCCGACATAGCCGCTCATGCAAGGGTCAGCATTCCGCATCTTCATGCCCTTTGCAGACTCCATCTCCAGCAGTCTCCCCATCAGCATCTCATGACCCGGCGTTTGCAGGAGGCCCGGCATCTTCTGCTGAGTTCGGAAGCGCCGATCAAAAAAATATATGGAGATTGCGGCTTCATGAACGTAGAATGTTTTTGCCGGAGCTTCCGCAAGCGGTTTGGCGTAAGTCCCGGAGAATACAGGCGCCAGCACGGAAATTATCTCTTTCAGTCTTGATCTTGATAAAGACAAAGCGGGTTTTCAACTTTATTATTACTGGAATAAAAAGGAACGGAGTGTTATAATCCAAACCAGGGTGGCAGTTGGACTCTTAGCGGGCGGGGGAAAGATGCTGAAAACCCTCTTTAATTCAAAACAGGTTACTAAGGAATTTTTTTCTGTATTCCTGTTTTGTTTGTTCTTTTTCCTTGCCATGCCGGCGAGCTCGAACGACATCCTCAGCGCCGAGGAACGGGCCTGGCTGAACAATCACCCCGACATATCCTTGGCGCCGGATCCAAATTTTCCGCCAATTGAATATTTTGACGATCAGGGGCATTATCTCGGACTTGTCGCCGACTACTTCAAGATTATCCAGTCCCGGCTTTCCTGCAAGTTCAAGTTTGTCCACTATAAGACTTGGGAGGATGTGCTGGAATCTGCCCGTTCGCATGCGATCAGCGGCATAACAGCGGCACAAATCACTCCTGAACGCTCCGAGTACCTGCTCTATACAAAGCCGATTATCGACATCCCCAATGTCCTCATTGTGCGAACCGGCAATCAGGACGAATTAAAATTGCAGAATATGCAGGGGATGAAAGTGGCCGTGACGAATGGGAACGCACTGCATGAGTACGTCAGAAGCAAATTCCCGCAAATCGTAATCTTGCCGGTGCCGGATGACCTGAGCGCCCTGAAGGAAGTCTCCTTTTCACGTGCAGACGCGGCCATTGTCAACCTCGCCATAGCATCCTACCTTTGTGAGAAGCACGGCTTGAGCAACCTCCGGGTTGCCGGGGATTCCGGCAAAAGCAACAGTCTTGCGATAGCCACCAGAAAGGATTGGCCGCTCTTAAAGAGGATTCTTGAGAAAGGCTTGGCGTCTGTGACGGAGGAAGAGCGCGAAGCCATCGCCAAAAAATGGATCGGCCTGCTGCTGCCGCCGCCGCATTTTTACCAGAAACCTGCCTTCTGGAACGCAGTCTGGATTGTTGGAGTGCTGGCGATCATCCTGGTTTTGACGGTCTTGCTTTGGAACCATGCCCTGCGTCGCCAGGTGGCCTTGAAGACCGCTGAGCTTCAACAAGAACTCGCCGAACGAAAACGGGCCGAAGAAGAGCGTGGAAAGCTTCAGGAGCAGCTCCTCCATTCACAAAAAATGGAATCCATTGGACGCATCTCCGGAAGCGTGGCCCATGATATCAACAACCTTCTTACCCCAATAATCGGCTACTCGGACCTCCTCCTTGCAAAAATACCACGCAAAGATGATCCTGTTTACCAGCCTCTGGATATCATCTGCAAAGCTGGAAAACGCGCAAGAGACCTCACTTCGCAACTGCTTGCCTTCAGCAGGAAACAGGTGATGGAGATGAAGGAACTTGAACTAAAAAGCCTCGTAGCAAATTTCGAAAAAATGCTCTTTCGTGTGCTTCGCGAAAACGTTGAGTTCAAGGTCTCCTCCGACGGCCAAACGTTTTTCATAAATGGCGATTCAGGACAGTTAGAGCAGATTCTCATGAACCTTGTTCTAAATGCGCAGGATGCCATGCCAAACGGAGGAAGCATAAACATAAGCCTGTCTTCAGTTGAACTGCCGGAAGAAAAATCAGCCCTTCCCGAAGGCCTTGCCCCTGGACGCTACGCCAGGCTGTCCGTTTCTGACACGGGCTGCGGAATAAAGGAGGAATGTCTTTCGAGTATTTTCGAGCCTTTCTTTACGACCAAGGGGAAAGGGTTAGGCACAGGGCTTGGCCTTTCGACCGTTTACGGCATAGTCTGCCAACATGGAGGATTCATCAATGTAAGGAGCAAGGAAAACGAGGGAAGCACATTTACCATACACCTTCCGCAGATTGCGGATGCTGTCCTTGACACAGAGCGGCAAGACCGCGGGACCCACCTTCAGGGAGAGGCATCAATACTTGTTGTTGACGACGATAACATAGTGCGCGAACTCGCGGTGGAAATGCTCAAAAACAAGGGATACCGTGTCTTATCCGCCTCAAGCGGAAGCGAGGCCCTTCTTCTCCTTGAGAGGCATAAAAGTGAAATTGATCTGCTTCTTAGCGATGTTGTCATGCCAGGGATGAACGGGCGGGAGCTTTACGAAAAGGCGCTTGAGATATGTCCGCTTCTGAAGGCTATATTCATGTCAGGCTACAGCAAAAACATATTAAATAACAGCACTAAAAACAGGCCCCTGCATTTTATCAACAAGCCTTTTACGCAGGACGAAATCATTGCGAAAATCCACGAAGTCCTCTTTCCAAAGTAGACCAAATTCTTTTGAGACATCTCTCATTCTTATGCCCCGATTATGTATTGAGGGCCTCATGACTGATTGTCAACCTGTTGATTTGCAATTTGTTGAAGTAAAATGGTGGAGGCGGCGGGAGTCGAACCCGCGTCCTGGACAAACTTTCCGTAGACTTCTACATGCTTGTTCCGTCATTGGGTTTATCGTCCTTGGGGCGGGCCGGCGGACAGGCTTCCCTTCAGACTAGGCCCACTGTTTTCTTACGCAGGAGCGCAGGCTATGCTCCAAACGCCAGGACGCTGCTTTCGTTCCCATCCCCTAGCGTCCGTCGGAGTGGGAACGTCGTTGCTAATTAGGCAGCGAGTGCGAGTTCTTCGTTCGCAGTTACTAGTGTGACCGGTGATTAGCGAGGCCAACGGTCGTCCTCGGCATGCCATCTGCGTTCCGCTCATTCAGTCGAAACCGGATCGCCCCCAGTCATCCCCCGGGAAGAACTCCGGGACTGCTGAGTAGTCAAGCAAATATCAATTATATCACGGGTATGGCAAAAGACAAGGCTTTTGGAAGAGGCAGGCGGCTTTTGTATCCAGGCTTTTTCACGAAGGAAAGCAATGGGTGATTTTCTTTGAGGAAAACGCGGCTGCGGGTTTGATTTTACATCTGGGCGGGCGGATAATTGGAGAGCTTGCCGGGCGTGTCCCGGAGAAGAGGGAGAAAGAAAAAATGTCTGCGGAATTTGTCCACCTTCACGTACATACGGATTACAGCCTCCTTGACGGGGCTTGCGCAACCAGCGGACTTGTGGAACTGGCGCAAAATTTCAAAATGCCGGCAATTGCCATAACTGACCACGGCTTTATGGGAGGCGCAATAGAATTTTACCAGGAGCTTTGCAAAGGGAAGCTCAAGCCGATCATTGGCTGTGAAATGTATGTTTCGCCTACGACGCGCTTTGACAAAAACCCCGAACAGGCTAACATTCGCGGATTTCATCTCGTCCTTCTTGCCCGCGACAACGAGGGTTACAAAAATCTCTGCAAGCTCATTTCCGAGGCGCACATCAACGGGCGTTACTACAGCCCCAGGATCGACAAGGAGCTTTTGTCCAGACACAGCGCGGGACTTATCGGCCTCAGCGCCTGCCTGAAAGGTGAGGTTGCGCAAGCGGTTCTCGACGGCCGGAAGAAGGATGCCGGACGCATCCTGAACGAATATCTCGACATCCTTGGCCGCGAGAATTTCTATCTTGAGATAATGGATCACGGGATGGAGGAGCAGAAGAAGATCGTCCGGGAATTCCAAGTCTTGTCGAGGGAATTCGATGTGCCCCTCGTGGCCACGAACGATGTTCACTACCTTAAGCGCGAGCATGCCACCGCGCACGAACTGATGCTCTGCATACAGACGCATTCAACAATGGCCGACGAGAAGCGCCTTAAAATGACCGGCAGCGAGTTCTACTTCAAGAGTCCCCAGGAAATGGGGGAAATCTTCAGGGAAGTCCCATCTGCGCTTAAAAGCACGCTCGCCATAGCAGAACGCTGCAACGTCAACTTCAAATTTGCACCCGAGGCAAACCATTATCCTGTCTACGAGATTCCGACACCCGGCGTCACGCAGAAAGAATATTTGCGAAAAGTCTGTCTTGAGAACATCCAAAAGAGGTATGACTTCGATCCTTTGTCGGCATCGCTGACCGAGGAGCAGAAGGCTGTTCTCAAGCGCATGGATTTCGAGCTTGATGTGATAGACCAGTCGAAATACTGCAGTTATTTCCTTGTCGTCTGGGACTTTATCCATCACGCGAAGAAGGAAGGGGTTCCTGTAGGGCCGGGAAGGGGAAGCGGCGCGGGCAGCCTAGTCGCCTATCTCACAGGGATCACAGACATCGACCCGTTGCGCTATAAGCTGCTCTTTGAGCGTTTCCTTAACCCGGAACGCGTAAGCCCTCCCGACTTTGATATAGACTTCTGCGAACGCCGCCGGGTGGCAGTCATCGACTACGTGCGACAACGTTACGGGGCGGACAATGTGGCCCAAATAGGCACCTACGGGACGCTCAAGGCCAAAGCCGTCATCAAGGATGTGGCTCGTGCAATGGGGCGTTCTTTTGCTGATGGGGACATGATCACCAAGCTTATTGCAAACGATCCAAAAATGAACCTCAAAAAAGCCCGCGAAGACTCGAAGGAGCTGCGCGAACTCATCGCGAATGAAGCCTGGGTGGCCGAAGTCTTCAGGCACGCAGAACCCCTTGAAGGGCTCAATCGCAATATGAGCATCCACGCCGCCGGCGTCATTATTGGCGATCAGCGCCTCGATAACCTTGTGCCGCTGGCAATGGGGGCAGGCGGTGAAATCATCACACAGTATCCGGCGGCACCCTGTGAGAACCTCGGGCTGCTGAAGATGGACTTCCTGGGGCTTCGCACCCTGACCGTCCTGCAGGATGCCGTCGACAATATTCGCAAGCATCGTGGCATTGCGATTGAAATGGACAGGATCCCCCTGGATGACAAAGCGACTTTCGACCTTCTCAATAAGGGTGATACCGTCTCAGTGTTCCAGCTTGAATCCAGCGGGATGCAGGCGCTCTGCCGCCAGTTCGGCGTTGAGACGATTGAGCACATAATAGCCCTGATAGCAATCTATCGCCCAGGCCCGATGGAGTTCATCCCAGACTTCGTGGCACGCAAGATGGGCAGCACAAAAATCGAGTACGACCATCCTGCGATGAAGCCAATCCTTGAGGAAACCTACGGCATCATGCTCTACCAGGAGCAGATCATGCAGGCGGTTCAGGTGCTTGCCGGTTTCTCTCTCGGCCAGGCAGACATACTTCGCCGCGCCATAGGCAAGAAGAAGGTGAAGGAACTCGAGGAACAGCGGGACAAATTCATCAAGGGTTGCGCCAGCGCGAATAATATCCCTCAGGCACAGGCGGAGCAGATATGGGACAAGATCGCCAAGTTTGCCGGTTACGGCTTCAACAAGTCGCACAGCGCGGCCTATGCGTTCCTCGCCTATCGCACCGCCTACCTCAAGGCAAACTACCCCGTCGAATTTATGACCGCGGTGCTGGCAAGTGAAATCAACGATGCCGATAAGATAGCCTTCCTCATCAACGAGTGCCGCGAGATGGGCATCAAGATACTGCCGCCGGACGTCAACACCAGCGATATGAACTTTTCGGTTGATGGGCCCTCCATCCGCTTTGGCCTCGGCGCCGTGAAGGGAGTTGGAGAAAGCGCCGCCTCGGCGATTATCGCGGCTCGCAGTGAAAAACCCTTTGAGTCCTTTTTGGACTTTTGTGAGAGAGCAGGCTCTCTTAATTCCCGGATGCTTGAACACCTTATCAGGGCGGGAGCCTTTGACACCTTCGGGGGGAAGCGTTCCCAGCTGGTTGCAACGATCGATGCCACAATCGCTCTGGCACAAGATCGCGTGCAGGATCAGGCCAGCGGGCAGGGCTCTCTCTTCGACATGCTGGATGCCTCCGAGCAAAGCGCCGTCCAGACCGTTTCACTGCCGGACATACCCGAATTTGAAGAAGGGGAAATGCTCCGTGATGAAAAGGCGCTGATCGGGTTTTACGTTACAGGCCATCCGCTTGGAGAGTATGCCGATTTGCTTTCTACCTATACCACCACCAGCCTTGCCAGGGCGGCAGAGCTTCCCACCGACACCGGAGTCAAGGTCGGCGGCATCATCAAGTCGGTAAAGAAAATGGTCAGCCGCAAGAACGACTCGACCTTCGCAGTGCTTCTTTTGGAAGACCTTGAGGGAAGCACCGAGTGCATGGTTTACGGGCGCCTCTACGAAAAGGAGATTGAGCTGCCGGGTACGGGCAAGGTGTTCGTAAAGGACATCCTGCAGGAAGGCGCGCCTGTCTTTATCGAGGCTCTGGTGAGCCGCCGCGACCCGAATGAAAAGGGCAAGCTGAGCGCCGAAAGCGTTCTTCCCCTTCAAAATATCACTGAGAAATATACGAGTGAGCTGCACATACACCTTTACCAGGGCAGCAATAAGCACGCCGACATCGAAGATCTGCAAAAGCTATGTTCTGCAAACCGTGGACGCACTAAACTCGTCATTTGCGTCACCTGCACAGGAGGAGAGATAGCGTTCGTCGAGGCCGGAGAAAATCACAGTGTCAGCGTAACAGGCAAATTCCTTGATAGAATCCACGACATTCTCGGCGAACGCCGCGTAAGGCTGAAGGCCGACAAGAGCGTTCCCTCTCCGCGGCCGAAATTTCAAAACGGCGAACGTCCATCCCGCGGAGAATAATGACATGCGCTCACTAGGACGGAAGACAGGAGAAGAGCTTCTTGGCAGTGGCTCGTGGCTGACGCTCAAAAAGCTTGCTTACCTCGATCACGCGGGGCATGGGCGGCATTGGGAATGTGTCGAGCGCAAACGCTGTAATGGCGCAGTGGCCATGCTCGCAGTCCTGCAGCCTTCGCGGCGCCTTGTGATCGTCCGTCAATACCGCCCTCCGCTCGATGCCTTTGTGCTGGAATTTCCAGCCGGGCTGATAGATTGCGGTGAGAACCCCGAACAGACTGCTGTCCGCGAACTATGGGAAGAGACCGGATATCGGGGAGTGGTGAAAAAGATTTTGCCGCCTGTCTGCAACTCGCCAGGACTCACAGGAGAGGCGGTTCACCTCGCGATTATTGACGTTGACGAAAGACTTCCGGAAAACGATAATCCGCATCCTCACTGCGAAGCATCGGAGGATATTAGCGTACAACTTGTGGAACTCGGGCAAGTTCCTCAATTCTTGGCGGAGGCGCAAAGAAACGGGGACATGCTTGATGCCAAGCTCGCAAGTTTTGCATTAGCCATGAGATTCGAATCAGGCCTAGACGATTAAGACATTGTATTTCAGGGGGCAAATATGGATAATAGTGGAAAGAACGGAAGTTTATCTTTCACAATTGCCTTCACAAAAACATGCCAATCTTCATTTCCATACTGAATGCAATTTTGAAAACAGGCTCGGTAACTTTATCAACTGAAAGATGAAAGATGTTTAGAATACGCAGGATATATGACAGCAATATCCCTATAAACAAAAGGGCGATAGCCCTGGTGCAGCAAATACTTCGCGAGCAGTTTGTGTTAATACGCCCTGCCGATATTGATAAGCTTCCTGACCTGCTTAAAAATCCTCTTAAATATCAATTCCGTTCCATTCTTTTTGTCGCTGAGAACATAAAGGGGGAGATCAGTGGATTTGCATTGCTTCTGCATGCCCCTGATCTTGCTTTCTCTTATCTTGACTATTTGTCGACAGCAAAACATTTTACCGGAAGGGGCGTTGGCGGCGCCCTCTATGAACGGGTCAGGGAAGAAGTGTTAATGCTCAAGTCGAAAGGTCTCTTCTTCGAATGCCTGCCGGATGATCCCCTTCTATGCAAGTCTCCACTTGTTTTAAGGCAAAATGCACAACGCTTGAAATTTTATGAAAAATATGGGGCCAGGCCGATAATAAACACCAAGTATGAGACCCCGGTAAAAGAAGGCGGTGACAATGCCCCTTATCTCGTTGTCGATAACCTGGGAACAGAAAGAAGCTTTAAAAAAAGCAGGATGCGGCAAATAGTCAAAGCCATCTTGGAGCGCAAATATCCTGATCTTTGCAATGAAGAATACGTTGACATGGTAATAAATTCCATAAGTGACGACCCCGTCCAGCTAAGGCCGTTCAAATATGTTTCAAACAAGGACATTGAACCCATAAGCAGGCGCTTGCCTGTAGATACGCTTATTCCCCTGGTCTACAATACCCAGCATATTGTCCATCATGTGCAGGAAAGAGGTTATGTCGAATCCCCGGTGCGAGTGGAGACCATGTTGTCAGCCCTCAATAAAACCGGGCTTTTCAATAATATCCGCGAACGGCATTTTGCCGAGCACCATATCACTTCTTTGCATGACCGCGACTTTGTCGACTATTTGAAAAAAGTGTGCTCTGCGATTCCAGATAAGGAATCGGTTTATCCATATGTATTCCCCATACGGAACAATACCAGGCCGCCCAAAGACCTGCCTATGCGCGCCGGATACTATTGCATCGACACTTTCACTCCGCTGAATAAAAATGCCTATCGTGCGGCGCGTAATGCCGTGAATTGTGCGCTTACCGCGGCCCAGGCAATCCTTGATGGCTCATCCCTTGCCTATGCGCTTGTGCGGCCGCCCGGGCATCATGCCGAGCAAAATGTGTTTGGCGGATTCTGTTATTTCAATTCCACGGCCATAGCCGCGAATTATTTAAGCAAGTATGGCACGGTAGCCATACTTGACATTGATTATCACCACGGAAACGGGCAGCAGGATATTTTTTTAAGGCGTAATGACGTGTTTACGGTTTCCATCCACGGCCATCCCAGCTTTGCGTATCCTTTTTTCAGCGGATTTGCCGAGGAGAGAGGAGAAGACAAAGGAAAAGGTTTTAATATAAATTTCCCTTTGCCTGAAAACATATCTGTCGATAAATATATGGAGACACTTAAAACAGCTGTTCGAAAGATATGCAGATATAACCCAGAATTCCTTGTTGTGGCACTTGGCTTCGATACTGCCAGGGGAGATCCGACAGGCACATGGATGCTTGATGCTGAAGATTTTAAAAAAATAGGCGCGATCATTGGAAAACTTCCCTACCCCACTCTTTTTGTACAGGAGGGCGGATATAAGACAAAGACTATCGGGAAAAATGTCAGTGCCTTCTTTAGAGGCGTGTGGGAGGGTTCCTTTAGATAATTTTGACGGATAAAGTCGAATAGGGAACTGTAAAACAAACCTGCGAAAGGTTAAAAAAACGCTGCCAATGATGCTGGAATTCCTTTTCGTCAGTTGCCATTTGCCGGGAGCCACTGTTGATTATCACAGTCATCGTGCGCTGGAGATTGTCTATTATACGGAGGGAGAAGGAGAGCTGCGCATCGAAAACCAGGAAGGCTCCTTCTCCCCTGGCGATTTCCATGTCGCGCCGGAGGGCTGCCGCCACCGCCAGCACAACAATACCGAATTGCGCGCCATCTGCCTGGGCGTTTCAGGCAGCGGCCTGGAGGACTTGTGCGGCATATGGCGCGATGCCTCAGGGATTTTGCGCTACCCCTGCGAAAAACTCCTTATGGAGCATAAGGACAAAGAGCCCGGCTGGGAGCTTGTCTCAAAAGGCTTGCTCATGCAGATTGCCGGCTCCATACGCCGGATTGTCAGTTCCCCAAAAACTCAGTCGCCCCAGAGGAAAGGCCTCGTCGAACAGGCGCTTCACATAATCCGTGAAAGTGACGGAAGGCTTTCCCTTGAAGAGCTTTCCGACACCCTTTATATAAGCAAGGATTATTTGCGGCACCTCATCACGCGAAACACCGGACGCTCCCCTCTCCAGCATATTATTTCCTCGCGGATGGGGAAGGCGCAAAAATTGCTTCTTCAAGGCAAGGGTTCTGTAGCTGAAATAGCCTCGCTTTGCGGCTTTTCCGACGTCTATTATTTCTCAAAGCTTTTCAAGCGCCACTTCAAATTGCCTCCTGCTTCCTATCGCAGGAAGATGACCGGAAAAGACAAATAACCCTTCCGTTTTCTTCATTCCCACGCCCTCTTTTTTGTCCTATAATCTTATTAATGTTTCAGGACTAAACAAAAAAGAGGGAAGAGTTCATGAAAAAACCCGTTTCAATCATTCTCGACACCGACATCGGCGGAGACATTGACGACACCTGGGCCCTTGCGATGCTTCTCAAGAGTCCGGAACTCAATCCGCGCCTGGTCGTCAGTACGACTGCCAACACAGTCTACCGCGCAAAGATTATTGCAAAATTCCTTGAACGCAATGGAGGGTCTGAAATTCCCGTGGGAATTGGTCTAAAGGGAGAATCTGATGGTCCGCGCGAACTTCAGAAGGGCTGGGTCGATGAGTATTCCCTCGAGCAGTATCCGGGACCTCTTTTTGAGGACGGCATAGCGGGCATGATTGAAATTATCCAAAAATCCAACGAAGAACTTAGTCTCATCGCCATTGGCCCTATGACCAATATTGCCGAAATGATCCGCCGCGTACCTGGCATCACCAAAAATGTGAATCTGGTCGCAATGATGGGAAGCATCAATAGGCATCATGACAATGCCCCCGGAGCAATCGCAGAATTCAACGTGGTCAAGGACATCAGTGCCGCGCAAACTGTCTTCGCCGCCAAATGGAAAAGCATTACAATCACTCCGCTTGACAGCTGCGGTTCGGTAAAGCTCAAAGGGGATTCCTACGGGAAGCTTGTGAAATCCAAAAAACCTCTCGTAAAAGACCTGATCGAAAATTTCAGGATATGGGCAAAGGCCGGCTGTTTCAAGGCCGACCCCGAAAAGGAGACCTCAATCCTCTACGATACCGTTGCAATTCACCTTGCGTACTCAAAGGAATTCCTTGAGATGCAGGAGATGCATTTGATTGTTGACAATGAGGGATTTACACGACATGATCCAAAAGGCCCCCTCGTTAACGTCGCCTTGAATTGGACAGACCTGGATGCCTATAAGGACTTTCTCATAAAGCGGCTTTTAGGGGAAAATTAAGATATCATGAACAACAGAGACCGTTTTCACGCAATAATGGATTACCGGCCTTATGACCGGATGCCGGTATATTTTTTTGGCACTTGGGCAGAGACGAAAAGACGCTGGAGGAGCGAAGGCTTTGCCGGAACAATGGGTGAAAACACCTCCGGCGGCCCACAGTTGGATTTTATGGATACGGACTGGGAAACTTCATTTGACGGCGCTGGGAGCATCTGGAACAATCAGGGACTTCTGGCGCCTTACCCAATAGGTGAGTTTCCTGGTACAATTCTTGAGGAAACGGACGAATACCAGCTAATCCGGAAAGCCACTGGCGGCATCATCAAAAGCTCCCGGACAGGCAGTTCCATTTCTCAGCACATAAAGCCTGATTTGGAAGCAAACAGACAGGACTGGAAACGCTTTAAAAAATATTTAAATCCTGATGACCCGGCCCGCATCTCCATCAACTTTGAAGAGAGGGCTGCAACCCTCAGGGAACGCGAACACATGACTTGTTTCCTTGGGGGGAGCCTCTTCGGATGGGTCTTTGACTGGATGGGTCTTGAGGCGGTTTCCTGCCTTCCCTATGACGACCCGGAATTGTATGAGGAAATCATTGCCTATATGGCTGATTATTTCATTCAGCTCAACGGAAGATTGCTGGATAAGGTAAATTTTGACTTTGCATACTTTTTTGAGGATTGCTGCTTCAACAGCGGTCCGATGATTTCTCCAGAGCAGTATCGCCGTTTTTATGACAAACATTATCGGCGCATGATCGAGTTTTACCGCAGCAAGGGAGTACGCCGGATGCTTATAGACTCAGATGGCAAAGTCGACGACCTCATTCCCTGCTGGCTGGATTCGGGCTTCGACATTTTGTTCCCGGTCGAGATTGGGACATGGAAATCAGACCCTCTGGCGTTCCGCAAATTATATGGCAAGCAATTGCGCATGTTCGGAGGAGTCAACAAGCACATTATCCCTCAAGGAGAAGAAAAGATCAGGACTGAACTTGTCCGCCTCAAACCACTGATTGATGAAGGCGGCTATATTCCGATTCCCGACCACCGAATTCCGCCTGACACATCTCTTGAACAAATGAGGCAATATGTAAATATTTTCCAAGAGGTTTTTAAATGAATATCCGTGAACGTTTCAAGGCCGTGATGAATTTTGAAACGCCTGACCACTTTCCGGCAATGGAATGGATTTGCTGGTGGGACAAGACGATTGATCGCTGGAACTCAGAAGGCTTGCCTCATTTTCTCAATCGTGAGGATGTTTTGCGCTATTTCGGCATGGATGTTCATGAGTGGATCTGGCAAAGTCCGCGTTGGATGATTAAACGCCCTGAAGATCGCCAGAGAAGCGAGGGCGAGCACTAGACGGGGTGTTAAATACTTCGCTAAAATGATAGATTAAGTTGCAAAGCAGAAGGATAAAACTGAAGTAAAGACAAGTAGGCTTAACGTTTCTCGGCGGCGCGCCATGTGTTAAGGCGCTCCTGGATGAATTTCACAATCTTTTGGTGTTCTTCCTTGCCGTTGCCAGAGATCCTTATTGGAGGGGCAAACTCAATGTATACCTCGCGGTTCCGTTGTATCGGCCCGAAATCCTTGATGAATTTCGGATAGCCGTTGCCTATTAAATCTGTCTTGAGGGCAAAAGGCACAACCGGGACTCCGGCGGCTTTTGCAAGTTTGATTCCAACCGTGTTAAACTGTTCGGGATCGAAGGTTTCCATCCGGGTTGACTGAGGAAAGACGATCACCGATTTGCCTTGGGAAAGCCTTTTCTTTCCCTCTTCCATGATGACCCGGAAATCTTCACGCGCGTTTTCGCGGGAGACGCCAATCGCATCCATCAGCTTCAGTATTTCCCCAAGGAAGGTCATTTTGAAGAGGCTTTTCTTTACCACGAAGGTTACATCATTGATGCGGGGCTGGACAATACCCGGCAGGATTGGCGTTTCGAGCATGCTCATGTGGTTGCCGATAAGGACGACCGGCTGCCCTGCCGCATTGAGGTTGTCCAGCCCTCGCAGGTGGAAGCGGCCTCCGCAGCCTTCGGCAGTTTTTATGCAAAGGTTCGCGTAGGCGGTACGGCGGTCCCTGTTGAAGATTCCCTTTCGGATCAACCGTGAACATTTGAACCAGATATAGAAAATACGCACATAAAAGGAAAGGCGGCAGCCCAGAAAAAACCTGTCACTCCGAAATCTCGGATACGAAACGGGTGTGTCATAACTGTTGAGAGGATACGGATTTTTCATGGTGATGCTGTTTCAGGTGGCTGATTGGATTAAACGCGGTCAATCTCTTTGGCCAGGCTGCAAGCCTCGGCGGCGTTCGCCGCAATCCTGTCCCAATCCTTTGCCGCAACAAGAGACGCTTCGGCAATCCATGAAGCGCTGACTGCGGCCACCTGTGGAATCTTTAGATAGGCCTTGGCGTTTTCTTTGCCGATGCCTCCCTTTGCAAAGATTTCCAGGCCAAGATGTTGGAAGGGCTCAATTATCGCCGTCAGAAGATTTATCCCTCCAGACTGTTCAGCCGGGAAAAACTGCAGGTCGACTGAGCCGTTAAGGAGTGCGCTTTCGATGTCTGACGGAGAACAGACTCCGGGGGCAAAAATGATATTGCGTTTATTGGCCTCGCGGATGGTCTCGGGGTTGACTCCGGGAGCGAATGCAAAGCGGGCCTGGCAGTCGATCGCCCGCAGAAGCTGATCCTTGCTCATTATGTTTCCTGCGCCAATGAAGAAGGAAGGGAATCTCTTTGCTATCTCCCTGATCGCCTTGCTGTGTGCGTGTGTGCGGAAAGGTATTTCCATTGCGGACAAGCCGCCGCGTTGGAGGGCCTCTGCAATTGCAAGGGCGTCCTCTTCAGTATCGACCTTCACATAGGGAACAAAGCGATATTCGCGCAGATGTTTGAACATAGTTTTTTCCGCCTTATGGCGCGTTTTGGTCTTTGGCCTTTTGCGTTAATGGGTTTATAATATTTCATTCGTCCCAAAGAGCAAGCCTTCATCGGGCATTTTTAGCATAATTATCATAGCAATATAGGATGAGGTACAGAATGAATGTCTTGGTTATCGGAAATGGCGGGCGCGAACATGCTCTCTGCTGGAAGCTTGCACAAAGCAAAAAAGTCAATAAGCTATTCTGCGCCCCAGGAAATGCCGGGATCGCAAAAATTTGTGAATGCGTCGAGATCCCTGCCGACAAAATCAACAGCCTCCTCTCCTTTGCAATAAAGGAAAAGGTAGACCTTACGGTTGTCGGGCCGGAAGCGCCTCTCTGCGTCGGGGTCGTTGATCTCTTTCGCGCCTCAGGCCTTCTAATCTTTGGCCCCGACAAGAGTTCGGCGCGACTCGAAGGGAGCAAGAGTTTCGCCAAGGATTTCATGCAAAAATACGGAATTCCCACGGCAGAAGCCAAAAATTTCAGCAGTGCTGCCCCTGCCGAAGAATATGTCCGCAAAAACTTTGCAAAGGGTGTCAAGGGGCTTGTCGTAAAGGCCGATGGCCTTGCCGCCGGGAAGGGAGTCATAGTCGCCCTGAATGAAAAAGACGCCCTTGACGGGGTCCGCAGCTGTTTTGGTGGAAGCTTCGGGGAGGCCGGCAGCAGCGTTCTCATTGAGGAATGCCTCTTTGGAGAGGAGGTGTCGATACTTGCCCTTACGGATGCAAACAGCATCATTCCCCTCGCCTCATCGCAAGACCATAAACGCCTTCTGGATGGTGACCAGGGCCCGAATACCGGTGGGATGGGAGCCTATTCTCCCGCCCCGGTCACCAATCAGGCGCTGATGCGCAAAATCCAAAAATCCGTTCTCGACAAATTTCTCAAGGGACTCAAGCATGAGGGCCTATACTATCGCGGAATCATCTATGCGGGGATCATGGTTACTTCGGAAGGGCCAAAGGTACTTGAGTTCAACGTCAGGTTTGGCGATCCCGAGACACAGGCAATCCTTCCGCGTCTTGAATCCGACCTGGCAGAACTCATGCTGCTTACCGCCCAAGGCAAACTTGCCCAGGCAAAGCTCGCGTGGTCTGAGGATCCCGCCGTCTGTGTCGTTATGGCCTCGGGGGGTTATCCCGGCAATTATGCAAAGAATTTTGAAATAAGCGGGATCGAAGAGGCGGATGCTACAGGTGCCGTCATTTTCCATGCAGGAACATCAATAAAGGATGGGAAACTCGTCAATTCTGGAGGACGTGTCCTTGGAGTGACGGCTTGCGGCCCGGATATCCGCCACGCAATAGACAATGCCTACAAGGCAGTCGAAAAAATCCACTGGCAGGATGCCATTTTTCGGAAGGACATCGCCCAGCGCGCGCTCGACAGATAAGCGTCATTTTATTTGACGGACGTTATCGTCAATTTGCTGCATTCTGTTTGAAAGGGTTTGCGGCAATGTCTTGCTATTTTACGAAACGTCGCCAGCCGCCCTCGAAGAAGATGCGGTGCCAGAGTTCCAGGTTTGGATAAGTCCACAGGAATCCGCTGTTGTTCTCCACGTAGGAGCCCTTTTTGTGTGAGGAGTAGATAAGCGAGGCGTGCTTCTGGTCTATGAATTCGCGGGATCGGAAGCGCGAGGAGTCCAAGACATCATCGAGCATGCCGCTGTAGTTCCCAGACTTTTCGAGCCAGCGCGGGATAGGGGTGCCGAAGCCGATTTTTTTGCGGTAAATCTGTTCATGATCGAGATACTTTTCAGCGACCTTTTTGAGTACGGCCTTGCGTTCGCCGCCGTGAACCCTGAGTTTGTAGGGAATTGAATTGGCAAGCTTGAACATCGGTGCGGTGCAGAAGGGGACGCGAAGCTCCATTGAGGAGGCCATACCGATGCGGTCGGCGCGGGAGAACCACTGGGCAAGATCACAGGATTGGTCCGCAAGAATTTCTTCCCGCAGTGTATTCCCGAGCCCTTCTGAAAGGACTTTGCGTCTCCATTCGCAGCCGCGTTCCTCTCCTTTGAGGAGCTTGTCAACGAGTTCAAGTTTAGCATAGGAGAGGGCGTACATGGTGGGCGAGTAGCGCGTGATGTTCAGGAAGGCGCGGCCTTTGCGGAGAGGCCATGACTTATAGAGGGCCTCGCGGATTTTCGGGTGCTGGTAGAACCAATTTCTCCAAGCCATTTTCCTGACGGTTGCCGGAAGGAAGCGCGTGTAGCCAAGGAAGGATTCATCAGCCCCCTCTCCGCTCAGCATCACAGTGACATGTTCACGGGCCTTTTTGACAAGGTAATGGGTGCAGACGGCGTTAGGATCATTGAGAGGATGTTCGTAGTGCCAAATGGACTCTTCGAAGAGGTCAAGGAAATCGTCTTCTCCTATCTGGTAATCATGGTGCTCGGTCCCGTAGCGTTCCGAACTCATTTTCTGATACCTCGATTCGTCAAAATCCGACTCGGCAAACGATATGGAGAACGAATGGAAACGGCGGTGCAGCTCACGCGAGGCAAGTGCGGTTATGAGGCTGGAATCAACGCCGCCGCTCAGTTGGACGCCAAGCTCCACATCGCTCCGGAGGTGAAGTTTCACGCTTTCCGCCAAGAGCCTCTCCGTCTCGGCGCAGGCATCCTCGAAACTGAGCGAATTATCCTCGCAAAGCGTATCAGCGAGATTAAAGTAGACTTCCTCTCTGGCAGCGCCGTCTTTTATCTCTACACAGGCGCCGGGTGCGATGCTTACGACATTTGAGAACATGGTCTCTCGTCCTGGCAGCGAGCGAAAGACAAGGTACTCGTTGAAGGCGGCCAGGTTCGGTGCAAGTTTCGTGTAGGGGAGGAGAGCTTTGATTTCACTGCAAAAGATCAGGAATTGCCCGTCCTCAAAGAGAAAGAGAGGCTTGATGCCGAGCGGGTCGCGCGCGGCAAAGGCGGTCTTCTTTTCGAGATCCGCTACGAGGAACGCAAACATGCCTACAAAACGGTCAAGGCAGGCACGGCCCCACTCCTGCCAGGCGGCGAGCACGACCTCGGTGTCGCTGTCGGAAATGAAACTGCGGCCCTTGGCGCAGAGTTCCTCGCGAAGTTCGCGGTAATTGTATATTTCGCCATTGAAGACGATGACATGGCGGCCGTCGCGGCTCAGCATGGGCTGATGCCCCTTTGGGGAAAGGTCAAGGATGCTCAGACGCCTAAAACCGAGGGCAAGCCAGGGTTCGGCGCGATAGAACCCCTCGTCGTCAGGTCCACGATGGGTGATGAGGCTGTTCATCCTGGCGAGGGTTTCCTGCGGGAATGCTGCCTCTCCCTTGCCTATGATTCCTACAAATCCGCACATGTCATTCTTCCTTCCAGCCTGCTGAGAAGCTCAAACGTCTTCTCCTCCGAGCGCCTGACGGTCTGCCATCGAACGGAAGATACCGCCCTTCCTGTAAAGCTCGTCATAGGAGCCGCTCTCGACAAGGCGTCCGTTTTCGAGCACGAAAATACGGTCGCAGTGCCTGACCGTCGAAAGGCGGTGCGCTATCATGATGATGGTCCGCTCCCCGTGCGCAGCCTCAAGTTCGTGCTGGATTTCCTGCTCGGTTGCGGAATCGAGCGCGCTTGTGGCCTCGTCAAGGATCAGCAGCGGGCTGCCGCGGAGGAGTTCGCGGGCGATGGTGATGCGCTGGCGCTGTCCGCCGGAAAGAAGCACTCCGCGGTCTCCAAGCGTCGACTGGTATTTTTCAGGCATCTTCTCGATGAACTCCGCTGCGCTGGCCTTGGCTGCCGCGAAACCGACATCCTCAGGTGTGCGGGAATGGTCCCAGAGGCAAATGTTGTTATGGACGGAATCATTGAAAATAACGGATTCCTGGGTGACATAGCCAATGCGTTCGCGGAGAGCTTCAAGGTTCAGCTCAACGTAGGAAGTCCCGGAAAGGGTCAGAGACCCTGAGCTAGGCTGAAGAAGCCCCGTAATCATGTTCACGATTGTCGATTTTCCCGCGCCGGACCCTCCGACAAAGGCGACAGACGTGCGCGGAGCGACTTCAAAACTCAAATTGTCGAGCACTTTCGCGCTGTTGTTGCGGTAGCTGAAAGAGACACCCTCAAACTTGAGCAGTCCATCGAAGGATGGCTCTTTCCCTCCGCCGGAAACGGTTTCAATTTCCTTGTTCAGCTCTTCGTCGAGAGTCCTGTAAATGACGATTGCACCCGCGCAGGAAAGAAATTTTTGGTAGGCGGTAGGCAGGATCACTGATTTTTGATAGGCCATGTAAAGAAAACCAAGGAGCGCCAACGCCTCAGTAACGGGAGTTTGCAGCCTGACAACCTGCACATAGAAAAGCACGGAGATAAAGCAGACGGCAAAGGGAAGCATCATATCCGAGCCGCAACTGCTCCAGACGGCAAGGCGGCGGATCGCGTAACATATCTGTCCGGTGCACTCCTTGACCTTCCAGAGGCAGCTCTTGAAGGTGCCGGTGGCCTTGAGGTATTTATAATTCGAGAGGAATTGTATCACAATGTCGCTGAGGTCTCCGAAATACTCGGCGTTTTTAATGGAATATTTTTTTATCTGGCGGCTGGTGAAACGGACGACCGGCAGGTAAAGGCAGCCGGCACCCACCGCGATCAGAGCCATGCCGGGATTCATCACAAAGGGCAGCGATAGGAAAAGCATGGCCAGAAAGAAATTTATGATTATCGTGCTGAAAAAGCTGAAGGTGTTTGATACGCCCATTGTCTGCTGGACAAGCGCGTTGGTGAGATAGCCGAGATTCTTCCCGGTGTAATACTCGTAACGCGACTGGAAGAGTCTCCGGAGTGAACGTACCTGCAAATCCGCAAAGATGTCGGTGCCTATCTTGGAGGCGTAAAGGCGTGAGAGCAAAAGCAGGAAATTGCCCACGAAAAAGAGGCCGCTCGCGGTGGCAAGCATAAAAAAGAGACGCGTATTTTCAGTGTGCGCCCCAAGTTTGTCGAGTATCCAAATCACGATTTCTATTATCTTGTTGCTGCCGTTGTCAGCCTTTTGTCCGTAGTTGAGAACGGGCAGGAAGAAACAGGCTCCAATGCCCTGCGTGGCAACCGACATAAGGCTCAAAAGAGTAAAGAGGACGATGCGCTTACCGGCAAGCCTGTAATAGAACATGAAGTAGTCGAAGAATTCACGCATCTCAAGGTTCTCCGAAGAAATGTTTATGCCAAAGGGAGAGGTTGAGGTAATGCCAGAAGAACATGTAGTGGTTTTCGCCGCCGAGATGTGCGGCAAAGCGCTTACGGAGTTTTGCGTGATCGTAGAACTCGGTGTTCACGAAGGACTTCTCGGCTAGAAGGGACTCAAATTCGGCGCGGTTTTCATTGCGGATCCATTCATCAAAAGGGGCGTTGTGCCCTGTCTTGTCAAGGCGCGTGCGAACCTTTTCGGGCATGATCCCCTTCATTGATTCGCGGAGAATCCACTTGGTGACGCCATCGCGTATCTTGTAACGGTTTGGAAGGCTGAAACAAAATTCGGCCAGGCGGTAATCAAGAAAGGGGACGCGGTTCTCGATCGAGAATGCCATGCAGTTGCGATCCTCGGCGCGGAGGCTTGCGGGGATAGTCTCGTAAAAAGCCTCAAGGAAGAGGCGGCGGCTCAATTCTCCGCGAAGACACGGTTCAGGGAGAGAAAGCTTGTCGTGGCGAAGCAGGGCGGGAGAAAGGGTGTCAAGGTAGCGCGAATACTTGTCGATTTCAATTCTCCGGTCTTTCAGGAGAGATTCAATATAGGCGCGTTCCCGATCATATTCGGCAGGATTGCGGTGATGTTTGTCAAGCCAGCACTGGCGTTCATGGGAATCGTCGCCGCCGGAGCTGCGGATATCGTGAAAATTGTAATGGTAATGATCCCAGTAGCCTGCGAGAAGCTCATCGCCACCGTGTCCGGTGAGAATGACAGTTATCCCAGAGTTTGCGATTTCACGCATTGTCAGGTACATACTGAACCAAGTTACCGTGCAGACAGGCTCATCATGGAATCCGAGCATCTCCGTCAATGTCTCCGTCAGCTCTGCAGGCTTTGGGTAGATAAATTGTGAATTGACGCCTGTTTGACGGATAGTTTCATTGATATACTCAGTTTCATCATAGTACCCTGTTCCTGTGACATTTGAAAATGTTTTAAAGCGCGGATTGTGTGCGGCGGCGAGACATGTGACGGATGTTGAATCCATTCCTCCGCTGAGCATGGCGCCAACTGGAACATCGCTCCTCAGGCGAAGCATCACAGCATCTTCAAGGAGTGCGCGAAATCTTTCGATCAGCTCTCTTTCACAAACATTTGCCAAAGTCTCATCTGTTTTGAGTTCCCAGTAACGGGCGCTGCGAGAAGAGCGGTCGGAGGAATATTCAATCCATGATCCCCTCGGAACATTGCAGATACCTTCAAAAAAAGATTCTTCATCACAGTCAACGTAACGGTAATGACGCCCGGCGTAGTTTAGCACCTTGCGCGGATTCGGGCGCTTGGGAACCTCGGGGCATTGGAAGAGAGCCTTTATCTCTGAGGCAAAAACGATCCGCTTGCCATCGTGGTGAAAGTAGAGGGGCTTTTTTCCGTAGCGGTCGCGGGAAAGGACAAGCTTGCCCGTGCGCAGATCGCAAAAAGCCAGGGCCCACATGCCGTTAAAGCGCGAAAAACATTCCAAGCCCCACTCCATAAAGGAATGAAGAGCCACTTCCGTGTCCGTCGATGATATGAAACGGTGACCTTTTGCCTTGAGTTCTTCCCGGAGTTCGACATAGTTGTATATTTCACCGTTCAGGGTCAGCCATACCATCCCGTCGGGAGAAGACATCGGCTGATGCCCGAGTGAAGAGAGGTCGAGGATGCTCAGGCGGCGCTGCCCAAAGGCTGCGGAAGCAGAGTCGAAGGGGATTTCATCTTTCAGAGACTTGAAGGGCGCGGCACGGC
>Ga0154565_1157_pt2 | contig 49888 bp, 39 predicted proteins | sample RifGroF2_FD_105708 | JGI IMG/M metagenome (GOLD analysis project Ga0154565, IMG submission 105708) | Lentisphaerae bacterium GWF2_52_8 | reverse complement strand
GATCATCCCCGGCGGCACCGATAAAAGCTATGGCATACACGTCGCAAAACTCGCCGGGCTCCCGCCGGAAGTCCTCTCCCGCGCCAACGAAATCCTCGACAACCTAGAAAACAATGCGATTGCCGAGGCCGGACAACCCGCACTAGCCGCCCATCATATCCAGGAACAGTCCGGCTCCTATTCCGCCTCAAGCAAACGCCAAAAAAAACAATCCCCTCCCCCTCCCGAAAACATCCAACCTTCTCTCTTTGATCTGTAATTAAGATTAAGAGTTCCGCTTCTGCGAAGCGCCCAGCGGCAGGGCAAATGCCCACCGTGGCGCGCCGTCACTGTCGGCTAACTCGGTTCTGAGCCAAGCGAATGCTGAGGCGAAGTATTGAGCACCCTGTCGGGTACTCGCCATTGCTATGCTGCCTCGGGAAGAAAAAACGACTTTTGAGATAGCTTCTAATTGCCGAAAGGAAGTCAACAGGAAATCCGTTGATGAACAGGCCCTCAGCGTCAAAGGCGTTTGGTATGAAGGCCCATTATAAGCGGGCGGAGAAGAAGCAGGCGCTGCTGTGCCTTGTCTCGTTCCCGGCAACGACTGCGGCAAGCGGAGGAACCTCCTCTGAGCAGCGGGGTTCTGCCATTGGACAGCGAGGATGAAAGGGGCAGCCCGATGGCGGATTCAAGGGTGAAGGGACATCGCCTGGGAGTATGATTCGGCGGCGGCGCGTTTCAAGGTCGAGCGTGGGTACGGCTGAGAGCAGGGCTTTTGTGTAGGGGTGCCGCGGCTTGCGGCAGACTTCACGCGAAGGCCCGCTTTCCACTATTTTCCCCAGATACATCACCATTATCCGGTGGCTGATGTGCTCGACCACGGCGAGGTCGTGCGCTATGAAAAGATAGGCGATTCCCGTCGCCTTTTGGAGCTCCTGAAGCAGCGTGATTATCTGAGCCTGCACGCTGACGTCAAGCGCCGAGACCGGCTCGTCGGCAATGATCAGTTTCGGGTTCACCGCCAGTGCGCGTGCGATCCCGAGCCGCTGTCTCTGGCCGCCGCTGAATTGATGCGGATAGCGGGGGAGGGTCTCTTCGGGGAGTCCGACCATTTTGAGCAGCTCGGACATTCGCTCCCTGCGGCCATTTTTATCAAGATTCGTGTGAAGCCTCAGCACCTCGTCGAGCATGTTTTGGATTCTCATGCGAGGATTTAGGGAGCCGTAAGGGTCCTGAAAGATCATCTGGAGCTTCCGGCGCATCTCCCTCAATTCCCGGCCGCGAAGGCTGGCCAAATTTACGCCATCCATGCTGAATTCCCCGCCGCTCGGATTTTCAAGACGCATCAGGGTGCGGCCAAGCGTGCTTTTTCCGCAGCCGCTCTCGCCCACGAGTCCGACTGTTTCGCCGGCCTCCATCGACAGGGAAACTCCGTCGACAGCCTTGACGTAGCGGCGCTTTGAGAAGAGGCCGCCACGCACGGGATACCAGGTTTTAAGGTCTCGCACTTCCAGAAGCGCCATAAGAGTTCCAGCTTAGAATGTTGAATGTTCGAGATACGATATACTCTTGCGTTGATTATTCAAAAGAACATCGACTTAAACTCAAGTTACGCGCAAATGCAAACATGCCTTCCTGACGCTCAAAAATTGGCGTGAAAACATTGCAGATACGGCTTTTCTCCCCCCCTCTGCCTGATGCTTTCCTCAGCGGGTTTCGAGGTAAAGGCGGGCGACGAGTTCGCCGCCGAGGGGTTCCCCGTTGAGGCGGGTCCGTCCGTAATCGCGCTGAAAGTCGGCAATGAACGACATGTCCCCTTGCAAATCAATGACTTTTATAGAAACACTTCCGTCAGGCTGCGGAGTGATCCGGAATTTCTCCTCCATTGGAACCCCTTCTCCTTTTGATTTGACGGCATGCTCTTTCCCGTTAATCTCAATAGTGGCGGATCCGGGAGTACTCCAGACGCCCATCAGGATAAGGCTTACGGTATCTTTGTCATCCGTCCTTGAGCAGCCTGCGAAACGTTTTTCAATGAGCATTCCTTCCTTGGCGGAAAGAAAGGCCCAGCCGCCAAAGCTCAGAGGCCCGTTGTCAAGCCTAAGCTCTTTTCCTTTTGAGCCCAAGAAAACATGGACCCCGTCAGGGCGAACAACGCGCATCACTGCCGCCTCAAAATTAAAACGGTAAATGTCATAGGCCACAGCCACCACAAAAAAGCCGAAAATCAGCGCAGGGACGAACCTCAGGAAAATAGTCCTGTTTCGTTTCGCATGTACCATGCGCAAGGCTTCAACGATAAAGCCCGCGCTCAAAACCGCCAAAAGAGGCAAGAGCGGCGCACGGAAGCGGCAAAGGATGTAGAACGCTGCCGTTGCGGCCCAGTACGCAACAACGAAATACCATAGGAGCAGAGCCCCTCGCCTTTTCGTAATAAGCGGCAGCAGAACAATGAGTGCGGCAAGCGCATTGACCAGCAGGAAACTGCTTGGAATGATACCGATTATCCTGAAAATTGGAGCCTTTGCGCCATTAACTTCAAGGGCGATGTTGTTGGGGATTTCGCGACCGTCCCAAAAAAGCAGAATCTTTCGGAATTGCAGTTCGAGAAAGGCAAGCGGCTCGCTTTTTGCCCAATCAAGGATTTTACCACTTACCGGTTCTCCCTTGGCGTCAGCCTCCATCCACGCGTGATAGGAAGGCGGGTATTCCATCGGCCCCGGACGGGTCCCCGGATTGCGCCCTCCCGGAGGCGCTTCCGGCGAATTGCCAAGAGCCAAGACATTCCCCCCGGCTGACGATGGCCCGCAAAGCTTTCCCTTGAGAACGCTGTTGTGCCAGGCGTAGGGGAGCTGCGGAAGAATTATGAATATCAGAAGGAGCGCTGCAGGAATGAGGGAGGATATAAAACAGACACTTGCCGAACGATTTTTGCAGTCACGGCGCTTTTGGGCACGAAATCCTGTCCAGAGGGCTGCGGCAATAAGTCCCGGCACAAGCAGCCAAACGTTTCCCCGCGTCAGGATCGCCGCGCCTGTAATAAGGCCGACAAGAATCCATCGCAGCAGTCCTCCTTTTTTCATCGCGCCAAGACAGAGCCAGAAAAGCAGTGTCAGCCAAAACGCCTGAAGTGTGGCGATCAGATGGTATGGAGTGTAGAGCAAAAGAACAGAAGAAAATCCGCAGAACAAGGCAGCCAGCAAGGCGGCTGTCCGGCCCCATAGCAAGCCTGCCGTCAATCCCGCAAGAAGAACCGTTGCCGCGCCAAGCAGAGACTGCGCCAGCATCACAGGCCATATTCCGTCTCCGAAAAAAATCCGCAGTATTGGCAGAAAAACCGTATAATAGAAAGGCTGGTAGTAGAATTCGCCGTGGTATTGGCCTTTTGCAAAATCCTCAGCAAGCTTCTTGTATGTGTACATATCCGTGACCGACGAGGGGTTAGCCACGGATGGATCGTTTTCAACGAGAGAGAAGCAAAGCGCGATACGCGCCATAAGAGAAAGAAGTGTAATTGCACCAAGTAGCGTCCAAAAATACTTTCTTAGCCATGCGGAGAAGATGAAATTTTCGCTTTTGCTTTTCTTTCCGCCATTTTTCCCTGCCATTTCGCCGCCTTCACTTCATTAAAGCTACAAAGAAAAGGCCGCGTCTTTTTCACGGCCTAGCACAGGCATGTGCTCAGAGAGTCATCAGTTCGTGTTCTTTGGCCTTTTGAACGTCCTCGACAAGCTTGATGTAGTCGTCGGTGAGTTTTTGGATCTTTTCGAGCATTTCCTTGAGTTCGTCCTCGGTGATCTCGCTGTTCTTCTGGGCCTTCTTTGCAACCTCGTTGGCATCGCGGCGAATATTGCGGACTGCAACCTTGGCGTCCTCAGCACGGGTTTTGACCTGTTTTGCAAGGGAAGCACGGCGCTCTTCGCTCAGTTCTGGAATCGGGAGACGCAGAACACGGCCATCACTCACAGGTGAAATTCCAAGCTTGGATGCGAGAATTGCCTTTTCAATCGTACTGATTGCGGAAGGATCCCAGGGCTGTATGACCAAAAGCCTTGATTCCGGCGTGGTTATCCCGGCTATCTCACGCAGGCGGGTCGGGGTCCCGTAGTATTCAACCATCATGTTTTCGACGAGTGCCGGCGAGGCTTTTCCCGTGCGGATTGCGGCAAAGTCTGCCTTCATGGACTCTTCCGCCTTCATCATGTGCTCTTCCGTGGAATCCATCAAGTCGTTGATCTCAACATTCATAAAATCCCTCCTGCCATTTGAAGATGCCCCGGCTACTATACCGCCACAGGGTCAGAATGCTGGCAAATCTATCACCTCCGCAGCTTTCCTGCAAGTCTCAAGCCGTCTTGAATTGCAATGCTTCCCCGCTTGCAGAAACTCCGCAGGACATCCATAAGTAATGGATGCGGCAAAAAAGGCCGCCTTGAACAAGGGATACAAACATGAAACGCACGCTTATTAAACTTTTGCTTTCAGGCTCTGAATTTTTGGGAAAGGAACTCTGCGCCTGTGGCTGGCTCCGAACCCGCCGCGATTCAAAAGGAGGCTTCTCTTTCCTTGAAATCAACGACGGTTCCTGCTTCGGCAATCTCCAGGTTGTGGCTCCGAAGGAACTTTCAAATTACGAGGCTGAAATACTCAAATTGCATCCGGGCAGCTCAATTGCCGTAAAAGGGGAACTCATCCGCTCACAAGGAGCTGGACAGAGTGTTGAATTGCGGGCGACATCTGTTTCCGTGCTCGGTTTCTCGGATCCGCTCCAGTACCCGCTCCAAAAACAACGCATGTCCTTTGAACTTCTCCGCGAAGTCGCCCACCTGCGCCCGCGCACCAACACCATTGGCTGTGTGGCGCGCATCCGCAACAGGCTTGCACAGGCAACGCACGATTTCTTCCAGTCGCGCCATTTCCTTTACGTCCACACTCCAATAATTACCGCCAATGACTGCGAAGGCGCCGGAGAAATGTTCCAGGTTACCACGCTAGACTTCGAAAAACTTCCGCGCTGTGAAAAGGGTGGGGTCGATTTCAGCAAAGATTTTTTCGGAAAGCGCGCCAGTCTCACCGTAAGCGGACAGCTTGAGGGGGAAACCTATGCTTGCGCACTGGGCAATATCTACACTTTCGGACCTACTTTCCGCGCGGAAAATTCCAACACGCGCCGACATCTCGCCGAGTTCTGGATGATCGAACCCGAAATCAGCTTTGCCGACCTCGATGACGATGCCCAACTTGCCGAGGATTTCATAAGACACCTTTGCCGCAGCGTCCTTGAGTGCTGCCCCGATGACCTGAAGTTTTTTGAGGAACGCGTTGAAAAGGGTCTTTGCGCAACCCTTTCCTCGATTGCCTCAAGCAGTTTCGAACGCGTAAGCTACACAGAGGCAATTGATCTTCTTAAAAAGTCGGGCGTCTCTTTCGAATATCCCGTTGAATGGGGCCTCGCGCTCCAGTCCGAGCACGAGAGGCACCTTACAGAAAATGTCTTCCGCAGGCCGCTCGTGGTGACGGACTACCCGAAGGAGATCAAGGCATTTTACATGAGGCTGAACGACGATGGCCGAACCGTTGCCGCAATGGATGTCCTCGTTCCCAAGCTTGGCGAAATCATAGGCGGCAGCCAGCGAGAAGAGCGCCTCGAGATCCTAAGTTCCCGCCTCGAAGAGCAAAAGCTTTCGCCTTCCGACTACTGGTGGTATCTCGACTTGCGCCGCTTCGGTTCTGTTCCGCACGCGGGATTCGGACTTGGTTTTGAGCGGATGGTCCAGTTTTGCACTGGCATGGCGAACATCCGCGACGTCATTCCCTTCCCTCGCAGCCCAGGTAACGCCGAATTTTAAATCCCCGCAAGTTTGCAGCACAAATCCAAAGATGCAAAGGTGTATTTAGCATGGAAAAAACCGAGTTTATAATAGAGATAAAAGGCGCAAGCGTTATGCTCGATGGACAGCGGGTGCTTGACAATTTTTCCTGGCAGGTCAAAAATGGTGAGCACTGGTTCATCCTCGGCCCCAACGGCGCTGGAAAAACAACTCTCGTGCGCATGCTTATGGGATATGTCTGGCCTCTTTTCGGGGCGGAAGTCAAGGTGATGGGCCAAACCTATGGATCCTGCGACCTTTCTATCCTGCGCAAGAAAATCGCCTGGGTCAGCCCCTTTCTCCAGACATGGATAGATTCCCGGAGAACGGCCATCGAGATGGTCATATCGGGCGCAGATGCCACAATAGGCCTCTTCCGCAAAGCGCGCGAAACCGAAACAAAACACGCCATGGAGCTCCTCTCAGAACTCGCCTGTGCTGATATAGCGGAACATAGTTTCGAAAAGCTTTCCTCCGGTGAGCAGGTCAAAACCTTGATCGCACGCGCACTCTTCTGCAAGCCAGAGCTCATGATTCTAGACGAGGCTTGCGTCCACCTGGATATTTCCAGCCGCGAATTCCTGCTCGATTCCATCTCTCGCCTGGCAAAAAAACGCCACGGCCCCACGATACTCTACATCACACATCGCCTTGAAGAGATTCTGCCAGGCTTCTCAAAGGGGCTTCTGCTCAAAAAGGGCCATGTCATTGGCAAGGGGGACAGAAGCGAAATACTCACCCCGAGCCGGCTCCGCGACGCCTACGGGCTGGAAATCCAACTCGCCTCCACTCCGGACGGACGCTACTGGCTGCTTCCGCCTGATGCAAAGGCTGTCTGGAGCTGAGGGAATAAGGATTCGTCTTTACTTAAAGCTTGTGCGCGGCAGAAAGATGGGCGATGTAATCTTCTTCCAGTATCCCGGCCATTCTTCGCCAGTCGAAACGGCCTGAGACAAGGCTTTGTCCGGCTTCTCCCAGTTTTTTACGAAGCTCCGGGTCATTGAGAAGGCGGAGGGCGGCATTTGAAACTGCTGCAACATCACCGGGATTTGCCAGAAAACCCGTTTTGCCGTCCAGAATGACCTCCGGGGTGCCGTCGAGCCTGTAACCTATCGCAGGTTTGCCTGTGGCAAGGGCCTGGACAACCGCCCTCGGAAGTCCCTCACGAACTGAAAGGTGGGCAAGGATGTCCATCAGGGCTGTGTAACGATGTATTTCGGTCGGAGGAACAAGCCCTGCGAAGACAAAATTCTTGCTCAGTCCAAGGTGCAGGGCCTCCTGTTCAAGCCTGCTCCTCATTATGCCGTCGCCCACGATCAAGAACTGGACGTCCGGAAATTTTGCCGCAATCTGCAGCGCCGCAGGCATAAAATCCTCATACCCTTTCAAAGGGAAAAGCCTCGCAACCGTCCCTATGACGAGGGAATCCGGGCGCAAGCCAAGTTTATCCCGGAGTTCGGGCTCGGGCTTTGCATTGAGAAAATTTTCAAGCTCCATTCCGCTGTAAACGAGCATGTACTTTTCAGCGGCAGCGATCTGCGCTCCTACGCACTGCTCGATCATCGCCTGTGCAACAGCGTAAATACGGTGACAACGCTTTGCCGCCCAGCGTTCGGCGCTTTTATATATGAAATTCTTCCAGGGCTTCTCATAAGGATGGAACGCCTGCCCGTGAACGGTGTGCGCCACAAAGGGGATTCGCGCATCCCAAGCCGCGGCGCGCCCCAAAACGCCAGCCTTTGAACTGTGGGTGTGCACGACATCAAAGCTGCGCGCACTGAAAAACTTTTTGAGTTTCTTGTAAGCGACGATATCCTGCAGGGGAGAAAGCTCCCGCTCAAGCTCGGGCAATTCCACAACCTCAAAAACAGGCAGCTTGCGCTTCTTTAGAAGCTCCCCTTCAGGTCCGGGGGAAGGCCCGCTAAGAAGGACTACCTCATGCCCCTTCTCAAGATGCCCAAGAATCGTAAGAAGCGTGTTCTCCTGTGCCCCGCCTACTATCATGCGGGTTATGACGTGGCATATTTTAAGCTTGCGTCCCATTCAGTTTCCTTGTGATGAATCCCCTCGTCAGGTAATATCCCTCTCAAATATGCTTTTTCCAAGCCCGGCATTCACGGAACAGAATGAGTTGCATTTCTTGATTTTGTCCAGTCGCCAACCTAATGTAGACGCCAAAGTGGAAACAGGATACAGTTTCCAAATATTAGGTAATATTCAAAACCATGAATATAAGAAATTATCTCTTTGTGTCTTTACTCTGACTAATGATTTTCGATGATCTTTTTTGATAAGTGCTAGCCTCTTATGGGATGGGATTGATAAATACATGGACAGAAAACCCAATATTAGTATAGTCTGCGATGATTTAATGGTTGGCGGCTGGACTACTCTCGCGGCAATCATTGCCTTGCTTTCCCGAGAAGCCAACATATATGTCATTTGTCTTTTTGGCAGAGGCCCCATAGCAGATGAACTCGAAGCCAAAGGAATTAAAATATATTTTTTTAACTTTAAAATTTATAATTTACCCATAAAATTCCTTCAGCTTCTATTCTTTTTGAAAAAACATAAAATTGATATAGTCCACACTAATCTGCATCTTTCCCATATCATCGGACAAAGCGCCGCCATGTTCGCAGGCACTCGCAAAATCATACATATGCATTCGCTGGAAAAAGCGCCTCGAGGATTGATTGGTTGGTGGAAATCCTTTCTCGTCCAAAAAGCCGATATGGTAATCCCCGTATCGCAGGCTTCTCTAAAAGCGTTTCAAAAAGCATATCCGCTCTATAAAAATCAGGTCAAAGTTATTTATAACGGCGTAGATATTGCCGAAATCCGCAAGCGTTGCAAAGAATCAAAATATCACAGGGCTGAGTTTGGTGTGGAGGAAAATGCTTTTCTCATAATAAGCGTGGCGAATCTGAAATGGGAAAAGGGGTTAATTTATTTAATAGCAGGAGCCCAAAGGCTTCCGCCCTCAATCCATTTTCTTATTGTCGGGGACGGCCCCCAAAAAACAATGCTGAAAGAAGAAATTGAAAAAGCCAAACTTTCAGAACGGTTTCATTTTCTCGGACAAAGAAGGGACATCCCGGAATTGCTCTCTTTGGCAAACGCATTTGTTCTCCCATCGGTTGTAGAAGGTTTCGGGATCAGTCTGCTGGAAGCGCTTGCCGTCGGATTGCCATCAATAGCCTCTAACGTTGGCGGAATCCCCGAAATGTTTTCGGGCCAAGAATTGGCCTTGCTTGTTCCTCCTGCCAATCCTGAAAAACTTGCTGACGCAATATCCATGGTACATAGTGATGCGGAACTCCGCAAAAAGCTGTCAGAAAATTCAGAACAATCCGTGAAAAATTTCGACATACATTTGATAAGCAAACAATATTATGATGTCTATATGGAGCTTATTGAAAATTCCTGAAACACTTTGTTGAGAGATTTTGTCAGGTCAAAAAATTCAAGTGGTAATTACCACTTATCAGGAGGGAAGGATGAGAGCTTACTTGGTTTTCTGCTGTTGCCTGCCGGTTTTTTCTTGGCTGCTGCCCGATTCTTTCTCGCAGGACAAGAAAGGGGAAGAAGAACTCCAATGGACAAGATCGTGCACGGTAAGCTTGCGCGTAAACCGTGGAGAGAGCGGAAAGCCCATGACCGCTTGGTTCAGCCTTTATGATTCCCAAGGCAGGGCTATGCATACCCCGCTGCCAGGAGTGCGCGGAGACCGTGGCCTCTGCCGGGGAATTACAAGCTTTAATGTCCCTTCGGGGGAATATGTCTTGTCAGTATGGGCCGGACCATCCTTCGATTTCGTCCGGCGCGAACTGCTGGTCCAGGAAGAAAAACTTGAACTTAGCATCAATCTTCCCTTGCGCTGCGACCTGCGCGAGCTGGGCTACTTCACAGGCGAGGCACACAACCATCTGAACTACCCCACTCCGCCAGAGTCGATGAGAAGCTTCCTTGAAGCCTCCGATATAGACATGATATCCGTGGGACAGGGCTGGCTGACACCCAAAGATATTTCACGCGGCCATGACGGAAAGATGCTGTCCGCCTGGCTTAAAAGCTTTTCGACCCCTGATCTAAGCGTAAACATGGGCGTCGAACTTCCAAAAACGCGTTTTGGCCACATTTGCTGGTGGGCATTCCCGGGGCTTTCCGACCCTTACGGGCTCTACGATCTTTACCATGACAGCAAGTATTTGCGTGAGGCTGGGTTTTCAGAGAGGAAGTTCAAGGATCCTTGGCAGGAATTGCCGTATGAGGGAGAGTCTCCTTACTCAATTATGGCGCGCTGTCGCAAGGAGGGAGGAGTGAGCATGGCTCCCCATCCAACAAGCTGGTTCCTTGAAAACCCAAAGGCTCAGCTGATTTGCACGAGCATTAGTTCGGACTACTGTTTTGACCTTTTGGGAGAGCGCCTCTACGACTCTCTCTCCGTGATGGGCTATGATGCCGAGCAGATTTTCTTCCAAAACCTCTGGTTCCATCTTCTCAATGAGGGATACCGCATCGCCGGAGCAGCAGAAACCGATGGAGACATGCGCGGAGGACACCTTCTCGGAAGCCTGCGCTGCTATGTTCAGATTGGAAGCCCCAAGTTTGACATGGGTTCTTTTTTGGAGAATCTCAAAGCAGGCCGTTCCTTTGTCACAAGCGGGCCAATACTCCTGGTGCAAGCCGACAAGAAATTCTTTCCCGGCGAGAGTATCACTCCGGACGGCAAAACCCATGTTTTAAATGTGGAGGCTTTCTCAGCAGCACTCCCCAGAGAGTACATTTCCTGGATTGTCCTCTACCGCAATGGGCGTGTTGAGGAGATTGTCGACGTGTCAAAGGAGCAACCGCGTCACATAACGCATGAGTTCAAAATCAATCCTCCGGCCGCTGAACGCAGCTGGTACCTGGTCAAGGTCTACGGCTGCAAGCATCCCGCACAAAAAGAATTTGCGGATGTCATGAGCTACGCAGAACTCTGCGAGAAAGAACCACACACCGAATATTCGAAGCTTGACCAGGTGGCATTTACCAATCCCTTTTATTTCGAGCCGACCGACTGGAAGGCCCCTGCCCCGCTTTGTCCGCCAATGCGAGGATTGATTACGGATGCCGTAACCAAGCAACCTATTCCCGGAGCCAGGATAAGCATTTTTTGCGAGGGAGCGTTGGCCGGGACTGTCAATGCCGATGCGGATGGCCGTTATGAGATCAAGTCCGTGCGTTTGCTTTCAGAATTCGAACTGAGCGCCCCGGGGTATAAATCTTTCTTCCGAAACCTTTATTTGCACTATCCTCCCCTTACGAGATATTTTGAATCGGTTTACGGCGGCTCCTGGGCTTTTGTCAATCCCCGGCTTAAGTCAGGCCAGATGCCTTGGGAGGCTTTCCGCTTCAAGGAACTCAAGGAGATTTTAAGTTCGCTCAACTGGGATTTTGAGATGCAGATACAATGAACTTGTATTTTTCAAATGCTTTTGCCTCATAAATAAGATTGGAATTAGGAGACTATGAAGGGATGGATTTGCGAGTTCAGGGAATATCAGCCCTGGCTCGATTTTCAGCTTGAAGGCACTTTTTGCCAAATGAACGGCTACATGGGGATTCGCGGATACCCGGAGGAGGCTTCCTTCGGCAGCGACAGGATCCCCCGCGACGACCGCGACGGTATGAACAGCGCGCCTCATCAATTCGTGGCGGGATTTTTCGACAGGCATGCCGGCGGCGGAGACGTCATGGTGAATTTGCCTACTGCACGCCTGATCCGGCTTTATGTTGAAGATGAACGGCTCGACCTCTCTTCCGGAAGCATGAGCAACTACAAGCGCAGCCTGGACATGCGCGACGCTGTCTCCTTTCGCGAATTCGTATGGACTTCTCCCGAAGGGCGCAGCAGCAAAATCGAGTTCAGTTCCTTCCTCAGCTATCCCCGAATGCACATCCACGCCAGCTCTATCACCGTCACTCCGCTGAACTGGAGCGGAATGCTCATGCTTGAGGACAGTTTCGACTCACGCGGGAAAACCCTGCGCCATCAGCACTACCAGACCACAGAGAAGGGAGCACTTAAGGACGGGCATTTCTGTAAGATACAAACTTATTCGTCAAAACTTGAAGCCGTCCTTGCCAGCTGCTGGAGGTTTCCTGAAAAAACCTGCGTCCATGCCTCCCTTCATGACGACAATGAAAATGTCTTTCAGAACAGGATCCGAATCCTTGTTCAAAGCGGTTCTCCATGTGTCTGCACGCGATTCCTGTCTGTTTGCAGTTCTTGCGACGCCGAGCAGCAGCACCCAGGACAGAAATTGGAAGACCGCGCAGCCTCTCTTGTATATGAGGCAAGGGATATTCAATGGCGCGGGCTCCTTGACGAGCAGCAAAAAGCTTGGGCAAAACTATGGGAGGACGCCTCAATAGGAATAAACGGCGATGAGGAAAGCGAAAAAAAACTCCGTTTCCATGTCTTTCAACTCCTGCAATCCTACAGGGGAGATCCGCGTTTTGCAGTCGGCCCGCATTTTCTGAGCGGAGAAAAGGGAGGAGGCCGTTATAATCGCGACAACGAAAGTTTCCTTTTCCCCTTCTTTCTCCATGTTATACCCAAGTCTGCTGAAAGCCTTCTTCTTTTCCGACTCAAATCCCTGGATGGGGCTAAGGCCAAGGCACTCAAAAATGGCTGTAAAGGAGCCTTCTTCCCGTGGGAGGCATCTCCCCTCAGCCAAGATGAGAATTCTCCGGAATGGGCAGAGGATGGCTCAAATGTCCCAATCCCTGTCTCATATGGAAAGGCCTGTCTCCATATTAATGCGACAATTATTTACTCCCTTCACCACTTTATGCGCATGACAGGGAAAGGCATCGAGGAGATTCCCCGCGCCGCGGAACTCGTATCTGAATGCGCCCGTTTCTGGGCTTCGAGAGGCACGTGGGAGAACGGGATTTTTTCAATCAAAAGTGTCATAGGCCCCGATGAATACCATCAATTCATAAATGATAATGCCTACAGCAACCACATGGCAAAATTCTGCCTGGAATGGGCCCTCGAATTAGATGTCCAGAAAAATGGCAGACTGCTTCAGGATCAGGAAAGGGACGAGTTTAGGCGGATCGCCAGCCATATTATGCTTGGCCACAACAATCAGCGCGGAATCATAGCCCAGGACAGCTCTTATCTTTCCCTCCCTGATTTCAAATGGGAAAAATTCGACAGGCGCAAACCCCTCTCTGCACAAGTCACGCGTTCAGATCTTTCAGGCTCACAGATAAGCAGCGAGCCGGATCTGATCGCACTTTTTCAAGCCCTTCCCGACAGATACAACCAAGGACTCATGCGGCGTTGTTTCGATTACTATCTTCCCCGCTGCTCTCCCGCCGAATCGTCACACAGCCCTGGGATTCTTGCCACTGTGGCTGCTTTTCTCGACAAAAAAGAGGAGGCTCTCGAATTCTATCGCAGCTGCCTGAACATGGATTTTCAGGCTGTAGTCGCGGAAACAGGTGCGTCCGAAGGGCTCCATGCCGCCAATTCCGGCAATGCCTGGATCGCCACAATCATGGGCTTTGCCGGGCTATCCTCAGACTTTGATGCTCTCTACTGCATGCCCCATCTGCCGGAAAAATGGAAGGCATTATCCTTCTCAATCTATTTCCGTTACCGCAAAATCTCCTTTAAGATCAGCCAGAACTTCATTGAAGTACGTGCAAAGCAGGGGCAAGAGCTGCTACTGATCCTTGAAGGAGTCCCGGTCAGCCTGCCGTCAAAAGACTACTCCTTGGATTACAAAAGGGCACATGCGTCAAAATAATTAGGAATCACGATAGTGTCGTCACGAGGTGTCAGCCCAAATTGCAATGTACCTGATGTGTACGACATCTATTACAGAACGCCCCCCTCCAATTTATGAGATATGGAGGGACACGTTCCGTAGTGTTCGCAAAGCATCACTTTGAACTAAGATTACTGCCTTTTAGATCGCAACCTGATATCAGGTTATCCATCAGAGAGTTCTTAGCTTATGATTTAGGCATGATTAAGCAGATATTAACTGCCTTTTTGCACCCTCAGTAGCGGTAGTGATCGGGCTTGTAAGGACCGTTCACGGGAACTCCGATGTAGTCGGCCTGCTTTTTGCTGAGCTTTGTAAGCTTCGCGCCAAGCTTGTCTAGATGGAGTCTTGCGACTTCCTCGTCGAGCTGTTTTGAGAGGCGGTAGACGCCGAGTTTGCGCTTGGGATTGCGGGCGATGTCTATCTGCGCGATGGTCTGGTTTGCGAAGGAGCAGCTCATCACGAAGCTCGGATGGCCGGTGGCGCAGCCGAGATTGACGAGGCGGCCTTCCGCGAGCAGGTAGATCGAATTGCCGCGAGGGAACTTGAAGCGGTGGACGGGGCACTCGCTGCCCTTGATTTCCTCGACCTTGACGCCCTTGGTCTTCTTCAGGGGGGCTACTTGGATCTCGTTGTCGAAGTGGCCGATATTGCAGACGATGGCCTGATCTTTCATCTTCGACATGTGCTCGGCGGTGATGATGTCGCAGTTGCCGGTAGTGGTGACATAGATGTCTGCGTAAGGAAGGGCATCCTCAATAGTTGCAACCTGGTAACCGGCCATGCAGGCTTGCAGGGCGCAGATGGGGTCTATCTCGGTCACAATGACACGTGCGCGCTCGTTTTTGAGGGCCTCGGCGCAGCCCTTGCCGACATCTCCGTAGCCACAAACGACGGCGGTTTTGCCGGAAAGCATCACGTCAAGCGCGCGCTTGATGCCGTCCGTGAGCGAATGGCGGCAGCCATAGATGTTGTCGAACTTAGACTTGGTGACGGAGTCGTTGACATTGATTGCCTGGAAAAGCAGCTCGCCCTTCTCCTCCATCTGAAGCAGGCGGTGGACTCCTGTGGTGGTTTCCTCGGAAACGCCCACGACCTTTTTTGCGACCTTCGTCCAGTGCCCGGGATGAGTTTTGAGAGTCTTTTTAAGCAGTTGGAGGATAATCGCCTCTTCTTCGGAGCCGGGCTTGCGGTTGAGGAAGGCTGGGGTCTTTTCAGCCTTTACTCCCCAGTGGATGAGAAGGGTGGCGTCGCCGCCGTCGTCAACAATCTGGTCGGGGCCGGAACCATCGGGCCACGTGAGGGCCTGCCAGGTGCATTCCCAGTATTCTTCGAGTGTTTCGCCCTTCCACGCAAAGACTGGAACGCCTGCCTTGGCGATTGCTGCTGCTGCGTGGTTTTGCGTGGAGAAAATGTTGCAGGAGCACCAGCGGACGTCGGCGCCAAGCTCCACAAGGGTCTCGATAAGCACGGCGGTCTGGATGGTCATGTGGAGGCTGCCGGTTATTTTTTTGCCCTTGAGCGGCTTCTCCTTGCCATATTTCTTGCGCGTGGCCATGAGGCCCGGCATTTCCTTTTCGGCGATTTCGATTTCCTTGCGGCCAAAAGCGGCCAGGGCTATATCCGCGACTTTGTAATCAAGTTTCATTTTGATTCCTTTGCTTGAATTATCAATCTGTGTTTTTGTGATGAATAAAGTAGTGCCGCAGGCCAGGCTGAGCGGCAGAATCATGCCGGAATTCACGCTAGAAGCCGCCAGCCTCCTCAAGGAGTTTCCCGCTCAGTATTTTTGGCAGCACTATCATCCTGTGACCTGTTTCAGTTTTGCCTTGATTTCAGGCCAGCGTTTTTCCGGGATTGCTGCTCCCATTACCTGAACAACCTCCGCTCCCAAGAGCGAGCCGTACTGTCCGCAAACGGGTAGAGGGCACTTGTTGAGCCAGGCGTAAAGGAACCCGGACTGCCAGAGATCACCGGCTCCGGTAGTATCGACTGCCTCCACAAGAAGGGCAGGCACGCTCACGGTTTTGCCATCAGCGCGGAGGCAGCAGCCTTTTTTCCCCAGCTTGACGGCGACCACGGGAGAGTATTCGGAGAGTTTCATGGCGTAGTCTTCGGGGGACATTTCCCCGCATAGCTCCCTGGCCTCATCTTCATTTGCAAAGATGATGTCAACACCCATCCGGCATATTTCCGGGAGCAGAGCCTTGCTGTGGCGGACGGCCTCGAAGGAGGAAAGGTCCAGGCTGACAGTGCAGCCTTCCTGCCTTGCCAAAGTAAGCGCCCTGCGGACAAGCTCCGGTCCCCCGTACAGAAGATACCCCTCAAGGTGGACGTGTGAAGCCTGTGCGAAGCAGTCGGCGGAGAGGTCGTCAGTGCTTAGCTGTGCAGCCGCGCCAAGGTCTGTCCGCATAGTGCGTTCGGAATCAGGCGTGACCAGGCTCAGGCAGCGGCCTGTGTGAGCCGTTGAGGAGAGACGGAAGCAAGAGAGGTCGCCTCCCATCCCCCGGTAGTTGTCCTGATAGAACTTGCCATCGGCGTCATAGCCGATCTTTCCCAGAAAAGCGGTCGACATCCCCAAGCGGGTGAGCCCAACTATGGTGTTTGCCGAAGATCCGCCGGGAGCACGGACAGGGTCACTTTCTGTACGGCTCAGGATACCGTCAAGAGTATCGGATGAGACAAGCTCCATTCCGCCTTTCTTGCCGGAAATCTTGGAGAGGAAGGCATCGTCGACATTTACAAGGATGTCGAGGATCGGCGAGCCGATCCCCAGCACCTTGTTCTTTTTAGAGACTGCCATCTTGAGGGCTTCTCCCGATTACTTTTTCAGGAATTGAGCGGCAGCCTTGCGCAGCTCGGCGACCTTGTCGGTCTTTTCCCAGGGGAAGACATTTCGTCCGAAGTGCCCATAGGCGGCTGTCTTGTTATAGCTCCAACCATTTGCCTTGGGATTCTTTAGTTTGAGGGTCTTTATGATCCCGGCAGGCTTGAGGTCAAAGACCTTGCGGATAATCCCTTCAAGTTGGGAGTCGTTCTCGATCTTGCCCGTTCCGTAGGTGTCGACATTGATGCTCAGCGGCTCGGCAACGCCGATTGCGTAAGCAACCTGGACTTCGCACTTTTCAGCCAATCCGGCCGCGACGATGTTTTTCGCCACGTAACGGGACATGTATGCCGCGGAACGGTCAACCTTCGAGGGATCCTTCCCGGAGAATGCGCCGCCGCCGTGGGAGCCAACACCGCCATAGGTGTCAACAATGATCTTGCGGCCGGTAAGCCCGGTATCGCCGTGCGGCCCGCCGACCTCGAAGCGTCCGGTCGGATTCACGTAGTACTTGATGTTTCCCTTCATAAGTGAGGCAGGGATGACTTTCTTGGCGACTGCCTTTGTGAGGTCCTCAAGCTGCTTGCGCTTCATCTCGGGGGTGTGCTGATGCGAAAGCACTATTGCCTCAACCTTGACAGGCTTGCCGTCCTTGTAGCGGATGGAGACCTGGCTCTTTGCGTCAGGGCGAAGGAAGGAATACTTCTTCGGCTCTTTTTTGCGAAGATGCGCGAACTCCTCAAGCATGTGGTGCGCATACATGATTGGAGCTGGCATCAGTTCTTTTGTCTCGTTCGAGGCGTAGCCGAACATCATGCCCTGATCGCCGGCGCCCTGTTCCTTGTAAAGACCTTCCCCGGCGGAGACGCCCTGGGAGATGTCGGGAGACTGGCTGTGGATGCAAACCATCACCTTGCAGTTGTCGGCGCAAAAGCCCACATTGGGGTCATTGTAGCCGATTTCGCGGACCACGCCACGGGCAAGCTCTTCCCAATTGACTTTTGCCTTGGTCGTGATCTCGCCGGATATGACAATCAGGTCCGTTGTACAGAGGGTCTCGCAGGCAACGCGGCTTTCGGGATCCTGCGCGAGACAGGCATCGAGGACGGCATCGGAAATCTGGTCACAAACCTTGTCTGGATGTCCTTCGGACACCGATTCCGAGGTGAACACGTGTTCGGCACTGATCTTGCTCATTTCTTTTGCTCCTTATTTATATCTATAGACCAAATGAATACGCACTGCGAAAAAACAAGTATAAAGCGATGGGTTAAAATTTCAAGTTGCGCTCTGCAAAAGCTCTCAAGGATTTTAATCCAGATGAAAATCATGGCGAGGAAGGTCCGGGGTGCCGAGACCCAATACTTTTGCGCTGGTTCGGAAGTGCATCTTGGCGACCTTGCCGAGCTTTTCCGCGCCATTCCGTTCGACAAAAGACACGGCGGCGTCCTCCACCGCGCTGCTTGCTCCCCGGGGGAGAGTCAGCTGCCACTGTTCGCTGAGGGATTTCATCCTCCGCAAAAATTCGTCACGAGCCAAGATTGATGCCGCCGCCACCGCGATGTCGCTTTCGGCCTTGGTTCGTTGTTCAAGCCTTATCTTGCGTCCTTTTTCCATGAGTGCCCGTTGAATCAGCCGCTCGTCCCCGAACTTGTCTGCCAGCACCTCATTGCAGGCGGGCGTTTTTTCAAGAAGGTCTTCCAATGCCCGGGCGTGGCCCCATGCGAGAAGGCGGTTCAGGTTTCCAAAACTGTCATAGAGCCTGTTATAGGCCTCAGGCCCGATTGCCACAACGGCAAAGTTTCCCTGAAGTGTCTCCCTGATCTTTGCTGCCAGAGAGGAAATGCGTTGTTCAGACTTGATCAGCTTGCAATCCTTGATTCCGGCCTTTAGCAGAATGCCATCCTGTCCCTTGTCTACGAAGGCTGACGCCACGACCAGCGGCCCGAAGAAATCGCCCTTGCCGCTTTCGTCAAGTCCGGCATGCGGGCTGAATTGGGCCGCGGGCTTCTTTTCTTCCTCATAGCCAAGGGATGCGACCCCGAGTATTTCCGGTTCAAGAATGAAGGTTACAAAATCTTCTGTGTCAGGTCCTTGCGTTACAAGCTTGCCGCTTTGATACGCGGCTATTTTTGTCTTGTCTTTTTTCGCACACCAATAGGTGTAAGGGGATTCGGCAAAACTCCAGTTACGCTCTGCAAGCAATGCTGCAAGCTTCTCCCTTTGCTGTTCCGAAAGGGTAGAGACGTGAGAATGTATTTTTTTGGTCTTGTCCATGCAAAAACCCATGGCACTTTTGTTGAAAATGTCTTGAAAGCATGCTATCCTATTGACCGGCACAATTAACATGTTAATGTAATCGTGCGATAGCCTATCTGCAATATGGTGTGCAATATTCTGAGGGATGAAGATTGTGAGCCTTTTTCGTCTGATATTTATTGCATTATTGTCGACTTCGTTCTTAGGCCTTGGCTTTCCGCTTCTTGCGGTAGAGGGTCTACAGTACTCTGCACAGCGGCTTAAGCGCATTACTGACATAGTAAAAAACTTTGCTGATGCCGGTGAAAACCTTCAATCCGCAGATGTCCGCAAGGCTATTTTGAGGGAAGTCAAGTCTGAATTCCCGGAACCCAAGGCGGCTCCAGACTGCCGCGACACCAAGGCATTAGCCGAAGAAGCCAGAAAAGCCATCAACAGCAAATTTAATGTCTCTGTCGAACAATTCCGCAAGAATGTGCAAGCTCAGGCAGAAAAGCGCTTTTCCATGTGCGCCATTCTTGACTATGTCAAAGTCAACTATCAGAGGGGTGAAAAGTCCTATACTGTCGAAGGGATCTTTTACGCCTATGGCGGCAATAGTGTAAAAATCGGCGATAACGTTGTTGCCATCCATGACCTGGCTCCAGAATCCAGAGTCCGTTTTGACAAAAATTATTGTGAGCAGAAAAAAGCGGAATTCATAGACAATGCCATCCAAGAAGACCAGGCAAGGCGCATTGCTTATTCAAATGAAGTTTTCAACAAGCTTCGAGAAGAACAAAGCAAGAAAAATGAAGCCGCCGGTTATATCTGGGCATGGAAAGAATGGCGTACCCCGCAGAAGGTTGCGGAACTATGCATTAGTTCCAGTGCCAATAACGCTATTAAAAACCCGACACAAAAAACCGAGGATGTCGCTACAACACCGGGAGAAGAGGGTTCCGAGCCTGTGAAGCCAGGGGAGACTCAGGATGTTCACCTCGACAAAAAAGGAGAAGCGACAGAGACTACTGAAAAGGGCGAAGATAATGTTGAAAAGAAGGTTGAGGCGCGTCTTCGCACCATTAGCAGCACCTGCTACGGCATAGACTCCGATCAAGGCTACAAAAAGGCTCTTTGGGGCTTGACCCGTTCCGAAATAAAGCTCCTCTTTGGCGATGAGTTCCCTGCAGGAACTGCCAATCCCGTCGAAATCAAATACACCGAAGGCCCTATCAGTTCCGTAAACATGCATTTTTATAAGGATTACTTCTATAAGGTTGTCGTCTGTTTTCGCATTTCCTCAAATGTCGTCGTTGCTGAAATCGCCAGAAGCATGCAGAACCGTTATGGCCTTACCGACGAGGAAAAGGCATCGAGGAACGAAGAGAATGTCGACGATGCCGAAAAGGCTCCCGAAGATAAGAAGAAAAAAGACGAAAAGAAGGATGAAAAAAAGGACGAAAAGAAAAAAGAGGAAAAACCAGAAGAAAACATCCCTCTTGAAGAACAATACCATTGGACTGGCAAGGCCACCAAGGGCACCATCATCATGAAAAGAACTCAAGACCGCAAGGCTTATGCCGAGCTTACACTCATAAAAGAATCTGCCGATACGGTCGAAAAGGTCGACGAGCTTGTCAAGAAAGAGGAACGGCGCAAAGCTGACGAGCGACGCAAAAAGGAACTGGAAGCATTAAAAGGCAAAAAAATAGATTTCTAAGAGCTTTCTTGCCCTTCCTTTGTGAATTTGCGTTTTTGCCGCCACAAAACTGATTATATTTGATGTGTTTTCCTTGGCTCCCCCTGTTCAATTGGTAAAAATTGAAGTAATATAGAAAGAATCCGGCTTTTCCAATAATAGCAGGGGCATGCTTATGAATGAGTTGACACTTGACTTGACCAGGAAATATAGCGAGCCATGGCGCAGGTACCACAATCTCCTTCATATCGCAAAAATGTTCAGCGACGCTGCAAAATATGGAATCAGGCTCTCTGAAAAACAGGAGTGGGCCATCTGGTTCCATGACGCCATTTATGTTCCCGGCAAGAAGGATAATGAGCTTGAAAGCGCCGCCTTTGCCGCAGAGCGGCTCCATGAACTCAACTGGGCCTATCCCGACATAAACGAGGTCAGGGAGATCATACTTTCAAGCTCCGACCACATTCCCCGCTCCGAGGAATCGAAAGCGGTCATAGACCTTGACCTGCTTCCGCTCGCGGATGAGGAGTTGTACTGGCGGAATATTGCCCTGATAAGGAAAGAATATAGAAGTCTTTCTGAGTGCCAATGGATTGAGGGGCGTACTGCATGGCTCAATAAATTCCTGGCAAGAAAGAATGTCTACACCACTGAACTCTTTATCAATAGTGCAATGGAAGAAATTGCCAGGCAAAACCTTCAGAAAGAGCTTTCAGAAATCGAAAAAACGAAGAAGCCACTCTAACCCGCTGGCTGATTCATTTAGTATCAGGTCCCCGCCCGGTCCAAATACTCGATTCAGAGAAATGATGGGTGAAAGTCCGTCAATTTCGGATTTGACGGACAGTCTTGAGTCGAGTTCCAAGGTTCATTTTTCTTTCATCTTCCAAAAACTTAGGCATGCATATTATCAGTTTTTGGAGGAATCACAATGGTCGAAAGTTTTCAATGGGCTGTGAGGATCATGCTCTTTAAGTTCAGTGGGGTCGATATCAGGAAACAGGTCTTCTTGGAAAACGATTATCTCCGCGCTGAGCTTACTGCAATAATGGGCCTCTATCAGAAGGACAAAAAACGATTCCGTTTGAGCCCTGCAGTCAAAGCTGCCCTTGCACAGAAATCCAAGCTACTCGGCAAGCGCATATATGAGGTCGCCAACATTGTCATGTCTGCGACCTTGTTCCGCTGGTATCGTGAGCTGGTGGCAAGAAAGTTTGATTCCTCACGGTCTCTACGCCGTTCTCCAGGGCGTCCCGCAACCGAGGCCGAGATCGAACAAAACATCCTCAAAATTGCACAGGAAAACAAAACCTGGGGCTATGATAGAATCACTGGAGCCCTCGAAAACATCGGGCTTGTGGTATGCCCCCAAGAGGGGAGTACCACTGGTGGGCCGAGCTTGAAGAGCCGTGAAGAATGTGACTCAAATTGTATTACGTGATTCATGACGTAGTTTGCTGGGATTTCGTCCGGTCTGTTTTTTGAAGAAACGCGTGAAATAGCTCAGGGAATGGAAATCGAGCAGTGATGCAACTTCACTGACTGTCCTGTTTTCCTCCTGAATCATCTGCTCTGCCAGGGCGGCCCGCCGCCTGGAAATATATTGGATCGGAGTCTCTCCAAGCTTGGCTTTGAAGAGTTGCATGAGGCGGCTTGAGCACACGTATGAGTGTTTTGCTAATTCTGCCAAGCTCAATTGCCGGTTCAGATTGGCCTCGATGTGATTCAGGCAGCGAGCGAGTGGCGACTGCATGGGATTGCCATTCCTGATCTGCGGCTTTTGCACCGACTCAATTGCGGCAAGCATTACCTGAAGATTTGCAAGAGAAAAAGCCAGATCCTGCGCTGCCGAGATCGAAGCCATTGCGAGCGCGTGCTTGAAAGCTTCGAGGCTCTTTCCCTCTATCTCGGCCTTCGCAAGCCGTTTTAGCATGCTGCCGAAAAAGAATGCCAGTGCGCCGTGTACTTCGAATTCAAAATCGTTGTGATGGCAGTGAATCAGCGTGGAGCTTCTCTCGACTTGCCAGTTTAGCTCAGTGTTCGGGGGGATGGAAATGACAGTTCCTGCTTTGCAGATGAGGGGCGCGCCTCCTCGGGCCTGAAACACCATGCGCCCAGAAAGCACCGTTGTCATGTGATGCTTTTCTCCTGAAGCGTGCCAATTGCAGGCCAGGCCTGCCGGGTAAATGCAGCGGCTTATCTTGCTCATTGGGGCAAGCGGGTGGCTGCTGAGGATCTCCAATCTAATGTGTTTCACAGCGTTCTTGTAGGCTACTCTTGACATGATTGATCTATCCTGAATAATTATAATATAGTTAAAATATATTTAAGTTTTGTGCAAAGATAATCATTTTTGCTGTGATATAATTAAAATTAATGAAAGATGAACCTTGCAAGCAATACTGGAGAATCATAATCATGAAATCATTCAAAATGGCCGCTCACGAGGACAGCCTTCTTCCCGAGGGCAAAAAGTGGAAACTTATCTGGAACGACGAGTTCGATGGGACCGAGCTTGACCGCAGCAAATGGGGTTTCCGCCTCAATTTCTGGGGAAAGCCCTTCCCTCCCTTTACGGACGAAGGTGTTGAACTCGACGGAAAGAGCCACTTGCGGTTGCACCTGATAAAAAAGAACGGCCAATTTTGTTCTCCACATCTTCAGACAGCTTCCCTGACCTATGATATCCCGCGTGATAGCAGCGGTTTCTGGCCCTTTGGTAAATATGAGGAGCCAAAATTTCTGCACAAGTACGGCTATTATGAGATACGCTGCAAAATGAACCGTCAGGCCGGCTGGTGGACGGCCTTCTGGCTTCAATCACCGTCGATAGGCGCGCACCCTGATCCGCGCCAGTGTGGAGTGGAGTGCGACATCATGGAGAGCCAGGATTATCCCGAGGAAAAACTGGTCCGTTGTGGTAACATATGGAACGGTTACGGAAAGAATTACTCCGGATCCGGCCATGCCAAGTATATACTTGAGGATACTGTGGATGGCTGGCACCGCTTTGCCGTTGACTGGAGCAAAAATGGCTATGTTTTCTACACAGATGGCAAGGAAGTCAACCGTGTGGCCGGACCTGTCTCAGACGTCGAGCAATTCATTTTGGTCTCCACAGAGAGTATGGGCTATCGCCAAGGCACCGGAAACCCACATTTGGAGAAGGTCGTCTTTCCGGAATATTTCGAAGTAGATTACGTCCGCGTCTTCGATGAGTTTGAATAAAAGATGACAATCTTCCCTTAAACGATAAGATGCTCTTGATTGGCCCATTATCAATCCCGTCCGTCACATTCATTTTTGACGGACTTTCACCCGTCAAATCAAGCGGCGGAATATTTACACCTCACGGGCGGGGCTTTGGGCATGAGCTACACCAAGAAAGGCAATCGGCGCTACTCCTACTACCTATGCATTAAGGATGACAAGCGGGCTGTTGCCGAGTGCCCGCTGGCGCGCATCGCGGCTGGAGATATCGACCGGGTGATTCTGAACCGCTTGGCTGCGATTTTCAAGACTCCGTCGCTTCTCGCACAGACCTACGCAGAAGCCAACAGGCTTGCGGTGCAGGAATGCAAAAATCTGCGAGAGCGGCAAGGTCAGCTCGAAGCCGAGCGTGATGCCATCCGGCAGGATATTATCAACGCAAGTGGCGACATCTCCGGTCTGACCGATAGACTCAATCCGATCTTCAGCGAACTCTCCGAGATAGAATCGAAACTGGAATGCCTCGGCTCCGGTGAGATTTCTAACCGTGAGATAAGCGATGCTTTCGACTCGATAGACAAATTGTGGGAAGAGCTCTTTCCTATCGAACGCTACCGTCTCGCACATCTTCTGATCGAGAAGATTACCGTCTACAAGGACCGTATGCGGATGGAACTCAAAACTTACGGCATGGCGTCGTTGGTGAAGGAGCTTCAAGCAGAGAACGCGGAGATGGAAATCTTTCCCTCAACCACTGATTTAGTGGTTAGCCTCGAAATTCCTCTTATGCTCAAACGTAAACATGGCAGGAAGGTGCTTATCGCCCCGGAAATGGATAAGACAGAAAGCCCGGTTCAGGAAAGCCTCGTGCAACACCTTGCAAGGGCACATTCCTGGCTCGAGATGCTTGAAACAGGCAAGGTGGCCAACCTGTCCCAGCTCGCGGAGAAACTAAAACTCGACCGTTCCTACGTCGGGCGTACTCTGCGGCTGGTCAACCTCTCCCCTGAAATACAGGCATCTATCCTTAACGGAAAAGAACCCGACGGGCTCTCACTCAGAGACCTCCGCAAGGAGATCCCGACCGACTGGCAGGAGCAGATGGAGAGTATTAACAAGGCTGGTCTCGTCGAGCATATTATGCATAATCAGGCTCAAGTTTGATGAATTTCTAGCCGTCAGATCAGTCAGATGTGTGTTTTCGCTCATAAAACTACTACATTTCCTCTTCATATCTTAGGCAATATATCTACACCGATGGAAATAGTGTTCATTTTGTTCCTTCTAGCCAGGCTGCCGGGTTGGCCTCTTCAATTAATTGGGGGTTGCCTGCAAACCGGAAGCGAATAGTGCTAATAAATTCATCGGGGGGATTTTCAGGAAGGTCATAGAGGATGACCCTGCCGTTTGATCCCCTGCGTATCTTTGCTTTCTGCCCAGTGGCGAGAATAGTCGCCGAACGTACATCTGATTTCATGAGCGGAAGCACTAGTTCTTTGCCAGGCCAGTTGAAGATGCTGAAGTAATAATCTTCCCCTTTACGAGTCCACCCATAATCAGAAAGAAGCCCAGTGGCGCGTTGTGAACCGTAAATTGCCTCTCCGTTGGCTCTCAGCCAGCGACCCATTTCGCGCAAACGCGTGGCTTCATCCTCTCGTATTGTGCCGTCAGGACGCGGGCCTACATTAAGGAGAAAATTGCCTTCGCCGGCGGCGGCGAGTACAAGATTCTGCAATAGTTGTGTTGTCGTTTTCATGTTTGGGTCGTGCTTGACATAACCCCATCCAGAGCCTGTAGTCATGCACGCTTCCCACGCGCGCCCCTTTTTCGATGCCTTAACATGGCCTTCGGGGGTGTCGAAATCCTCCTTGAGGCCGGAACGGTTGTTGATGATGATGTGGGGTTGCAACTTCCTCGCCATAGCGTTCAATTCTTTTGACTTCCAGAAGCGTGGGCTTACCCGCTTGTCGGTACTGGCGTCGTGTCCCAGCCAGAGTCCGTCATACCAGAGAATATCTATCTTGCCATAATTAGTCATTAGTTCGCGAACTTGTTCATGGCATTGTCGCCGCATGGCCTCCGCGCTTTCCTTATCTGTTTTATAGTTAAAATAGCCAGGAAAGCGCCAGTCCATAAGTGAATAATAAATGCCGACCTTAAGTCCGGCTTTTCGACATGCCCGGACATATTCAGCTATAAAGTCCCTTTTCGCTCTAGTCTTGACGGATGTGAAGTCAGACACTTTACTGTTGAACATGCAAAAGCCGTCATGATGTCGTGCGGTCATGACCATGTATTTCATGCCGGCCTCTTTTGCGAGTTGCACCCAAGCGTCCGCATTAAAGTTTGCAGGATTGAAGTGCTCGGCTAACTTTGCATATTCGCGGACAGGTATCCTTTCAAAGAACATTACCCATTCGCCTCTTCCCAGTAGCGAGTACACACCCCAGTGGATAAACATTCCAAAGCGTGCCTCATTGAACCAGTTCATTTTTGTATTTGCAGACATGTATCTTTTCTTTCTACTCTAGGAGATTGTAAGTTGGAAAATAGAAATGCTTATTGTGCTAAAGATACCTCCGAAAAAGCACCAGGATCGTGTACCGCACCGCCTCGCCACGTGACATTCTCCCCGTTGGCTTTGTCTGTCCTGAAAAAAAGCATTCTCATTGTGTTATCCTTAATCTTGAGCTGCTTCATTGGGATGCATGCGATAGCGTCCCAGGAATCATCATTTTTACGAACGAAAACCGTCCATTCGCAGTCCCACTTTGAACCGAATGCAATAGCGTTGTATTTTTCACCATTCTGATCAAATGCCAAGTGATAATATGGTACTGTGCCATTTGAACGGTCAGACTGGATGAATATCTCCCAGTGTTCGCGCCCCCACATGTTTTCCTCTGGGGGGAACGGCCCCTTGCCGCCTTTTGCTGTGAATTTTAGCCATAGGTTCTTTCCGTCATGCGCTATGCGGACTGAAAGAGGAGATTTTGCTTTCTTATCTGGCTGTCCCAAGATGGAGAAATCCGTGAGTTCGGCGGCTGATATCCATGCCGGCCCTTCCATACTTCCGAATGAAGGATCTGTATCTTTGGGTATAACTATTTTTGCGCCTTTTACCATTTTCTTTCTGGCTTTTTCCGCATAATCTTCGAATGCAGCGAGAGTCTTTTCAGCAAGGGCCTTGGCAACAGGGTGATCTGCTTTGCTAACAGCGCCCATCAAGGCATCGCGGCATGCTTTTCCCGTGGCTTCATCCCTGAGCAGGTAGTAACCTGTAGAGTTGATTGGATTGTCATAGTAATACGACGAGGAACCATCCGCATACCAGGTATCCCGAACAATGTCATAGAATTTTTTCATCTCCGGTGCTGCCGCACGATATGTTTTTGTAAGGTATTCTTCTCGGAGTTTCTCAATATTCAAATCCGGATTCCAGAGAAGCTTGCAAGTAATCCAAAACTCCATGCCAGAAAGGAATTCTGCATTGCCTTTATGTAGCCATTCGGAATAGATACGGGAGATTTTCAAGCCCCTCATTAGTTGAAGATCTTTCTGAATCACATAACTGACGGGACGCGGATAATTTGCGGCACATCCCCAATATTCATATATGGAGAAGGATTTACAGCGTTTATTCCACTCCATAAGCGCTGCTAATGGGATCTTATTAGTTTCTCCATTAAAATCCTGTTTCATATTTTTGTTGATAGGGCAGTAGACAATCAAAACATTATCGGCTATATCAATTTTGGGAGGAAGAGTAGCGAACATATAAGCAATTGTCGCAATCTTAATGTTGGGATATTTCTTTGCAATAATGGCAGCAATCCTGTTGAGCCATATATAATATTGCGTGGAACGAAATGCAGGATCGTCTTTTTTAAGGACTGAACCATCGGGAAGTGTGATAGGCTTCAGGCATTCCGGGCAGTTGCATGTTTGGTTGCTGTCTTCCACTCCGATTCCAATGACATTGCTTTCAACATCGTGTTCGATTCTATCCAAGATGACATTTTTTGCGAACTCTTCTGTTCCATCTATGTTGGTAAAACAAAGATTTGCATGGTATCCAGGAAAGACACGTTTCCCGTCAACCAGACAAAAATATTCTGGTTTCTGTTTGAAATACTGTTCCTGGGGAAGGAACCGGTGCAGGTTATGACAGGTATAATCATCTTCGGGAAATCCGAAGCGTTTACGAGGCGCGGCCCAGCCATTAGTTCCATTTGTTTTTAAACGAAGCGTAAAATATTCTGTCCTCGGATGATTATAATAATTACCATTGTTGATCCCCCAGGCCCGTTCTGCAAACACTGGTTTTTCCATATAATTGACCTTGGTAATATCCAAAGTTTTAAGAGGGGTGAATACACGGTCAAGGCCTGCGCTGACAGTCGGCCATATAATGTCAGTGTTTTTTTCTAAAAGGTCATATACGGCAAATACTGTTCCAATCGGTTTTGCGCCGAAAATATAAAGATCATTACGATCTTGGCGAATTGAAAAACCTTGTGAATTAGAGAGTTCCTTTAGATCAGCAGAAAACTTTTCCCCAGCAAACCCTGCTCCAATATAGATATTTACCCCTTGGCCAGACTCGCTGGAGACAGCCAATTCGGCTCCAGTGATTTCCTTTATCCAGTAGCGGAGCTGCGATGCTGCAAATTCTTCTGGTCTCTCAGGCTTTTCAGGCAGCACTATTGTTGCACAGCTCTTTCCATCGTGAACGATTTCTAGGACATTGCCTGTCTTAATAGCTTGTGTGCATGAGGTATTGAATGTTAGAATCAAGATTGACAAAAATGAGAATATAAGACGGAGGAGTTTCATATTAATTATTGCTCCTTTATTTGAGTAAAAGTTAGGTCATCAAGCAAATAGGGCCCTGCATTGGCTTTGCAGGAACTTCCAATGTTAAAGGTGAACATTGAAGCATTGGCTGGAGCTTCGACGTCAAAGCTATATTTTCGCCATTCTGCAGGCAAAATCCCTGGTTTTAAAACATCCGTTCCTTTTATTTGTTTTTTGACATTCCACGTATTGTCATAGAAGGTCATTGCTGCGAGAAATGGTAATATATCAGTGCTGGAAGTGGGCTGTTTTGTATTTTTTGCACCTTCATTAAACACATAGAATTCCAAGTGGTATTTTTTACCAGGCTCGACATTGAACGGGCGACTTTCCCCGTATGTAACCTGGACGCAATATCCTTTGCGGTTTTCGATATTCCGCTTCATATAACCCAGAAAGGAACTCTGAAAATAATCCGAATAATTGCCGCTCTCAAAGCTGTCCTGAAGGAAATAGACACGATCCCCGAATTGCTCCTCCCCTGGAGGTGTTCCGGCAAATAGAGTTATTGCCGCTAGCAGCCCTGCACATGTCAGCATGATCACTTTTATCATAAAGCACTACTCCTTAAAACTGTTCTTTCATTTCTGTGTATCTGTCTTTTCTTCTGTGTTGCTCTCCTTAATAATACGGACATATTCAAAACGCCCGCATTCCATATAGGTGCGCATAAAATGCATTTCTTGAGGGACTACAAAGCTATATTCCCCTTGTACCATCTGTTTCCCTGCAGTAAAGATGCGCGATAATTCGCCAGACTGACAATCCGCTCTTTGAGAGAAAGAATTGTAAAAAAAGATAATCAATCGAGCGATGCCTTCATCTAACTTAGGAGAACGGCTAAACTTGTATTCTACCCTATATGTTTCTCCCGGTGTCACTGGGATGAAGTCTCCTCTTGCCCCGCAACCTTTGCTTTGTGTAAAATCAAGGAAATATTTATCGGGACGCTCTGGATCAGGAACAAGTTTTCCGTGTGCAAGGATATTGATTCCGGAATAATTGTCTGCACCAAGACTGAAATCCGGGTTGATATTTGCTGTTTCAGGACTTTTCACTTCGGTTATTTTTAACGCGGTAATGAACAATGAATCTTCTTTATTGGGATTGAAAAAAGATATTTCCAGTGTTTCTGTGTTTGGCGGAGTCCTGAATTCTTCGCTGTAAGGCCTCAACGTTTTGCTCATGATGGTATTAAAGAATGGGTCATATCCCACAGGAATTGGCTTCCCTTCCTTGTCACGGAAAACAATACTCCATAATGGAAGGGCTTGCCCTTTTGCGCCCTTGTTTCTACTAGTTTCGAAAAAAAGTTGATGGTACATTGGAACTGCTTCCACTACATGTGGCCCATCTACATATGCCTCAAAACTCAATCTATACCGTGTAAGCGGATTTGCTTTCATTTGATGGGTCTTAACAACCAGTGCCCCTCCACTGGGAAGTACAAGGAACTTCTTTCCGCCGTTTTCAGTAATCGTCGCATTACTGCAAGGGGAAAAATATTCGTCGTAATTTCCAGATGCTGGTGCGTCATTTTTCCAATCTCCTGCGAAGGTAGTGCTTGTTACCGCAATAAACATGATGACCAGAACGCTCTTCATCCTCTTTCCTTTCATATTGAAAATAATTTATGTTTTAGCCTTAGATTAGAGTTGGTCTTTTTTAAAACTAAACAAGCTTCAACATTCATCGATATTTTATTGGTGATATTAAATTTATTATCAAAGGTTTTTCAATGTACCATCCGCGCTAAAACCCTTTTGAAAACCAGTGGATTTAAGGGCGTCTTTTGGGAGTTTAGCTGCGTGTCCATCATACATTAGGCCTTGAGGTAATCCGCCTGAGTGTCGAAGGTGAATTCCTCCTTGATTTCCAGCAGGATTTCGGCCTATCCACCAGTATTGAGTCGGGAATTGGGCGCTCAAAATACCTACGCACGAATCCCCGACAAACATGTACTTTGAGGGAGATGCAATTCTATTGAGTTTTCTGAAAAAACCATAACCACTGACGCGGATAAAAGGGCATGGATTATTTGCCTCCCATTCGTCATCAGAGTAAAAACCATACATCCAGAATCGTCCATAGTCGATGAATGAGTAGGTTGGACAATAACCTATGGTATTTCTATTTTTGAGGTTGAGATAGCCAGTCCGATAGAGATTGTCAAGCCAGCCGTATTCAAAGGGAACACTCGTGTATACGAAAACGAACTCCTGATAATCGCCAGCATATTGCGTGACAAACATGCCGGATTGCCGGAGGTTGTTCAGGCAAAGGATTTCCTTTCCCTTGTCTTTTGCCGTCTTCAGCACCGGCAAAAGCAGTGCCGCCAAAAGCGCAATTATTGATATGACGATCAGTAGTTCGACCAGAGTGAATGTCCTTGCATTCTTGCTCACATGTATGCTCCTGTTCCTGGGATTAAGTTTTTTCAACAGAAGAGACGCTCTCGCATCATCGATTTTAATCACTTGCCTCACCACAAGATTTCCTTATAACTATTTCTGGCCTAAGGACGGAAGATGAATGTTTAGAGTGCGGGTGTTGTATGCGATGTAGCAAGGTACTTACAAGGGTTTCCGCCAGTTTCTCGATGTTAAGATCGAACGTTGTAAGACGAGGATTGTAGAAGGCTGATTCTGGAAGATTGTCGCAGCCGATGATCGAAATATCTTCAGGAATTTTGAGCCCGTGTTCCGCAACGGCGCAAATAGCTCCCAATGCAACATTATCATTGTAACAGATTATCGCCGTCGGGCGATTGGAACGCATGATAATTCTGCGAATTCCATCCTCAACTCCTCCATTCAATAGATTGTGGTCCTGGCACCACTCTGGCTCACTTGCCAATCTATAAACCCCAAGAAGGTTCCTGTAACTAGTGAACCTTTCGTCATCAAATTTCCCAATGAACCCTATCCGTTGGTGCCCCAGGTTCGTTAAATACTTGAAAGACTGTTCCATCATATGTTTAAAATCAAAAGTTACATAATCATAGTCCTCGACTTTCTTCCCTGATATCACAGTTGGGAGGCCTTCTCTCTTCAGCGCACCGCATTCCTCAACAGTTATTATGCCGTCGACATTTCGCGACACCAAACTCGCGAATGCCTTGTCCAACTCATCCTGACTTTTCCAAAAAACAAATATTCCGTTGTAGCCCCGCAGAGAAAGGTGGCGTTGAAGGAATATGTTTAGAATTCCATAAAAATGTCCCTCCCCATACATCAGTACGCCAACTGTACAATGCTTGCGTAGCCGAAGCGCCCTTGCAGTAAAATTGGGGCGGTAATTCAACTTTTTACACGCACTTAGCACTCTTTCCCGAACAGTACCACTTACATTCGGAGAACCATTGAGAACACGAGTAACTGACATGTGGGAAAGGCCGCAATATTCCGCAACATCATATTTGGTTACTTGTAACCGCATGGAATTCCCCTGCTCATGTTTTCGAAAACAATTATATCAATTTAACGGACGTTTGTCAACGGTTGGCTTGTGATTTTTGCAAAAAAGTAATTCCATAGGAAAATACACCGTTGTGCTTTAACGCACTTCATCGAGGAGAACTTCATGCGCTACCAGGTAAAAATACTAGGTTCACTTGCAACTTGTCACGCTAAATGAATGACATTTCTCCATTGGAATGCATGTCGCTTAAGGTAATTGCCTGATATACAATAAGATCCATGTGTTGACTGGCCTTTGTCTCGCGACGGTATCAAAAAGAACGGGACACGAGTTAGAAATGATGGCATGTTCGAGATGATAGCATGTGCGTGGAAAACGAACTTGGGGATTTTGGAGAAAAGGAAAGTGTGTCATTGCATCATATTGAAATATAGGCTGTTGCAGGGTAAGGCGGCGCTTTTTTGAGATGGGGACCGAGTCCCGACCTATTGGAGAAACGGAGAGCAAAGAGGACTAAATCTGGGCAAAAAGGGGGATTCTCCGGAGAATGATTTTGAAGAGAGAATTTTACAAAAGGCTTTGGTGTAAGGGAGTATGGCAAACAAGCAAAAAGCTCGGGTCTCGGGGGTGTGCAAAAGTGGATGGTGGGCGATGCAGGACTCGAACCTGCGACCCCTTGGGTGTGATCCAAGTGCTCTAACCAACTGAGCCAATCGCCCTTGTTTTCTCGCAGAATACGTATGGGGAGATCCCGAATACATTCTTGTTTAAACTACATTCACTGTTGAGGTGATGCAAGCCTGGAATTTGAATTTCCCATGGCGCAAGGGGTTGTGCTTGTGGCCGTATTTTGGCATCGGTATCATCATAGATCAATATATTTTTGAAATCGCTTTCATTAGAAGTAGAATGAATATGTTGTTTTACTATTGACATATTATTTTACATATGATACTATAAATAAAACATGGGAGACAAACAGTCATGGTGAAAAAGAAGGATTTGCAGGCAGCATTGAAAGGCAGCCGCTATCAGGTGCCCGCACTAGCGAGAGGTTTGAAGATACTGGAGTTCCTGGCATCAAAGCCAGAGGGATGCACTATTGCTGAGCTTGTCTCAGTCCTTAAGCTTCCCAAGCCCAGTGTCTTCAGGATGCTCCTGACTTTGACGGAAGGTGGCTATCTTGTCCGTGCCGAGGAACTCTCGAAATATCGGCTCAGTCGTAAAATGCTTTCACTTGGCTATGCGGCGGTGGATTCGCAAGGGCTTCTTGAAAAGTCAATTGACATCCTGCGTAAACTGAGGGATCTCAGCGGCGAGACAGCTTCCTTGTCTGTTCTTTCAGGGAATGAGGGCATCATGCTGGAACAGGCTCCTAGCAGTCACGCAGTAAAGGTTATCGTGCAGATCGGGCATCGTTTCCCTTTGCATACGGCGGCTCCCGGCAAGGCTCTGCTGGCGTTTCTGCCGTGCGACGAAAGGGACAAGATAATTGACTCCCTTGAATACAGGCGTTTCACTGCCACGACAATCACCTCAAAGGAGGCATTTCTCAAGGAGCTTAAAGGGGTGAGGGAAAGCGGAGTCGCGTTTGATCGCGGGGAGGAACTGGACGACCTGCGTTGCGTTGCGGCTCCGATTCTCGATTACTACGGATATCCGGTGGCGGCTCTCTGCGCAAGCGGGCCTTCATCCCGTATCAAGGAGAGGGAGCTGGTGCGTTTTTCAGGCATTGTGCTAAAGCATGCAAAAATGATCTCGGAACGTTTTTCATTTTGACTCAAAAAACATGGAGGTTTGCCAGTGGAGATCAAGGGTAAGGCGGCAATAGTCACAGGTGGTTCAAAGGGGTTTGGTTACGGAATCGCATCCGTGCTCAAAAAATCAGGTGCGGACGTGTGGATTAGCGGGAGGGACGCCACGGCTTTGGAATCAGCGGCGGAAGCCCTCGGAGTCAAGACGATTCAGGCGGATGTGTCCAATGGGAAGGATTGGGACAAGGTTTTTGCCGAGGTGACGGGTGCGACGGGAGGCCGTCTCGATATCCTCGTGAATAACGCCGGAGCTGGCGTCGCAATCGCCCCTGTCCACGAGCAGAGCGACGAGGCCATCATCTCCTCGATAAACATAAACCTAACTGGCGCGATACTTGGATGCCGTCGGGCCGGGCTAATCATGAGCAGACAGAACTCAGGCATCATAATCAATATTTCCAGTGTTTGCGCGCTATATGCGTGGCCCGGTTGGAGTGTGTACACCGCGGCAAAGGCCGGACTCAGCAAGTTTGGCCACGGGCTTTACACTGAGCTTAGACCATATGGGGTTAGGGTCACGACAATCACCCCGTCGTGGGGTGCCACAGAGTTCGGAAGCGCGGCAAAATTGTCGAAACAGGATACCGAAATCGCAAAGAAATGCATGCAGCCGGAAGAGATGGGCAAACTAGTTGCAGAGATATGTGCCATGCCTGGACACCTTGTCGTTCCGGATATCACTGTCCAGCCAATGGTGCAGGAAATCATACCGTGCTAAGGGGAACTTATGCTTAATGTGTTTTGCTTTGGCCTTTGCATAGGCACCGCATTTCTCTTGTCACAGATTGTATTGTCCCTTGTGTTCAAGTCCAGCTTTGCAGTTGGCCAATGGATTGCAATCCTGCTGATCACGGTGGGCATATTGCTGTTTTGCATGACAAGTCCGGAGCGAGATGGCAAAGGCGCATCCGTGAATGAAACTTGCAGATAAATAAGGAACACTTCTATGGCAGCGAGGCTTTGGCTTGAGGCTGAGTCTTTCGACACGCTTGGCGGCTGGGTTATCGACCAGCAGTCGATGGAACAGATGGGTTCGGCGTATATCATGGCGCATGGTATGGGCGTGCCTGTAACAGACGCGGAAACAATTTGCAGCATTCCCGAATCCGGCATTTGGGCTGTCTGGGTGCGCACGCGCGACTGGACCGCTGTATGGAAGCGGGGGGCTTCGGCAGGCATCTTCAAAGTCTTAATCAATGGGGAAAGCTTGCCTGAGACACTTGGCACAAACGGAGAGCTTTGGGCTTGGCAAAAAGCAGGAGCGCTCTTTTTGGAAAAGGGGGAGGCAAAAATTGTGTTGCACGATTTGAGCGGATTCAACGGGCGTTGTGACGCGATTTATTTCACTACTGATCCGAATGAGATTCCCGAGAATGACAATGAGAAACTTGCCAAGTTCCGCAGAAAGATTACGGGAATCGTTTGTCAAGACGATCCAGTAGAGTATGATTTGGCGGTTGTTGGCGGAGGAATCGCCGGAATCTGCGCGGCAATTGCCGCAATGCGAACAGGTTCAAGAGTTATCCTGATTCAGGATAGACCTGTATTAGGCGGCTGTAACAGCTCGGAGATTCGCGTGGGGCTGGGTGGTTTTGCCCATTCGGAGCCTTATCCCAACCTGGGTAATGTTGTCACCGAAATTGCTCCAGTTCTTGGTGGATCCAGAACCTTCCGGGATGAAAAGGTCTACGAGGATGCGCGCAAAGAAAATGTTTTTGGTTTGCAAGATAACAATCAATACAAACTTGTTTTAAACGAGCGTGTCTTTGCCGTAGAGAAGGATAGGAGCGATCCTGAAAAGGTCAATGCCGTTCTTGCGCGGAACACCCGCACTGGTGTCGAGACCCGCTACAAAGCTAAGCTTTTTGCCGATTGCAGTGGCGATGCCGTTATTGCACGCAAGATGGGAGCAGAGACGATGTACGGGCGTGAGCCGCGAGCACGTTTCAACGAGTCTCTCGCACCGGAAAATGGAGACAGGCAGGTCATGGGGCTTTCGGTCATCTGGACATCAAAAAAGACAAGCCGTCCTAGTTCGTTCCCAGATATCGACTGGGGTATCCCTTTTGATGAGGATAATGCCTATTACATCCGGGGAGGAGACTGGGAGTGGGAGACCGGACAATACCGCAATCAGGCCGATGAGGCCGAATACATCCGTGATTATGGAATGATGGCTATTTATGCAAACTGGTCATACTTGAAGAACCATTCAAAACGAAAAAGCGAATGGGCCAGCGACAGGCTCGCCTGGGTCTCTGCCATCGGAGGGAAACGTGAGAGTTACCGCGTGGTTGGCGACCATGTCCTGACCCAGAATGACATTGAAAATCATGTCACTTATCCCGATGCCACGGGTGCGATGACATGGAACATTGACATCCACTTTCCCGATCCCGAAAACGAGGCTAAATTCAAGGAGCCGTTCCGTTCCTGCGCTTACCACAGGGGGATCGTCAATCCCTACCCTGTTCCGTACCGCTGTCTCTATGCAAAAGACGTCAAGAATCTTTTCCTTGGCGGCCGCATAATAAGCGCGTCGCACGTGGCATTTTCGTGCATTCGCGTGATGCGCACGCTAGGGATACTCGGAGAAGTCATCGGAATGGCCGCAAGCCTCTGCACAAAGGAAAACGCACAGCCTCGTGACATCTATGAGAAGCACTTCGAAAAACTTAAGGTCATGATGGAAAAAGGAGTGCCAGTGCCGTGCTACCATGCATATCATTGTGATGCGTCGGAGTCATATCACTTCAAGGAGCTTGGATTCATCCGCAGCATCGACGTAAAGCAAATTGCCGATCCAACATTGAGGCAACGGATCAATGTTTTGAACGTTCAACACAAATATGGGTGCCAATAAAGTTTTTCTGGCGGCATATTGACTCAAGGCAAAATCAGCTGCCTATGCTTGTGAGATGAGAGATCTAAAATATTTTCTGGACTGGCCTCCTTAATGGGTACAGATACAGCGGATAATATTTACAGTTTAATTTTGCCGGCACCTGTCCTTGATTCCAAGGTAAGTTCAGACAATATTTACTTCGCTTGTTACGTTATACTCCATAATATAAAAATTCCGGGAATCCGGCTCCTAAAATACTGAAAGACTTCTATGCCACCTCCAGGCGGCAGAAATTTTTTTGACGCCAAGATGCGGGCCTACGAAGCATCGAGGGACGGCAAACCCAAGATGCACGTTGGCCTTCTCATCAGGATGATCCTCTACTACAACGGGGACATGAAGTTTCTCATGCTGGGTTTCCTTGGGCTTTTTATCCTGCAGACAGTCTCCTTTCAGTTGTTGCATTACAGCCTCAGATTCCTTATCGACGACCTGATTCCCCTCCATGATATTCATTACCTGCTACTTTTTGCGCTGACCTGGGCTTTGTTTTTTGCACTGCATGCGGTGACGGCTATAAACGCAGCGAACTGCAAGGCCCGCATGTTAAGTTCCTTCATCGCCAAGCTGCGCGGAGAGATCATCAAAAAACTCCAGGTTCTCTCAATGAAGTTTTTTGACCATGAGGGCACTGGCTCAATCTCCGCCAAGATACTCATGGACATGGACAGGATGCGCGCCTTCTTTGACTGGGTTCTCAGCGCCCTTCTCAATTCGATTGTCAGCATAATTTTCGTAATACCTCTGCTCTACAGCATAGACCCGCTTCTCTCTTTGGTGACAGTGTTATACGTGCCTCTCATACCGATTGTACAGCAGTTTTTCATGAAGAAACTCCTGAAAAACGCCTATGAGCTGAGAAGCAGCAGCGCACGACTTAGCGCCAAACTCGTTGATTTCATTTCCGGCATCAAGCATATACGGATTTTTGCGAGCGAATCCCACCACAGCGGACAGATAATATCCGAGGTGGAAAAAGTCAGGGACATGGATGTCAAGTTTTCCATGTCCATCAGGACGCTCGGCATGGCGATCCAGTTCCTCTCTGATTTCATGCCGGTGCTCATCTGGGTGATCGGCGGCATAATGATAGCCAAGCATCACTCAATCCAGATGGGCGCACTCGTCGCATATGTCGCACTCGTCAGAATGTTCTACGGAAACATCCAGCAGCTTTTCTCATCCTTTGAACAGATAATATCGGCATCGCCCTCGGTGGCGGCAATAAATGAAGTGCTCGGAAACGACGACGTCGAGCATTCTTCAGGGCGCTGCCGTTGTTTCATAATTGACGGTTCAATCGTGATGGAACACGTGAGTTTCAGTTATCCAAGCAGGGCGGACACTCTTCAACTGAATGACGTCTCTGTAAGTATACGCAATGGAGAGCGTGTTGCGCTTGTTGGCGAATCAGGATCGGGGAAGAGCACTTTTGTGAATGCGCTCATGGGGCTTTATCCGGCAAAATCTGGCAGCATACTCTTCGGAGGACTGGACATATCAAAGCTTCACCTTCCAAAACTCCGTTCACAGATGGCTCTCATGACCCAGGAAACTTTTCTTTTCAACACCACACTCCTCGAAAACATTCAGTTCGCAAATACGGAAGCATCCTTCGAAGATGTCCGGGATGCCTGCCGCAAGGCTCAGATACTTGAGTTTATAGAGTCGCTCCCTGAGAAGTTCGAAACCACCGCAGGGGAGCGCGGAGTCCAGCTTTCCGGAGGACAGCGCCAGCGCATCGGCCTCGCAAGAATCTTTCTGCGCAAACCCAAAATAGTCATTCTCGACGAACCCTCTTCCGCTCTTGACGTCATCACCGAGGACAAGCTCTTTGAAACTCTCTACGCCAATCTTTCCGATATTACCCTCATCGTTATCGCCCATCGGCTTTCAACGATCAAGGACGTCGACAGGGTGCTTGTTTTCAAGGACGGCAGCATCGTCGAGGAAGGCTCCTTTAAGGACCTGCAGGAGCGTCCGGACGGCATCTTCTCAGACATGGTCAAGTCTCACAAATTCCTCATCCGCGAAAGAGAAGAGGAAGTGTATTAGCCTCTTTCTTTTGTATTCCCTTTAGCGTACGCTATATTGCATTTCGCCCAGAAGGAGATCCGAGAATGATGGAAGACGCCAACACCCAGAGTGACATTAAGCGCGCGCCGTTGCTTCTTGTTCCTTGGCACGGCCTTTTGCTGGCCATCTCATTCCTCACCCGCTTGCCGCTGAAAACGAAGTACTGGGATGAGCAACGAGTCTGGGGCTGGAGCATGGCCTGGTATCCCCTTTGCGGTTATCTTATTGGCGCGCTTGCCGTGGCTCCTATGATCGTTGTGGCGAATTTTCTACCTCCTGTAAGCAGCCTGCCATTGCTTTTTTTAAGCTCTCTCTACTACCTGGCAGCCCTCGAATGGCTCACCAGAATGCTTCATTTCGACGGTTTTTGTGACTGCTGCGACGCCTTTTCGTCTATGGCCTCGACCCCTGAAAAGCGCCGTGAAATAATGAAGGACCCCCATGTTGGAAGCACCGCAGTAGGCTGCGCCGTCCTCCTCATCGTAGCAAAAGCCTTCACGCTTAATCTGATCATCTACAACGCATCACTGCGCTTTAAGAGCACCCTTCCCATAATCCTCCTGCTTATCCTCGCCCCGGGTTTGGCGCGTTTCGCGATGCTTTGCCTGGCCTCTATCGGACGCTACCCGCGTGAGGCCGGAACGGGACTCCGTGTGGTGGGACGGGTCCCTTGGTATTCCCTGCTTATCGCCGCTTGTTTTCTTGCGCCGCTTTTCCTTGTCTTTGACTGGAAGGGAGGAGCCGCCTGCTTCTTTTTTACGGCTTTTGTCGTATTCTACTGGAAGATCAAGGCCGATGCCAAGATAGGCGGAGTCACAGGCGACGTTTTGGGCGCCTGCCTTGAGACCGCCGAGCTTGCAGCCATTACCGCAATACTCCTGGCGATCACCATCTGAGTTGCATCCCGTGGCGATATCAAAAACATATGGAATGTGAATTGTGAGAAAAGTAATTTTTATAATAATTGTTTTTGTATTAGTCCTTGCATTAAGCATATCCTATCTGAAGTACGGATACTTATTTGGATATATTAAATCTTATTCTGTAGATGAAAACGGAAATTATTTTAGTTATGAGTTTCGTAACAAAGAAGGGCTTTGCGAAAAAGATGGAAAAACTTTTATTACGCCCCCTATTTTTGATGAAATATCCAATTTCCGAGATGGTTTTGCCACATGCAGGATTGGTAGTAAATGGGGTTTTATAGACAAGGCAGGTAATTTTTTAGTTAGGCCTATTTATGCCTATGCCTCTGGAATAGGAAATAACTTAGCCGAAGTATGCATTGGAAGCTCATGGGGCGTAGTTGATATTCATGGCAAATTTATAATTAAGCCAGAATACCAGAGTACTTTAGGGGCAAGTGAGGGCTTGATTTGTGTACGGAATCATAAGGACAAGATTGGTGTTTTTGACATAACAGGAAAGCTTGTGATTCCTTTTAAATTTGACTCTTTAAACTCTTTCTCAGATGGGCTTGCGGCAGCAAGCACAAATTCCATAATAGATTGGGAAAGATTTTCTAGTGCAACAGCAACCCATTCCACCAGAAGGCCAAGATATGGATATATAAATCATATGGGGGAATTTGCCATTCCTGAGATATTTCAAGCTGCCGAATCATTCAAGGGGGGATTTGCAGTTGTGAGTCTAGACCTTCAAGCTTATGGGATTATTGATAAGACAGGTGAATTTGTAATTCCTCCAGTTTCTAAAGAAGTTGAGAATTTTGGCAACGGATATGCCTGTTACAAAAAAGATGGTAAATATGGGATCATAGATATAAAAAATAAAAAGATTTCCAAGCCATTATTTGATATGATAAGTAATTTTGGAGGAGATGTTTGCAGGGTTGAAATTGATGGGGAAAAGCAAGCTTTTGATGTCAAGAATTTTAAATTTGACGAACATAATTCTGATGATTCTCAGGATAAGAAACAGTAAGCGTAGAGGATAGATTTAGATCCTATCCGTAAATAATTCCGATTTTGTTAGATTCTCAGTCCACCATCAATTTCCAGTATTCTGCCGTTTACAAAATCATTCTCGATTATGAACTTGGCAGTTTTAAAAATCTCCTCAGGTTCGCCGAGGCGCTTAAGCGGCACTTGGCTCACAATCTTTTCAAGGACAGCCGGATTTACGGCCTTCACCATTTCCGTACCTATATAGCCGGGAGCTATCGCGGCGCAACGGATATTATATCTGGCAAGTTCTTTGCTCCAGGTAACAGTCATGGCGTCTACTCCGGCTTTGGCGGCGGAATAGTTGGTTTGTCCCATATTACCCGCCCTGGAAATGGAAGAGATATTTATGATCAGCCCATGCTGCTTTTTCACCATTATTTTTGCCGCCTCCCTTGCACAGAGGAATACCCCGGTCAGGTTTACTTTTATCACGTCCAAGAAATCAGACAGTGCCATGACCTTTGTTTCGCCATCTTTTACCTTTATCATCAGGCCGTCCCTTGTGATCCCGGCGTTATTGATCAATATATCCACCCCCCCGGCGGCTTCTTCTGCATCTGTGAATAAGGCCTGAACGCTTTCCTCGCAAGACACGTCGCAGACGTGGTATTTTATTTTGCCTCCGCTTGCTTCATTCAAGTCTTTTAGTGCTTTTTCGTTAAGGTCGGCTGCAAAAACGCGTGCCCCTTCCGCTACGAGTTCCAATGCCATTTTCCGGCCCAATCCGTTGCCAGCGCCTGTTATCAGAACTGATGCATCTTTTATTTTCATGAATTCTTTCCGTTTCCCTTATCAATATTTGTAGAATCCTGCTCCGCTTTTCCTTCCGAGACATCCCGAATCCACCCGCTCGTTTATTGCCTTTGCCGGTTCGTAGAAGGGATTTTGCAGAGCCTTTGCCATGCGCTCCAGTATCTTTTGGCACACATCCAGACCTATTAGGTCAGCCACCTCTAGCGGACCTGCCGGATGTAACGCTCCTAAGCGCATTGCCGTGTCTATCGCCGAGACGTCTGCCGTGCCATTGTCGAGCAGTTTTGCCGCTTCGTTTATCATTGGAATGAGCAATCGGTTGACGATGAATCCCGGTGAATCTTTTACATCTACCATGGTTTTGCCGCACTTTTGAAGTATTTCTTTAACTTTCCTTGTTGTTTCAAGGGAGGTTTTGGCGGGCAGAATCAGTTCAACAAGTTCCAGTTTTGTGGGGGGATTGAAAAAATGAATCCCAAGGAAACGTTCTGGCTTTTGCCAATGTGCAGACAATGCTTCCACACTCAGAGAGCTTGTGTTTGTCCCTACGATCGCCTCGGATGAAATTACTTCTTCTAGTTTCCGGTACAGCTCTGCTTTTATATTCATGTCCTCGACAACTGCCTCAATAACTAGGTCGGCTTCCGACATTTGCTGAAGTCTTGCTACGGGCTTAATGCGGCCGCATATTGCGACTGCCGTAGAGCTATCAATCTTCCCCTTTTCAACGCTCTTCATCAGACGCTTTTTTATTTTCTCAAAACCTCCTTCGGCGACACTCGCTTCAACGTCCCAAAGCAGCACATTAAAATCCTTTTCCGCAAACATCTGGGCGATGCCTCCGCCCATTACCCCGGAACCCAAAACACCTATGTTTTTTGTCATTTTACAAATCCTGTTTTATATGTTTTCAAGCAATATCGCCAGGCCCATGCCTCCGCCGATACAGAGGGAAGCGATGCCGAGTGCCGAGTTTCTGCGCTTCATTTCGTAAAACAGCGTTACGGCAATCCTTGCTCCGCTTGCTCCGATGGGATGCCCCAGGGCTATGGCTCCGCCGTTCACGTTTACTTTTATTGAGTCAATACCAAGTTCATTTATTACTGCTATCGACTGAGCGGCGAAGGCCTCGTTGAGTTCCCACAGGTCTATGTCGTTAATCGTCATCCCCTGCCGGTTTAAGAGTTCCCTTACCGCGATAACGGGCCCAAGTCCCATAAGCGCTGGATTGCATCCGACACAGACAATGTCTCTTATTTTCACGCACGAAGACCTATTGGGCGCGCTGGCCGCGTCGAGGACAATCACAGATGCCGCACCGTCGTTTATCCCAGAAGCGTTTCCGGCCGTTACAGTGCCATCCTTCTTGAAAGCCGTCCTTAATTTTGCCAGACTTTCTATCGTTGTTTCCGGTCTGGGATGTTCATCACTATTTATAATGATTTCTTTTTTTCTGTCTATTATCGACAGAGGAACTATCTCCTCTCTGAATAGGCCATTTTTAACAGCTAAGCTGCATTTTTTCTGACTCTGACAGGCAAAGCCATCCTGTTCTTCCCGTGATATGCCGTATTTTTCGGCGATGTTCTCCGCTGTTATTCCCATATGGTAAGAGCCGAAAACGTCTGTTAATCCATCATTAATTACAGTGTCGAGCAAAGTCGCTTCCCCCAGCTTGACTCCGGTCCGCAACGCAGAGAGGATATGAGGCGCTCTGCTCATGCTTTCTATTCCGCCCGCCAATGCGGCTTTTATTGCACCAGAACCTACTCTCTGCCACGCGAGTTCAATGGCTTTAAGCCCTGAGCCACAGACCTGATTTACGGTAAAAGATGGAACATGATTGGGAATAGCACAGCCTATCGCTATTTGACGTGCTGGATTTTGCCCAAGCCCGGCCTGAAGCACATTCCCGATAATTACTTCTCCAATTTCCGCTTCTGCTAACCCTGAGTTCTTAAGACTCCGTGTCGCCGTTGATTTTCCAAGTTCAATAGCGCTTAGTCCCGCAAGGGCTCCATTCAAAGCCCCAATAGGAGTCCGAGCAGCACCTGTCATCAATACATCGCGCATGATTATATCCTTTTTGTATTATGCGTAAACGGTTTGAGATTCTTTTTCCTTAAGAATCATCTCCTTTAGGTTCTTACTTATAATCGGACAAAAAGACATCTGAGAACGTATGTCTTTATCAATGTCGATCCCAGGTGCGATTTCCGTGAGTGTCATGCCGTCTTTTCCCAATTCAAAGACGGCCCTTTCTGTTATATACATCACCTGCTGGCCCTTGCGTTTGGCATAGTTACCGCTGAAAGTGATATGCTCAACATCCTTGAGAAACTTATTGATTTTGCCTTCCTTTAATATTTTTAGTTTTCCATTTTTGATTTCAACTTCAAGACCTCCAGCGGTGAAGGTGCCAGTGAATACGACTTTGGCGGCGGTCTGCGTTATGTTCATAAAACCACCGACTCCGGCCACTCGTCCATTGAACTTGCTTACGTTCACATTCCCGAAGCGGTCGCATTCCGCCAAGCCCAAAAACGCTATGTCTAGCCCGCCACCATCATAGAAGTCAAACATGTAGGGCTGATCGATTATAGCTTCCGGGTAGGAACTTGCGCCGAAACTGAGTCCTCCGGCAGGAAGTCCCCCGATAGGGCCGGATTCCACTGTGAAGGTCATGTCTGTCAGTTTGCCTTTTTCCTTGGCGATGCGAGCGATCTCTTCAGGCAATCCGATGCCAAGGTTGACAACTGAATTTTCTGCTATCTCCTGCAATGCCCTTTCCACAATAATGCGCCGGGGTCCGGCGTCGACTGGAAAGAGAGAGAGTTCTCTGATGTCTCCCTGACGTGTGTATGCGGGGTTGAATTGCTCTCCAAAAGTCTGAGCGTGGGTTTCCTTGTTTTTTGCAATAACGACAGCATCAACCAGTATCCCAGGAATTCTTACGTTTTGCGGATTTCTTGAATAATTATGGGCTGTGCCCTCCACCTGGACTATTACCTTGCCGCCGCTATTCTTTACCGCCTGCGCAATCGAAAGGGCTTCCGCAGTGATGACCTCATTCTCGAATGAAATATTGCCGAACGAGTCGCTGAAACTGCCCCGGAGGAACGCGAAATGAACAGGGAAGGCCTTGTAGAAAAGCCACTCGCGACCATTTAAAGTTATAAGCTCAACCAAGTCTTCTTTTGTTTTGGAATTAAGTTTCCCACCATCATTTCTTGGGTCGACAAAGGTCTCAAGTCCAATGTGGGTTATTTCCCCTGGAGAGCCCGAGGCTATTTCGCGGAAAAGATGGCTTATAACCCCCTGGGGAAAATTGTAGGCTTCTATTTTGTTTTCGAGAGCCAACCTGCCCATCGCCGGTGCAAGATTCCAGTGGCCCCCGATAACCCGCTTCAGCAGTTTTTCGTGGCCAAAATGATTAAGTCCACGGGTCTTGCCATCCCCTTGCCCGGCGGCGTAAACCAGAGTGAGGTTTTGCGGCTCTCCGATTTTTAGGAAACGCTCTTCAAGCTTGGAGCTAAGAAGTTCGGGATGGGCACAACCGACAAATCCTCCTGTCGCTATGGTGCTGCCGCTTTCCACCAACGCCACAGCTTCTTCAGGTTCCATGAATTTTACATGTCTCATATTTGTTCTTCATCCTTTTTGTAAAATTATAAGGAGCATAGCAATAACCTTGCCAATAAAACAACATAAAGCACAATGGGTTCGCCATTAGAATATTACGCACTTGGATGACAATAAGGAGGGATGCCTAAAGGACAAAAAGTGTCCTGTTTTTTGGACAAATAGAGGCTGATTGCCTAATTGTGTCCCTATTTCAGGACAAATTCGGAATATTTTAAGGATTTATGTATCGTTTTCGGAACGCTTTGGGTTCGATCAGAGCTTGAACTTATTCATTCGCTCATATAAACGCGAACGGCTGATTTTCAGAAGCCTTGCAGCTTTTGCCTTTTTGCCGGCTGAAAGGTTCAAGGCAGTGAGAATGGCTGTCTTTTCTGCCATTCCAAGGGTTTCTTTAAGGGATTTTACTTGGCCATTTTGGATTTCCGTGACGGTTTCCGGAAGATCTTTTGGGGCTATTATCGCCTCGCGCTCCGCGAGGTTTACCGCTCGTTCAAGCACATTTTCCAACTGGCGCACATTGCCGGGCCAAGAGTATAATTTAAGCACCCTCATGGTTTCGGGAGGGATTTCCACATATTTCCCCAGTCGTGCGCATATTTTATCGAGGAGCTGAGACACAAGCAGGTCTATGTCGGAAGGACGTTCCCGCAGAGGGGGAATCCTTATGGCGATCACGTTGAGCCTGTAGTAGAGATCGTCCCTGAAAAGCCCTACCCCTACCATTTGTACCAGATTTTTGTTGGTTGCCGTGATGATCCTGACATCCACTTTTGTTGAATGCTGGGCTCCGATTTTTTCAATCTCTTTTTCCTGCAAGACTCGTAGAAGTTTTGCCTGCATCCCCAGAGGCATGTCTCCTATCTCATCGAGAAAAAGCGTCCCGCCATCCGCAGCCTCGAATTTTCCGGGTTTCCCTCCCTTCTTGGCGCCTGTAAAGGCACCTTCTTCATAACCGAAAAGTTCGGATTCCAGAAGTTCGTGGGGGATCGCGGCGCAATTAAGTTTTATAAAGGGTTTTGCACTCCTCGCGCTTTCCTGATGAATGGCATGTGCGAAAAGTTCTTTGCCTGTTCCGCTTTCACCTGTCAATATTACGCTGGAATCTGTTATGCAGGCTTTCTCCGCCATGTTTCTGGCTTCGCTGAGCTTATCGCTCTTCCCTATGATATCCTTGAACGAATATTTCGCCTGGTTCACCCCAGTTGCTTTTCTGTAATGCTCTACCTGTTTCTGCAGTTGGCTTATCTGTTTATAGAGCAGGTGCAGATCCTCAATATTCCGGAAGAGCACTTTCCCGATGGCTCCGATTACAACGCCATCTTTTATCAGGGGGATTCGTGAGGCGATCATGTAGTCGCCGTTTATCAACTGCAACTGGGCCTTTTCGGCTTTTCCCGATTTAAGCACAGCTGGCAGACGGGTATTTTCTATTACTTCTTCGACATTTTTGCCTATAACACGCGCCTTGGCTACTCCGAGAAAATCGGTATACGCTTTGCTTATATACGTTACAATTCCCTGCTGGTTTACAACCACTATGCCATCGTATGCCGATTCGAGCAGCTTGTTCAATATATATGAGTCGTCGAGAATCGGACTGTTTTTTTTCATGCTGTCTCGGCTTATTTTTAGCTCAGAATTTTTATTGCCAGAGTTAATATATATTAGCCGACTTTGGAGAAATCACAAATGACATAAGGGAATCTCTAAGAATGTCTTTTTAGGTTTTGGGACTCCACGGGGTGCAGTATACTATCCAATCATTTTTATACAAATGAGGAAAACCTTTTCAAGGATGTCAGGAGTATATTGACCTTTCCAATTTAAAGCGCCCTCATCGAAGTCTTGGCTACAAAACCCCGGATCAAATAGGGGCGCGATACTGGACGAACAAACTTTGAGCGCTTGAACTCAAACTCTGGACATTTATAAGGAACACTTCCTGGCCCGGGGTGGATAGTGACTATACAGCGGGGGCAAACTGGAAATTCCACTTTGATCGTTGAAAAAGTTGTTCTCATATCAGGATAAAGTGAATGGTGGGCGCTGAGGGGCTCGAACCCCCGACAACTTGGGTGTAAACCAAGTGCTCTAGCCAACTGAGCTAAGCGCCCGGGTTTTGCGTGAGTGATGAAATTACTGCGTTCTTCCGCATATGCAAGCAGCCAAGCGGAACAAGCCGGCAGGAATTACCACAAAAGAGCGCCCCTGATTGTGCAAAATACTTATCTAATGCTAAATTATCAGGATGTGGCGAAAAGTTTTGCTAAAAGAGCAATTTGAAAAGGGTTAGCATGCAAAGGTACAGGACACACAAATGCAATGAGCTTCGCAAGACTGACGTAGGGAGCGAAGCGAAGATATCCGGCTGGGTTCACAGCGTCCGCGACCACGGCGGCGTGATCTTCATTGATCTCCGTGATCATTACGGGCTTACGCAGGTAGTCATTGATCCAAAATGCGATTTCTACCAGTCACTTGACCGTTGGCGCGTAGAGAGCGTTCTTTGCTTTACCGGCAAGGTGGTCGCCAGAACTCCAGAGACTATCAACCCAAAACTTGCCACAGGGGAAATAGAGCTTGTTGCCACGTCCATGGAGATGCTCGGCAGTGCTGACATAATCCCGTTCCAAGTGGCGAAGGATGAGGCTGCCCCAGAGGCCTTGCGTCTGAAATACCGCTTTCTTGATTTGCGCCGGGAGAAGCTCCATAAGAACATCATTCTTCGTTCTGAAGTGATTTCAGAAATACGCCGCCGTCTCTGGGAGGATGGTTTCCACGAATTTCAGACACCCATACTTACGAGCAGTTCGCCGGAAGGCGCCCGTGACTACCTCGTTCCGAGCCGCATACACCCGGGGCATTTCTATGCCCTGCCTCAGGCGCCGCAGCAGTTCAAGCAGCTGTTGATGGTGTCCGGTTTTGACCGCTATTTCCAGATCGCACCGTGCTTCCGCGACGAGGATGCCCGCGCCGACCGTTCCCCTGGCGAGTTCTACCAGCTCGACATGGAAATGAGCTTCGTGACACAGGACGATATTTTTGCCGTCCTTGAGCGCCTTTTGATTCCGCTTTTCCGCAAGTTCAGCACGAAGGAAGTTGCCGAGGGTCCCTTTGTGAGGATTCCCTACCGCGAGGCAATGCTCCGTTTCGGGACGGACAAGCCCGACCTGCGCAACCCTCTTGAAATCATTGACGTCAGCAGCATCTTTGCAAGCAGCGGCTTCAACGCCTTTGCCCAAGCCGTGCAAAACGGGGGCGTTGTCAGGGCTATAAAGGTTCCCTCCATTGCTGGGCAGCCGCGCAAGTTCTACGATGACATGATAGCGTTTGCCCAGTCCGAGGGGGCGAAGGGCATGGCTTACATCATTTGGCAGGACGGACAGGAAAAGAGTCCGATAGTCAAATTCATGAAGCGCGAGGAACTCGACGCGCTCAAGCAGGCTGCCGGGATCAAGGATGGCGATGTCATGTTCTTCCTTGCGGACAAGGAGTCCAAAGTCGCCGAGATCGCTGGCAAGGTGCGCACGGAGCTGGCGAACCGCCTCAACATGATCGATAAAAACGTCTTCAAGTTTTGCTGGATAGTCGATTTCCCGATGTATGAGCTGGACGAGGAAACCGGACAGGTGGCCTTTAGCCACAATCCATTTTCCATGCCACAGGGAGGCATGGATGCGCTCCTTACAAAGGACCCGCTGGATGTTCTTGCCTATCAATATGACATCGTTTGCAATGGTGTTGAGCTTTCGAGTGGCGCGATAAGAAACCATCAGCCTGAGCTTATGTACAAGGCCTTCGAGATCGCAGGCTATCCGTCCTCAACAGTTGACGATAAGTTTGGTGGGATGATCCGTGCATTTCGTCTTGGCGCGCCTCCTCACGGCGGCATAGCCCCCGGGGTTGACCGCATGGTGATGCTGCTTGCGGACGAGCCAAATATCCGCGAGGTTATAGCATTCCCGTTCAACCAGCAGGCTCAGGACCTTATGATGAATGCCCCTGGCGAGGTTACGGCAAAGCAGCTCCGTGAGCTCCACATACGCGTAGTACCGCCGGAACTTACAAAAAAGTTCGACAAGATGTACAACGAATTGCTGGCCCAGAAGGATGCCGGCAAGGAAGCCGTAGCGCAGGTTTAGGCTACGCCGCATCAGGAGGGACATGTACCGCAGGATATTGCAGCTTCGGTATCGGAACAAGCGTTATGCGATCCTCTTTGCGGTTTTGGGGCTGGCATTGCTGTTCTTATGGCTGGTGAGTGTTTTTTCCCCTTATGATTATTTCTTTAGCCATGAGAAGGAGTTTGAGAAGCTGATAGAACAGGTAGCCCAGCGCTATTCCATAGACCCTTTGCTCCTGAAGTCTGTGATCTGGCGCGAAAGCAAGTTCCGGCAAAATGCACAAGGCCGCAAGGGGGAGATAGGGCTTATGCAGGTAATGCCGTCGGCAGCGGTGCTGGACTGGGCGGATTGGAACAGGATAAGCCCGCCGTGTCGCGGTATCCTTTTCAATCCGTCAGTGAATATTGATATTGGCGCATGGTACCTTTCCCGTGCGCTTAGGAAATGGAAGGACTACAAAAATTGTGAGGCACTGGCTCTTTGCGAGTACAATGCCGGGCCGGGAAAGGCCAAGGATTGGGCTCCGCCAAGCCTGGATGGCGATCTCATCAGCCGGATAGGCATCGAATCAACCAGGGAATATGTAACAGCCATTATCAGAAAGTACTGCGAATATGCTGAAAAACGGAAACTTTTTTAAGTCCGGATTAGTGCTGCGCTGCATCA